>Ga0182027_10001256_pt1 | contig 42514 bp, 46 predicted proteins | sample 712E1DmetaG_FD_121300 | JGI IMG/M metagenome (GOLD analysis project Ga0182027, IMG submission 121300) | Permafrost microbial communities from Stordalen Mire, Sweden - 712E1D metaG (Illumina Assembly) | ecosystem: Environmental > Terrestrial > Soil > Wetlands > Permafrost | place: Sweden...
AGGGTAGATTCCTATATATTACTCACCCGTCTGCCATTGTCTTGCGACCATTCGACTTGCATGCTTAAGGCACGCCGCCAGCGTTCATCCTGAGCCAGGATCAAACTCTCAAAAAAATTAATATTGTCGGAATTGACGCCGACAAATATTAAACTCCACCTAATGTGGAGATTTCCTACCACTTCCTGATTGAGGAACTATGTTGTGAACATGCTCCTACCGAATCTGAAGTAATCCTGATTCTGATTTCTGCTGCTATGACCTAAATTTTTAAAGTGCAATTTTAGAATAAAAAAATCCTCCAAAGGAGGATTCGTTTTTCGACCCAAACTTTGGTTGATCTTTTTACATACCAAAATGTATTATAAACGAATTCCAGAGATTGTCAATGACTCAAATCTTTTCCATCACCTTGAAGAGGACGATTCCCAAGGAAACCACTACATTTAAGCTGACATTCACTCCCCACATCGGAATCTCGACGATTTTGTCGCATAGATCCAAAACTTCTTTTGAAACACCGGTTGTTTCATGTCCCACAATCAAAGCCACAGGAAAAGCGTAATCTACTTTGTCATAAGGCACGCTTTTTTTATCCTGCTCAATTGCTATTATTTGAATATTTGAGATTTGAGATTTGAGATTTGAGATTGCAGAAACTGTAGTTTCTGCGTATTCCCAATTCACCCACTCCGTGGTGTTGATTGAGGCTTTTTTAATTCTGGTATGGGGCGGCCTCTCCGTTTCCCCACACAAAATTACTTTTTCCGCCGCTACCGAATCTGCCAAACGGAAAATCGATCCGATATTATAAGTGTCCAAAACATTATCCAAGACAATATAAACAGGATTCTTTTTGATTTTCTTTAAATCCGCAGGATCAGGAACCGTAGTTCTTAATTCTTTCGCGCAAAGTTTTACCATTTCTACATTTTACTAAAAGTCTTGGAGCAACACAATCTAAGAAGCGTAGAGTTTTTTTCCATTTCCTGCCTGGATCGTATTTTTGTTTAAATCTTGATTGTACATTAGCTGGCTCTTAATAACCTGAACCGGAATTTTTGTTTCCTTGCTTAGTTCCAGGGCATAATTTTCTGCCTCTTTCTCTTTATCTGTAAAGTCTTTCCTGCTTCTAAAATCTCTGACTTTTTTTACATAAGCTATTCCCTTTGCCGGTTGGTGATCAAAATTATATGTGGGCATATCATATTTATTAGCAAAATATGATCCAAGACCAAACTCTATTAAATACTTTACCTGATCGGAAATCTTTTCTGGTCCTGGAACTATATACCATTTAGTTTCCGTAACAAAATCCATTACTGAAGTCAACATTTCATCGGGGTTTTCATTGGGATTATATTTTTTATCAGAATTTTCTTTAACTGTTTTTAAAATTTCTTCCATCGCCGAAAAAAGAAAAGCATCTTCTCCCGCAACTTTCTCGACTTTATTCTCACTTTTCATTGCTATAATCGCTTTTTCCTGTATATCAACGGGCACTTTCATAGAATGATTAATTTTGCTTACTGCCAAGCTAAACATTGAATATAGGTTTCCGTTGGTATACTTTTCTCGTATCGTCTCTACCTCTTTACTAAAAGAACCCGCTATTTCCACAACAGACGCCGTATTTACATTTATTAGATCTTTATTTTGTTTAACTTGGCTTGCCGAATTATTTTCTGTGAACATAGGTATATTATAACCTATTATTTACTATAAATCAACTGACTGAGGCTATTTTTTAACATTTTTCGTAGTTGTGGTTGGGGGAATTTCTTTTGAAAGACTAATCGAGGCTTTCTGGAATTCGCTGATCAAGCTTTTTACTTCGGCTGCCTGACTTGAAGCTTCCTGTCCGGCTGACTGGCTGGATAATTTGGTTAAAACGCTTATTGCTCGATTAATTTCTGCTGCGGAGAGACTGGCTGAATTAAGATTACTGCCAATTTGTTGATTTAGGTCATCAATTGTTTCCGTCGTCAAAAGATCTGTCGGCAAATTTTCTTCAACTTTTACTTTCGCAATTTTCAAAGTCTCCTGGGCTGCCAAAACCTGCGCTTTTATTTCCCCTGTCGCCTGCTGCTCCAGAACAGAAAGGACTTGTTGTTTTTCCTTGATTGAATCATTAATTTGCTTAGCCAATAAATCAACATTGCGCCCTGTTAACTTAGCATCCGTCACATCTTGTGCCGCTGCTTTAAGATTGTCCGATACTCCCTGAAGCGCAGTTCTGATTCCTGCAACATTGTTTTTGACCAACATCAGTCTTAATTCTGCCAATCTTTCTCCGGCAATAGTATTATGGATCTTTGCTTTTTGTTCAGGGGTAAAGGCCAGAAGCAAACGGAATTCCTGTTTTATTTGATCTACGAGATACAAAGGACTATCCGGAAGAATAAGTCCTGGTCCCTCTGCCGTTGGAGGAATTGACAAAACCGGAGCGCTGGCTACTCCCAGCACATCTTCCTGATGACTGGCATATGCAGAACTTGAAGAAAGAACACCAACTACAGAGGCTAAGCTGATACTAAGAAGAAAGATAAATAATTTCCTCACATTATTTATAGTGATATGTTTTTATGCAGGTGTCAAGGGGGAAATGAAAAACATTAATCGAATAATTGCTCAATTGAATTATTTATAGTATCATCATTTAATGACGGCAACCGCGCATGCACTTATCGGCACCATCATTGCGGCAAAAATCGGCAATCCTGCGCTGGCAATCCCGATTGCAATTGCCTCACACATTGTCGCAGATGCAATTCCCCACTGGGATACGGCTACCAACAGAAGTAAAAAAACCTTTAAAAAAATGTTTATCGACAGTTTTCTGGACGTAGTTCTGGGATTTGTCCTGTCCTATTTGCTTGTAATTTTATTTTTCCCAAAAACAAATCTGTCTTATGCGTTTGTCATCATTATCGCTTCCCAGCTTTTGGATTGGGTAACTTCACTTTATTATTTCTTTCACCTCAAAGCTTTTAAGTGGGCCTACTCTTTCCAGAAAATGTTTAACAACGATCTGGATTTGCCGTGGGGCTTGGTGATCCAAATTGTTTTACTTGTTGGGCTTGTGGCTCTGGCAAAGGCTTATTGATGCTTGATAAATTCTACAATTAGTTGTATCATGTGAAGAACAACGACTAATAAAAGCAGGCAAACAGCCACAAAAAGTTTCAACTCTCAAAAAGGTCTCGCCCCAGTCATTTTAATTTTCATCCTTGCAATAATTCTCATTGGTGGTGGCACGTATTATTTTAAGCAGCAACAAGCGAAACCAGCTCCTAAATCTAATGTCATTGATGCAACCGCAAACTGGAAAACGTATACAAATAATGAGGGAAAGTTTTCAATACAATATCCACTTGAATGGAAAGTAACAGAAAGAAAAGGAAACGGAAATGAGTTTAGTAAGGGAGTTACGTTGGAAGGTAAAGAAGGAAGTGTTTACTTGGACTGGGGTTCTGGTTTTGGCGGAATGTGTGATCCCAACAAAGAAACACTTAAACTTTATAATAATACCGTACTAACCTGTCTGCACAATCTTAACAACGACGGTACGGAAAACTGGTCATTTTCAATCGGTAAAGAGGCTAACGAAATTAGCTATAGCAATAATGCTGTAGCCAACAAACCATCTTCTCTTAATCGCGCTGTTATTTTGAAAATTCTTTCCACCCTCAAATTCACCGATCAAACTTTGCCCACTAAGACTTACCCTACTCCCACATTGGGCCCGTCTTATCAGGAGAAAATTATTTGGATACCCGACAACCGAGGCAGCTATAAAGATCTTAGATATTCTATGGAAATACCTTTTCCGGGCCCTTACTGTTCCGGTTGCTACGATTCGACAGGCGGAATGACAGATATAATGCTTTCTCAAGTTGAAGGCGGATTCTTTAAAGATTCTCAACCTCCAAATTTGGCAAAAAATAAATGGCTTATTGTACAAGGTATTTTCACGCAGGGAAAATATCTCGCTGGAGTTGGGGAAAGTTGGGGAATTCCGGCCGGAGATTTTTATAAGATGCTCTCTAACGAAAAAATAGGCAATAAATTTCTCCTCTATGATAATAATAAAAAATCATATAGCTCCGTTCGATTGCCGGATAAAATTATAGACGGAGTCCAGTTTTTTATTTTCAATTCAGATTTTAATGTTTCTGGTTTTGAACCGGGAAATCGAACTTTTGCAATCTTTCAAAAGAATGGCTATGTCGCATACATGTCTTTTGAATACAATGATACCTTATATAAAGACGTCTTTGACCATATGTTAAATACTCTTTCATTTTCGGAAATAAAAGGTAAAACATATGAGGAAGTAAAAAATGCTTACCTGAATGGCACGGAATAAATATATGAAACATCTAAATTTTCAAAAAGGCATATCCTTAGTCGTTGTAGTTATTATTCTCGCAGTAATTTTTATTGGTGGTGGCGCGTACTATTTTAAACAACAAGCAAAACCTATTGTTGCTGATGCAACCGCCAACTGGAAAACATATACAAATACGCAATATGGGTTTTCAATAAAATATCCGGAAGAACTTGAGACCATACAAATAGTGAGCAATAAAGACAATACGTCTGGCTGGGATGGTTGCATAATAGGAGAAGAAGTCCAAATTTATTTCTTTAAGAAGGGGGATGCCCCTCCTCCCGAATATGGTAGCGTGGGCGGATCTTTATTTGAGGGCGTTTTAGCCTCATCTGATTTCAGGTGGCTGGATTATAGCACTAAAAATGGGAATTCGTGTGGTGGATCCGGCTCTCTTCCTCCCGTGAGGATTACTCTCAATCCTCCATTTCAATTATTCTCAACCTCTGTAACCGCACAGATGCCCGTACAGGCTCCCGACTGTGGAATAGGTCAGACGACCGCTAAACTTTCTGTTGGAAAATATTATAGCGGAAAATATAACACATTCGAACTATTTAACCCCTATCTTAAAACAGCAGATCTTGTAACATCCAACTTAACGAGAATCTCAAGCGATACCTGGAAAACAGAGTGTCCTAAAATCTTCAGTGAGAATATTCTAAAATTAGAACCGGAAATAAAGCAATTTGATTTAATGGCGAAGAGCTTAAAATTCCTTAACAAATAGCATACATAATCAAATTATGAAACATTTAAATTATCAAAAAGGTATATCCCCCATCATCGCAGTTATTATTTTTGCAATAATTCTTGTTGGCGGTGGTGCTTATTATTTTAAACAACAAGCAAAACCAGTTTCCAAATCCAATGTTTTCACCGACCAGTTAACTCCTGAAAAATTCACGCAAAATTTTTACAATGAATATCTTACGGGCGGTAATCCAAATTCGTTAATCAAAGAGAAGCTGAGCGATGATTTATTAAAGGAAGTGACAGCAAGCTCTAGTGGGCCTGGCTACGATCACGTTCTATGCGCTCAAGATACTCCTCAGTCAATAGGCGCAGTAGATAAGATAAGCGCTACGAGTGACAGCGCTTCCGTATTAGTTCACACAATTTTCAGGGTATCCGGTGATCTGCCCATTAAAGTGGAATTGAAATCAACAAATGGCACTTGGAAAATAACAAAAATAAATTGCTCACCATCATCCTCAGAGATAACATCCAATTGGAAAACCTACACTATTAGTAAGAATAGCTACATTGATTTCAATTTTTCCTTTAAGTATCCAGCCGATTTACATGTCGAGAATGCTTTAGGCAAAAGACCAAATAATAATAACCAATTAAATTGGGGTAGAGTTTCATTAATAACTACAGAATCAAGGTACATATTGTCGGTTGATTTTTATGATTCAATAGCAACCCTCAGGGATACTTATATGGATATAGCAAAAAACGAAAACATTAAAACTCTCGATGAAATATACGCCAATGAATCTTATAAAAACATAGGAACTGAAGATATTGGTGGTATAAAATTAAACAAATATTTTCAACCCAAAAATAGCACGAATATTATTTACGCTGCTCAAATCAACAGTCACATAATTGAAATCCCCACAAGCTCCCTCATAAGGAATTCTGATGGCACGATTATCATAGACACTAATTTAATATTAAACGGTCAAGCGACCGATAAATTGGACGATATTAATCAACAAATTATTTCCACTTTTAAATTTTTAAAGTAAAAATATACAAAAACAAAAAGGCATATCCACAATTATCGCCGTTATTCTTCTTGCAATAATCCTCGTTGCCGGTGGCGCGTACTACTTTAAACAACAACAAGCCAAGCCAGCCTCCAAGCCTGTTGCTGTTGACGCAACCGCAAGCTGGAAAACGTATACAAATAAAGATTATAAATATGAAATAAAATACCCAACGAGTTGGGATGTTTATATTCCAAAATATATAGCAGATCCAAAAACATATACATATACGCTTGAGAACAAAAATAATGTAGTTATACTGTTTGATTCTATAAAAAATACCCTTACAACAGGCACGAATGGAGACAAATACTATGACGATAACTCAATCCAAACAGAAGTAACGGAAAATGTTAATAATTTCTCGCTGGATAATTGGATAAAATCTTTTGAAGCTAGTCCTACGGGAACGAATTTCTCTTTAAAAGAGAACACGCAAGTCGATGGGATAGACGCAAGACGAGGCGCGCTTGGAGGAGATATGGCGTGGATGGATACAATTTTATTTAAAAAAGACAATCTGCTTTTTAAAATTCGAGGAGGGAACTTAACTAAATCAAGCGGAGGAAGTTATGGATATGAAGATGTCTTTAATCAAGTTCTTTCCACCTTCAAATTCACGCAGTAGGTTTCTTGATGTCTTCAAGCTTCTCCCGCTCTGCGGGATTTCGCTGTGGCTCAATCCCTACTGCGGGATTTCGCTGTGGCTCAATCCCTACTGCGGGATTTCGCTGTGGCTCAACACTCCGCAAATCAACATTCTTAATATCTTCAAGTTTCCAGGTTGCAAAAGTGCAGGCGGGGTAGTTACTGCAACCGTAGAATTTGCGGCCTTTTCGCGTCTTTTTGATTATAATTTGTCCCCCCTCTTTTGGACATTTTAAACCTGTATCTTCGACAAATGCTTTTGTAAATTTGCATTTTGGAAAGCCTGAACATGCCAAGAATTTGCCAAAACGTCCGCTGCGGATAAGTAGCATCGAGCTACAGGTCGGACATTTCTCTGTTGTTTCCTCTGTCAAAATTTTAACCCTTTCCGTTCCCTCAACTGCTTTTAATTTTTTCTCAAACGGAGTGTAAAAATCCCTGATCATCGGCGCCCATTTTATTTCACCGTTGGCAATCTGGTCAAACTCGTCCTCCATTAAAGCAGTAAACGGAATGTCGTCAATGTCGGAAAAATTGGCGACCAAAAAGTCGTTCACGGCAATTCCGATGGCGGTGGGGAAAAATTTGCCCTCTTGGCGCTCAATATAACTGCGGTACTCAATGGTGGAAATGATGGTGGCATAAGTTGAAGGTCGCCCGATCCCCTTTTCTTCCAAAGTTTTTATAATTGAAGCGTCGTTGTATCTGGGCGGAGGCAAAGTTTCGTGCTCTTTTTCCAAAACACTAACCAAATTTAACTTTTCATCTTTCGCAAATCTTGGCAGCTTATTGTCCATTATGCCTAATGGATTAACTTTCAAAAATCCGTCAAAAACCAGAACCGACCCATTGGCTTTTAGCTTATAAGGGTTGGCGTCAACAAATACCGTGGTTGATTCAATCACCGCGTCGCTCATTTGAGACGCAACCGCCCGCCTCCAAATTAAATCATAAAGTTTTCCGTATGCCCCACCCAAACTCTGGGAAACTTGCGCTCCCGACACATAAGCTTTGGTTGGGCGGATGGCCTCATGTGCTTCCTGGGCTAATTTTTGCTTGGCGGAATAAAATCTAGGTTTCTCCGGCGCATATTTCTCCCCATATTCTTTTTTGACAAAATTAATAATGGCAGAAATTGCCGAAGAAGAAATCGTCACCGAATCGGTTCTGTGATAAGTGATGTAACCTTCTTCATACAACTTTTGAGCCAGACTCATGGTTCTTTTTCCGTTGATTCCCAGCCTCCTGCTGGCATCCTGCTGCAAAGTTGAGGTAGTGTAAGGAGCACCGGGACTTCTTTTGGCTTGCTTCTGTAAAACATCCGAAACCGTGAATGCTTTTGTTTTTAAATCTTCAACTATTTTTTGCGCTTTTTCTAAGTCATCAATAGTCGTTTTTGTGACTTTATACTGCCCATCGTACAGATCAAAAGCTTTTTGAGACTCAATTTTTTGATCATTAACCTCTATTAACTCAAATTCTGTAGAGCCAGAGGGGGTGGCGACAGATTCCCGACTCAAAAAAGCCGCGATTGTCCAATATTTTTCTTTGCCGAACTTTTCAATTTCCCTTTCTCTTTCAACAATTAGTCTTAATGCAACCGACTGCACACGTCCTGCGGATAATCCCCGGCGGACTTTTTTCCATAAAAGCGGAGAGAGTTTGTAGCCGACCAGTCTGTCCAAAACCCGTCTGGCCGTCTGCGCATCAACCAAATTTCTATCTATTTTTCGTGGACTTTTTAGCGCTTCTTCAATCGCTTCTTTGGTAATTTCATGAAAAACAATTCTCTTGAATTCACCTTTTTTATCTCCAAGCATTTCGGCAACATGCCCCGCAATTGCCTCTCCCTCGCGGTCAGGGTCAGTCGCCAGAATGATTTGTGAGGCTTTTTTTGCTTGTGACTTTAAATCGGCAATAATTTGTTTTTTATCCGCCACCATCTCGTACAGAGGCGCGAAATCGTGCTCAAAATCTATCCCGATTTTGCTTTTGGGCAAATCCATGACGTGTCCCATCGAAGCCCTGATCACATAATCAGGTCCCAAAAACTTCCCAATTGTCCGCGCTTTTGTCGGAGACTCTACAATTACTAGATTCATAGCAATTTAACAATACAGCAATTTAGCAATTGTTTCCAATTATACAAGAAGTGTCAAGTGGTAATGCTGAAATTTCCATTATTCAAGCTTTTTATCAAGCCTTTTATTTCCATCAAGGACAAAATGCTGCTTAATTTTGGAGAGTTAAATTTAGTTCTTCTGACCAACTCATCAAAGTGCAGCGTCTCACTTTCCAAAAGTTTCAAAATTTTAAGTTCTTCCTCCGTTGCTGTTTTGAATTTTTCATTTTGAAATTTATTTGGAATTTGAGATTTCGAATTTGTAATTTTTAGCCCGCTCAAAATATCTTCTCCCGATGTTACCAATTTGGCACCTTTCTGAATTAGGGCATACGGCCCTTTGGACATCAAAGACATAATCGGTCCGGGCACGGCAAAGACCCTTCGGCCAAAGCTCAGGGCAAACTTCGCGGTGATTAACGACCCGCTATCCTCCGCTCCCTCTGTGACCAAAACCGCCTGTGACAGACCGGCAATAATTCTGTTGCGGGCAGGAAAAGTCCATTGAGTCGGCTTCATTCCCAGAGGAAATTCGGAGACAATGCAATTCCCACTTTTCAAAATATCGTCATAAATACTTTGATTTTCTCTCGGGTTGCAGCAGTCAACTCCGCAACCCAAAACCGCAATTGTTCTGCCATTATTTTCAAGCGCAGTAATGTGGGAAACCGCATCGACTCCCAATGCCAGACCGGAAACAATTGTCAGGCCCGAGACAACCAATTCCGCCGTCAAAAATTTGGTGACTTCCCTGCCATACTGCGTTGTTCTTCTCGCACCCACGACACCAATCGAATTTTCGTTATTAAGTAAGGTTTTATCACCTTTCCCGTACAAAATAAACGGCGGATTTCTTATTTGTTTCAAAAGTTCGGGATAATCTTTATCTTCCAAAGTCAAAAACCAAACGTCCTTTTTCTCAAGTTCCTTAAGGTAATTTTCAATCGAGAAGTCTAACTTTTTAGCCTTCCACGCGGCTTTGGCGGTTCCGAATTCTTCCAGAAGTTTTCTGAATTTTGCCGGCCCAATTCCCGAAACCGTCGAAAATCCCAACCAATATTCTCGTTCACTCATACCAAACTTATTGTGATGAGATTGGGAACCAACTGTCAAGGGGAAAATTACCTCCCAAACCACTCTTCCAAAATCTTCTTGGCGATGGGGGCAGCGACGTTGGAGCCTTCACCGGAATCTTCGGACAAAACCGTCACCACAATTTGCGGATTGTCTGCTGGGGCAAAAAGAGTGATCCAGGCATGAGGCAAAGTCTGCTCTGTGCCGTGTTGAGCAGTTCCTGTTTTGCAGGCCACACTTATTGGCTTACCCTTAATCTTAAACTCAAACAGCGGCCAGGCAACTCCGCCCGTACTGCAGGCCTCAACCATGCCCTGCTTAATTAATGAAACCGTTTCTTCGTTCAAAAACTTCTGACTTCTGACTTCTGACTTCTGACTTTCCAATAAATGTGGCTTATACAAAACCCCCTCATTTGCGATTGCCTGCGTCCAAGCGTTGACTTGAAGAGGTGTTACCAGCAAAAAACCCTGCCCGATTCCGTAATGATAGGTGTCTCCCAAATACCAATTTTCCCCGATTGTCTTCTTTTTCCATTCCTGTGTCGGCACTGTTCCAGACTGTTCCCCCGTCAGATCAATACCTAATTTTTGGCCCAAACCAAACTTTTCTGCGAATTGAGATAGCTTGTCAACTCCGACCATCTCTGCTAATTTGTAGAAAAAAATGTCATTTGATCTTTGAATCGCTTTTACCACATTCACTTCCCCATCCGTCCTGCCGTACTGCAGAAAATACCAGTTTCCGAAAGAAAAACTACCAAGATTCAAAATTCCCGTATCTTCAATTTGGAAATTCTGGTCAATAACTTTATCTTCCAGTCCTGCCGCCGCAACAACCAGTTTAAAGGTAGATCCCGGAGGGTAAACTCCTCCAATCGCCCGGTTCAAAAGTGGCTGGCTTTCCGAATCCAAAATAATCTGGGACACGGATTTATATTGCGAGTTCTCGTCCGCAGAATATCCTTCATTCATCGTAAAAAGATTGGGGTCAAAAGAGGGGCTGGACAAGAGAGCCAGAATTTCTCCTTTGGGGTTGGAAACGATTACCGCGCCTTTTTTTATATCTTTGGCCGCTTGAAAAACTTTCTCTTGAAGCGGCAAATCCAACGTCAAGGTTATATTTTTCCCCGGTAACGGATCCGTCTGTCCAAGTTCGCGGATAATTTTGCCCGTGTTGTTTATTTCCACCAATTCCTTCCCGTCAGTCCCCTTGAGCAAATTTTCGTATTCTTTTTCGATCCCGATTTTTCCGATTAAATCTCCGCCGGAATAATTTACAAACTCCTTTTGACCCAATTCCTCCTTGGAAATCTGGCCAAGGTAGCCCAAAACGTGAGCCGTCGCATCTTTGTAGGGATAATTTCTCAATGAATCTATTTCCAGATTTGTTTTTCCTTGCGACAAAAGTTTTAAGGCCTCATCTTTGCTGATAAGTTTTGTTTGATCCCCTAAAGTCTCCCTAAAACCGGGGACATTGAAAACCAACGGAATTCCGTTCCTGTCAAAAATAATTCCGCGGGGAGCATGAATAGGAATGGTTTTTGTCCGGTTGGAATCCGAAAGATTTCTGTAATTATTGCCCTGAATAATTTGCAGCAAAAAAAGTCTTCCGACAATCAAAATTACGGCAACTGTCAAAATTAAAGGCAAAATATAGCCTCTAATCGAATAGTTTTTATCAAAGCTTGACTGGTGTTTTTGACTTTTCTCCAGCCTTATAAAATCTCCGAACGCGGGCCCAATTTTAACCATAACAATTTAAAAAATAAAACAGTCAACAAGGAATTAATCAGTGCTTGTAAAAAAATCTGTTGATAATCAAAAATTCTTAAATAAATCAGGCTGCCCAAAAAAGATGAAATAAAGACAAAAGCTGCGGTTCTGGTTTCAAATTTTCTTTCATAAAGAAAAAGGATAAAGACGAAAACTGTAAATACCAAGCTCGTATATCCCAAAACTCTTACCATGATTAGGTCCAAGAACAAACCTAATCCTAAGCCTAAAAAAAATACCCAGGATTTTTTGAACAAAACCGTAGTTATCGCCAATAATCCAATCGAGAAAGGAATAGTTGAAACTGCGCCGGCAAATATTACCAATAACGTTAATAGTAATAGTATAAAAATCATCTGTTTGGCATATATATAAAAACCGTAGACAGGCTGCCGAAATTAACAAAGCTTTCGACTTTTGCCTTCTGGAAGAGATTGCTCGGATTTTTTTCAACAGAAATAACTTTCCCGACCACCAAATCCTGCGGAATACCAACCCCCGAGCTATTGATGTCGCCTTTGGTCAAAACCAGCTCCCCCACTGTTATGTTTTCCGACAGAAGAATATTATCCAAAGTCAAGGTGTCCGTGTTCTTAATTACCCCGACAGCGCCGCTTTCCGTTTTGGCCGTAAAAGAAAAAGAAGGATTATTGACCAAATTAACCTTAGATAGACTTGTTGAAGCCTGCAGAACCACTCCGACCAAATTATCTTTAACCACAACCGCAGAGCCTTCCTTGACATTGTCTTCTGTACCCTTATTTAAAATAAAAATGTTGGGAACAGAAATTCCCGGAACAAAATCCGGCGCGCCGACTACACTCGCTTCCAGAAGCTGCGCGCTTTGCGGATAAGAGGTCTGAAATTGATCGGACAAAGCTGCATTTTCCTTCTTCAGTTTTTCAAAATCTCCAACTTTGCTTAATAAATCCAGATTTTCCGCCCGTAAATTTTTGAGTTTTGGATCTTCCGAAAAAAACGGCAGTTTTTGTAATAAACCGTAAGAAAAACTTTGCGCTGCGGCTGTTGGTTTTTCCAGAAGTGAGGATAGAAATTTAAAATTTCCCGAAAGCGAAAGAGCCAAAACAACAATGCATAAAAAAACTACAACCAAAAAAACAGGCCAAAAATTCTCCCGTCTTCTCATAAATTATTTTAGTCCCCCGACTACTTTGACTCTTTGGAGCAACTGATCGTTTTCCAGCACTTTTCCCGTTCCCCTGACCACCGAAGTTAACGGATCTTCGGAAAGAATGACCGGAATTTTGGTTCTCTCTACTATCAATTGGTCAAATCCCGCCAGCATCGACCCTCCGCCGGTCAGCAAAATCCCGTGCGTCAGAATGTCGTTGGTTAATTCGGGCGGAGCTTCCTGCAAAACCTCGGCAATTCCTTCAAGAATCTGGGAGAGAACGGGAGCCAAAGCTTCCCTGATTTCCACTTCCGTCAGACGCAAACTTTTCGGTAGTCCGGTTTCAATGTCCCGCCCCCTGACAATTGCCATTCTGTTGAGATTAGAAGTAGGAGATGAGAGGGGGGAAATCTTTTCTTTCTCACCTTTCATTTTTTCATTTCGTTCATACGCGCTGCCAATTTTTATTTTTACATCTTCCGCGGTCCTGTCGCCCATTATTAACCCGTGCCTTAGTCTGACGTAATGAATAATTGCATCGTCCATCTCCCGTCCTGCAACTTTCAAAGATTTGCTGACAACAATGCCGCCCAAAGAGATAATTGCAATTTCCGTCGTTCCTCCGCCGACATCCACAATCATTACTCCGGTCGGAGCAAAAACTGAAATTTTTTCTCCGATTGCCGCCGCCATCGGCTCTTCGATCAAAAACGCTTCTCTGGCGCCGGCTGAAAGCGCAGCTTCCCAGACAGCGCGTTTTTCAACTTCGGTCACCGAAGACGGAATACCGATGACCACCCGCGGGCGGGCCCAGGCAACGGGAAAAGCAGTTCCATATTCATGCACAGCCTGAATATAATGGGAAATCATAGCCAAAGTCGCGTCAAAATCCGCAATCACTCCTCCGCTAAGAGGCGAAATTGTGATAATCGTTGAGGGAGTTTTGCCGACCATTTTTTTTGCCTCGGTTCCGATGGCGATTACCTTTTTTGTTTTTTTGTGCATCGCCACAACCGAGGGTTCTCTGATCACGATTCCCTTGCCTTTAACCCAAACCAAAGTATTGGAGGTACCCAAATCAATGCCGATGTCATGGGAAAATTGAGAAAACAATTTATCAAACATACCTTAAAAATTTCTAATTTTTAATGAAATCTTAATGATCTAATTTTTAAACATTAAGAAATTTAAAATTGATTAGAAATTAAGAATTAGAAATTATTTTTATCATACCATCTGCACGAGCTCTTGACAAGAAAAAAATATTCTGTCAATCTAAATATATATGGTTGTGGGAGGAAATGGGGGTGGAGAAAACAACGGTGATACAAACCTGTCGTCAGCGTATGTGACTACTACCAGGCGTGGATTAGGTGAAGAAGTTATAGCTAAGACATTTCAGGAAGCAATGGGTCAGCCGAAAAAACCTGAAGCAACTGTTATTCCTCAACAAAAAATAATTGATGAAACAACGATCAAAGCAAACCCTTTCGGAACTACCGGAATTGAAGCTACCCCTACTCCAAAAGACCTCTCAGCAATCGAAGGTGTCTTATCATGGAAACCTGCAGCCGTTGAAGAAATAACAACGCCTGTGACTCCTCCTACTATCGAACTAAAACCAGAAATTATAAATGAGGCTCCCCCTGCCGCTATTAAACCGGAAATAAATCAAACTAAAGAAGTGGAACCGGATTCGATAGAGTCAATGTTGGAGAAAGAAAAGTTGCAAAAACAACAAGAAGCTCAAGACGCTTGGAAAGAATTAATAAACAGTATTGATGACGGTAAAAATGAAAATCCATATTTTGTGTCCCTAACAACCAATGAACAAAAAACTTTAGTTCTTATTAAGCCAACTGATGGAAAATTCATTCAAATTACTCCTGACGGACTTAAGGCAACACAGGCAACCAAAGAGATTCAAAGCATGATTAATAAACATATTTTAAATTCCAAAGATAACAAGCTAGAAAACTTGGATGGAACACTCATCCCAACCGAAGATGGTCTTAATTTAATAAATAAAGCTATTGAAGAAAGCCAAAAAACAGCCGTGGAAATTGGGAGAAGAAGAGAAGAAATAAAAAGACTGGAGACAAACAAAACTTTTCCTCAAAAAATAATGGAGCTTGTCAAGTCTCGACAAGCCGCTACGTTTTCATCAACCGCATAATCTTCAAATAAATAGCTTGTTTGGACCAAGATAATGTGCTAACATCTATAAATCCGCATCTTAACAATGAAATTAGTCAACTTTTGCAACCGGATTATCGAATATTCTTTTTACGCCCTCTTTTTCGCAGTTCCTCTGGCCTTTTGGAAAGATACCTCCGAACTTTTTGAATTAAACAAAATGTGGCTCACCTGGGCCATCGCTATAATTATTGCCGCGGCCTGGATTATCAAAATGATTCTGCAGAAGAAATTCTCCTTTCGGAGAACTCCGCTGGACATCCCGATCGCTCTTTTTCTTCTTTCCCAAATCATTTCCACTATTTTCTCTCTTGACCAACACGTTTCTTTTTGGGGCTATTATTCCCGCTTTAATGGCGGACTACTTTCAACTTTCACCTATATTCTTTTGTACTATGCGTTCTTAAGTAATTTTCAAACAGATGCCGTAGAAATCGTCAAAAAATCCTTGTTTTTGAGCCTAATTTCGGGTCTGATTGTCGCTCTTTGGGGACTTCCCTCTCACTTTGGATACGATCCGACTTGTCTTATTTTCAGGGGAAGTTTTGATGTTTCCTGTTGGACACCGGATTTTATGCCGACAGTCAGAATTTTTTCAACTTTAGGACAGCCTGACTGGCTTGCCGCCTATCTTGCTATTTTAATCCCGATAGGAATCGCCTATTTCGTGAAAGAGATAAAAAAAAATTGGTTGCTTGTTGCTTGTTACTTGTTACTTGTTACTTTGTTTTATCTTGATCTTCTTTTCACCCGGGCCAGATCAGGATTTATCGGCATTTGGGTAGCCTTAATCCTCTTCGCCATTGTCTATTTCGTAAAAGAGATAAGAGATAAGAGACAAGAGATAAGCAGAAATTGGTTACTTGTTCCTTGTTGCCTGCTACTTGTTACTTTCTTTGTCGGAACTCCGGTAAATCAATTAAAAATATTCACTTTGGAAGGAATAACCCAGCAAATTCAAAAAATTCAGACTCCGAAAACTCCGGCTAAATCAGCCCCCGCCTCAACGCCCGTAGAATCAGTCAGTGGAAATATTACAGATTCCGGAAACATCAGGTTTTTGGTTTGGGCAGGCGCGATAAATGCCTGGAAAAGCAGCCCAATTTTCGGCACGGGAGTCGAGACTTTCGCTTTTGACTATTATAAATACAAACCGGTCGGGCAAAACTTAACCTCCGAATGGAAGCTTCTATACAACAAAGCCCACAACGAATACCTCAATTATCTTGCAACGACCGGATTATTTGGGTTAGGCGCTTATCTAAGTATGATCATTACATTCTTTGTATTGTGTATTAGGTATTACGTAAAAAGCATTAAGGAAAAAATACATAATACTAACTACTTAACACTTAATACAGGTCTCTTTGCCTCTTACGTTTCCATTCTCGTCACGAATTTTTTCGGCTTCTCTGTAGTCATTACCAACATTTACTTATTTATGCTGCCTGCTTTCGTCCTTGTCCTGACCGACATGGTTAAACCAAAATTATCCGCGCAATCCACTAATTCATCTGCGGGAATTGAAACATCTATTTGGCAATGGACTCCGCTTTTCTTCGTCCTTCTTGCCTGTTTCTGGCTGCTTGCCACTTTATTCCGTTTCTGGAACGCAGACATCGCCTACGCTCTTGGTTACAATCTGGATCAGATTAATGAATATCAGCAAACGTCCTATTTAAGTCTGCATAAAGCGGTCGAGCTTCGGGGAGATGAACCTGCTTTTAAAGATGAATTGGCAATCAATGACGCTGTTATTGCAAGCTCTTTAATTGCTCAAAAAAATCAAGATAATCAGGAACAGGCAATATCTTCCGCATCAACCCTGAAGCAGGAAGCAATTGATACCAGTAACGAAGTAGTCTCTGAATATCCCAACAACGCTCTTTTCTGGAAAACGCGGGCAAGAGTTTTTATCTATCTTTCTCAAATTGACTCCCAATATTTAACCAGGGCTGTGGATGCGATTGAGAAAGCTTCTCTTCTGGCTCCGAATGACGCAAACATCTGGTATTATCTTGGCGTTTTGTACGGACAAAGCGGCAATGTTGACCAAGGAATTTCGGCTTTGGAAAAAACCATTCTGCTCAAGCCTGATTATAAGGATGCGCATTACGCGTTGGGATCTTCCTACCGTATTGCAGCGCTGGATAAATCAGGCAAAGTTGTTGTAGATGAAAATCTAAACAAAAAAGCTCTGGCCCAAATGCAATATATTCTTAAAAATATCGATCCGAAAGACGCAGATGCTTTGAAATCCCTCTCCAGCTGGGCAAAATAAACCCCTCCTGTGATATGCCACTCCGCTTTAATTTGTAAAATTTGGCGTACTCTGTAGCTTTCAAACGGCAACTTACTATTTTGAATTTTGAAAGCGAAGGGGTATAATGGCCTCATGTTAAAGATTGTTGCCGCGCCAAATCCTGTTCTTTCCGACATCGCAAAGCCTATCTTAAAGGTTGATGCCGGTGTGTTAAAGGTTATTGCGGAAATGAAAAAGACTTTGGAGGGAACTACCGATCCCAAAGGAGTAGGGCTGGCTGCTCCGCAAGTCGACAAATCATTGCGGATTTTTGTCGCTAAACCCACCGATAATTCTGACATTCTCGTCTTTATCAATCCGGAAATCGTGCAGCGGTCTCTGGAAGTTGACTACGTTAAACGCCCGAAAAAAGCCGGCAAAAAGGCTTCCAAGAAGCTGGAGGGGTGCTTGTCTTTGCCCAACATTTGGGGACCGGTGCTGCGGTCGTCTTCCCTGACTTTGTCTTTCATGGACGAACAAGGGGTCCAGCATGAACAAAAATTTTCTAATTTTCTGGCCACAATTATCCAGCACGAAACTGACCATTTGAACGGAGTTTTGTTCCCCAAAAGAGTTTTGGAACAAAAAGGCATTCTCTATAAATCCCACAAGAACGAAAAGAACGAAGATGAATTTGAGGAGATAGAAATCTAATTTCCAATTCTTAATTTCTAATTTCTAATCAACTCCAAATTATTAATTGAAAATTTAAAATTAAAAATTGAATGAAAATTGAAAATTTAAAATTAAAAATTATATTCTTTGGTTCTTCCAACTACGTCATCCCTATTATTGAAGTTTTAAAAAAGAATTTTGAATTAGCATTAGTCGTTACCACCGAAAAGTCCCAAGGCGCAGTGCCCTCATATTGCCAGGAAAATAAAATCTCCTATCTGTTTCTTCAACAATTTAACAATTTAACAATTCAACAATTACAAGTAATTAAGGCTCCGATCGCCGTTCTCGCCGACTTCGGTCTGATAATTCCCGAGGGAATTTTAAACGCTTTTCCCAAAGGAATAATTAATCTTCATCCTTCCCTTTTGCCTAAATATCGGGGTCCGACTCCGGTGCAATCGGCAATTTTGGAAGGTGAAAAAACTACAGGAATAAGCATTATAAAGCTTGATAAAGAAATTGACCATGGCCCAATTCTGGGACAGGAAAAAGAGGAGATTTTGGATACCGATACCGCCGAAAGTCTGTATAAAAGGCTGTTTGAAAAAGGAGCAAATTTATTACTCAAAGCGTTGAATTCTTACCTTAAAGACAATTTAAAACTAACGACACAAAAACACGAAAATGCCACCTTCACCAAACCCCTCACCCGCCAAGATGGGTTTGTCAATTTATCATCTCCATTAGAAATTAGAAATTTGAAATTAAAAATTCGCGCATACTTTCCCTGGCCAAGTGCTTGGAGCAAGTTAGTTGTTAGAAGTCAGAAGTCAGCAGTCAGAATCAAATTTCTTCCGGGAAATTTGATCCAGGTTGAAGGCAAAAAACCAATGACGTATAAAGATTTTCTCAACGGCTACCCCGAAGCCAAAGAAATATTGGGGGAAATTATATCTTAATTTTTTGTGTATATTTATATTCTTCCCTTAAGGTCATTAGTTAAGCAGCTCACTGCTGATTCCTGAGACCTCGGATTAACTTTTAAAACTATCTTTTTAATCATTGAATCGGCATGAGTATCATCTTTTACCAAAGCATCGTCGTTAAAATAATATCTGGACAAATCTTTAATAGTAAACTTGTCAGCAGAATTGTTATCTGTAAAATACATTTTATCTGTCAAATACATTATCGCAAGTAATTTACCGACACTGTCTTCGTATGCTACATCCTCAATTTCCCTATTGATTTGCTTGAAATATAAATCAACAGCATCAAGCTCTGGATACCTTAGATTTAAGGCTAAAATTTCAGTTACAGCTTCGTTCATACTATGAAACTTTGACAAAGTTACTGGATCAGCAATGGCACCCATAGAGTGAATTATTTCATGAATTTTGCATTTTTTGGAAGCAGAACTGTTTTCTCTTATAAGACTTTCTCTTATGAGAATCGTACTCTTTCCTTTATCAGACAGACCTTCATTTATGCCAACCATAGATTGCGCCTGTGTTTTTACGGACTTCTCAAATTCTGCTATCTCCTTTTCTGTTTTTAATTCTCTTCTTTCTTTATATCTTTCTAACCTTATGTTGGGTGAGAGCAACTCATCTAGGCTTTCATCTTTTACGATAAATATTTCCGACCTTAGCCCATCATCTTTTGCTTTTTGCGGAACATTGTAAAAGTCAGATATCTCATTCACCAAATCATTAATCTCTAATTGATCAACTTGCTCAATCACATGAGGACTATCTCTTAGAGATACTCCTTCTGTCATATGCTTCCAAAGATCGTCATCTAATGATCCTGGTTTTTCTGTGCGGGCTATTACTTTTTCTACTAGAGACACTTTTACAGCTTCCTTATCTTCAGCAACTGGAGCTTCAATTAGTGGAAATTCTTGATTTTTAGGATCTATGGCTAGAGGGGAAGGTATTTCTGCAAGAAGTTCTTGAAGCCTTTTCTCATCTTCAAGATCTCGAGCTTCTTTGTTGATCTGCGTAATCGGAGTTCTTTCAATCTTAACAGCTGGGGGTTTTTTAACAGCTGGGGGTTTAATTGGTGATATTTCCTGATTATCTGGCGCGCCTGGTCCGTCTGCCATAGTTATTTAACTATAATAAAGCTCGAGAAATAAAGCAAGCTAAAACGGCTAATGAAAATTTTTCCCTTCCTACTGTGTGGATTTAAGTTTTTTTAATTCCCTGTAAAATATTTACCAGTTCTTCCAATTCTTCCTTATTCGCCTCATGAACGTCTTCCGAACCAATATCTCCTGAAATATTACTAATCCTCTTAATCACGCGTGTTTTTCCATCTTTTTTTTCAAAATAGTATTCTTGAACCGGAGATCCGCCTTTAATTAGCTCTATGTATAAATCTATTCCTTCCCTTTTTAAAAACTTTAAACCTTCTGTCCTTTCGGTGTCAGAAATATTCAATTCATTTATCTTGTTTGCACCATACTTTTCAGTGCAAGAATCTCTATTATTGCCAAGAATTTCCATGCTTTTGGCCCAAGCCTTATTTTCCAGCGGCTTGGCAGCAGCTTTTTCTTCTGGCGACAAATGCGGAACATTTTCGAAGGAATAATTAACGGGAAAATCATTGCCGATTTCAGCCATAACGATATAAATTTTAAGTGGTGGCAGCCACCGGCTGGGCTTTGGGAGCTAAGGCTTTTTTGGTTGACTTTTTCAACATTCTCAAACATTTCGTGCAGAGTCTGACTCTGGCCATTACGCCCTTCATCAATACTTTCGCAGTATGAAGATTGGGAGCAAAAATCCTTTTTGTTCTGTTTTTGGCATGGGAAACTTTATGCCCATACATTGAGCCTTTTCCGCAATTTGCACATTTCATTCCGCTAGACATAGGTAAATATGATATCATATTGGAAGTTTTTAAACAATATGATTCTTTCGGCTGTTGTAGCTATCGTTATTTTGATGTTCTCTGCCATTCTGCATGAAGTTGCCCATGGCTTGGTTGCGGAACGTCTTGGCGATCCAACAGCCCGCTTAATGGGACGGCTAACCCTTGATCCCCGAAAGCATATTGATCTTTATATGACAATTATACTTCCCCTTCTTACCTTTTTTTCAAGCGGAGGAACTATTATTTTGGGCGGAGCAAAACCCGTGCCCGTTGATCCTTTCAATCTGCGTGACGGCAGAAAAGATCTGGCGCTGGTTTCTTTGGCGGGGCCAGGAACCAATATTATAATTGCTGTTATCGGAAGTCTTTTTCTTCATATAACACAAAACTCTATTCTCGTTTTTTTCTTTTTCAATATCGTCTACTTGAATTTATTGCTTGGAATATTTAATCTATTACCTATACCTCCCCTTGACGGTTCAAAAATATTCTCTCTTCTTCTTCCGGAACATCTGGCTGATGCGTTTATGTCTCTTCAATCAATCGGATTTTTGATTTTAATTTTTCTTCTTTTCTTTCCAATCGGAAATTTTTCGTTAATGGGATTCATCTCAACCCTCCTCTCTTTCTCAGAAAAACTGTTGGGATTGTAATAAATTGCTAAATTGCTGTATTGTTAAAAACAATAAACCCTCTAACAATTTAATAATTTAACAATCTAACAATTGTCTACATCTTGACATCTCATCCTAACTTTGTCATATTTAGTTCAGATGAGCTTTTTACGGAAGTTTCGTGGTTTTTTATTTTCTCCTTCTCACAAGAGAACAATGGGAATTCTGGTAATGCTCGTTCTCGTTTCCGCAGTTTCCCTGACCGTAGTTGTTGCCCAACAGCAACAAACCCTCAAGCAACACGCAGCTTCAGCCGATTGCAAAGCAATTGGAGGAAGCTATTGTATGGTTTCAGAAGCGAATTGCACTGTTTATCACCTATCTAAGATGGGTGATGCCGAGACTTGCAATGACCCTAGTGATCCTAATGCTGGATACGTATGTTGCGGAGTAGTAACCCCAACACTAACGGTTACTAATTCTCCCATACAGGAAGGGGGCACAATTAACTTCACATATAGCGGATTCGCGAAAAACGAATACATAGGATTCGTATCTAGCTATAGATCCATAAGATTGAGCCCGGGGAATGGTGGCGGTACCAGCTCTCTTTCTTTAGGAGAGGCTGTACCAGGAAAAGGATACACCCTCACAGCTGCTGATACAGATGGGAATACAGCCAACGCAACGTTCGAAGTAGTGGCTAAAACCACAACAAATCCCACCTCAACTTCTTGCTCTTCATTTTCTGACTCCTGCGAGGTATGCCTTGGTCTTGCTCAAGGCAAATCAGGCACTAACAACAAACCTTGCGGATGGAATGGCTCCAGCTCCAACTGCGAGTCCGGTTCATCTTCTTGTCCGAGTGGATATTCCAAATGGAATTGGTATAGTTGTACGACCAATACATGTCCTCCCTCCCTTAACACATCTGCTACGAGTTGCAAACATGATAGCGATTGCAATGACAACAATCCCTGCACTCTTGATTCTTGCGACACTTCCTCTGGCGTATGCAAGCATGATACTACTACTTTTAATGGACATTTCTGCAATACTACTAATACCTTATGTTGCTCAGCGGGCTGGTGTGATGCTGCTTGTGGCGGTGCAGACTCAACCCCCTCTTGCGACTCTGCACCAGCAGAATGTAATGATGCTACTTGCACTAGCACATGTTTAGTTAGCGGCACTGAAACATGCACTCTCACGACACTTTTAAATCACCCAGGAGAAGCATGCACGAAAACCCCCGCTACTCCCCAACCGTGTGATAGGATAGACTGTGGCTCAACAAAGACGTGCAACACTAACGGAGCTTGCGAAGATCCAACTCAAAAAAACTTATTTGCTTGCGATAATCAAACAGGGCCTTATGCGGGAAATTATCAATGTAAAGGGATTCTCAATGGTGCTACGCAATGCGATATAGCTTCGAGCTTTGAAGCATTCACTACTCCAAGCGGATACACAGGAACTACCTGCGAAACAAATCAAGGATGTTGTAAGCAAACTGCTCCAACCGGAACAATCACCTTGGCAATGGCTTTGACTGTTCAGGATGCGACATTGCCAGATAGCTTGCCCGTAAATCTCTCGCTTTATGATTTCACGACCGGTCTACCGGTAAGCAACGTCACCATAGCACCACAAACATTTACCAACACCCAAACAGCTAAAGGTAAACAGTATCTGCAGGATGTGCAAATTCCCAATCTTTCTCAAGGAAGATATACTGTTGTCGCCCGAACGGACAATAACATGATAGCTAGGTCTGCTTTCTCTGTTTCGACAAGCGTAACCACTCCAATAGTTGTTTCGCCCACAACCCTTGTTTTCGGAGACGTCAATAACGATAATGATATCAATACTCTGGATTATGAAAACATATTTAAACTTTGCTGGCTTAAAACTGCTGTCGGCATAGATTGCTCCGCAGCCGATTTCAACAAAAAAGGAGTAGATCAGATTGATTACAATATATTTGAAAAAGGATGGGCAACTTGGTATACGGAAGGAAAAAATTTATAGTATAATTTATTTATGTCAAAAAGAACGCTTTTTCTGATCTTTGCGCTTTTCTTAACTGCTTTCGCGCTTTTGGTGCTGGCGCTTTATCAGCCTCAAGCTCCCAAAACCACAATCACTCCTGTTCCCAAAGAATCTGTTGCCCAGACTATTCTTTCATTCGGAAGTCCATTCATTGCAACATCCTCATCTGCCATAACTTTGAATTATTCTCTGCCGGTAAATATTAACACCTTCAAAAACAAAGTCACTGCGGTACAGCTGGAATTACAATATGACCCGGCAATTTTGACAAATGTAAAAGTTGCTTCCGGCTCTTTCTTCCCAAATCCTGAAGTACTTTTGAGCCAAATCGACACCAATACGGGGAGAATCTCATATGCTTTTGATGCGGGATTAACGGGAAAAGGCATTGCCGGAAATGGCGTTGTTGCCAATCTTACTTTTTCGGTAAAAGCCAACATACTACAGAAAACAGCCATAATCTTCCTGCCAAAAACTTTAGTTGCCGCAGAAGGAATAAGCGGATCCGTGTTGGGAAAGACAACTAACGGTCTTCTTACGATCGGAGAAAAACCCTCCACTCAAAGTGCCACGGTAAAATAAGCATTTGACATCTGGTTTCTTCTTGCCTATACTAAACTTGCTCTTTGGTATTAGAGGTTGATTTAGATTTTTCTCGACAATTTCAATTCTCTTGAGGTACCACGTTCAATTATATGAGCGCGGAACAAGGTTTTTTCTGGTACACCGTGGTGTAACAGGAAAACTTTCCTGATTAATATCTAGGGAGAAATGAGAATCACCCTCGGTGCTGAAGAGCGTATTTATTCGCCTATTCAGTGTCATCCTAAATGCCCTTCGGGGCATCTTCGCCTTGTTTCAGGATCTACTCTTGTTCTATCGTCTTCTCTTTGATAAAATGAACTAGCTTTATTTATTGCCTCCCTAGCTCAATGGCAGAGCACATGTTTTGTCCCAGCACTATCTTGCCAAATTTGATAAAATTGGCTTAGATGTGCGGGATCCCGTAAAATCGGCTTGCCTGGGTAGCTCAGTGGTAGAGCAGCTGTTTTGTAAACAGCAGGTCACGAGTTCGAGTCTCGTCTCAGGCTCATAATAGGCAAGCTCGATTTTTACTGGGATAAACATAAGACAACAGTTCGATTCTGTTGGGAGGCTCAAAAATGGTATAATTTTGAAAATAAGCTGGGTTCGCATAGCGGCAATTGCATGTGGCTGTAGACCACACGGTCGTAAGGCCTACGGGGGTTCGAGTCCCTCACCCAGCACTACTATTCGTTTACTTTGGCTCGCAATGACTTGCTTTGCCAAAGAGCACTTCAGTAGTGCAAGCACATTGAAATTACGACGAATAGTAGCCGTATCGGAGCGCTCTTCATCGAAATGAAATGAGATGAAGAAAAGTGAATGATATGGCAAAATAATCTAGCCAAGTATATGTATAATATGGCTAGGTATGTTTTACGTTTACATTTTACAAAGCGAACAAGATAATAAATTTTATATTGGATTTACAAAAGACTTAAAAAAAAGACTTAGGCAGCATAACAATAAAGAAGTAATTTCGACAAGCAAAAGAGGAAAATTAACTCTCATAATGTACGAAGCATACCTACTTGAGGAAGACGCTAGAAAAAGAGAGAAATTTTTTAAAACGACCAAAGGAAAAATGCAATTAAGAAAACAATTAGCGCATTTTCTTTTATCAAGAGTTAAGGAGTACGCGCCTGGATAGTTTAGTGGTAAAACGAGTCATTGGTAATGACTTGAGTGTGGGTCCGATTCCCACTCCAGGCTCAAAGCAATATTTAGGCCTCTTGGCAATTCCAGATAAATAAGGTATAATTGTTCAATTAGTTAGATAAATTATGGCATCAAAAGGTGAACAACGAGTTAAAATTGCTTTAATCTGCACTGTTTGCAAAAACAGAAACTATATTACAACTCGTAACAAAGTTAATACGCCGGAAAAAGTTAAACTGAAGAAGTTTTGCAAATATTGCAAAAAAGTGAACGAACACAAGGAAACAGAGAAAATGAAATAGCTAAGAGGCCACCTCTCCTGTTACCCATGTTCCCCTATCCTGATTGTTGTCACAATTCAAGAAGAAATGTATAATTGGGTTCATAGGGCTATAGTGAAATGGTATCACGGCAGTCTCCAAAACTGCTTTTCCAGGTTCGAGTCCTGGTGGCCCTGCTGAAATGATTTTGATACGGTTTGTCCTCTTGAAAAAAATCCTAATTTCAGGATAATTAAAATTATATGTTAACAAAAATCGACTTAAATCAAATTAGAAACTTAGTGCATGAAGAAATTAATACAGAGCTTAATCCTATCAAAAAAGAATTAAGTCAAATAGGACAAGTCATTGACGAAAAATTGGACAAAAAATTAAAACCCATCAAGAAAGATCTCCAATACCTCAAGAAAACAGCAAATCTTATCATAAAAAACTACGACGAAGAGGATATTAAATTAGCCAGAAGGGTTAGAAAAATTGAAGAACATATTGGCTTAACCGCTTAAATAAACATCATTGACAGGATCCCTAGGCTTGCTCCCAGCAGTCCCCCGCCGATGACATCGGTAGCCCAGTGTTCACCCAAATAAACCCGACTGACAAACATCGCAATGTCATAAACGGTTAAAAATCCCAAAATTAAATATTTATGTGTTTTGGTAATTTTTTTCGACCGCCAAATTATTAATCCAAGAAATAAACTGACAAACGCTGCTCTGCCGGCATGACCGGACGGATAAGAGTTTTGCGTCCGGACATAAAATTGCGGAAAATTCATAATCTTTTCCGTTCTTAACATAAATTCAGGCGGAGGCAGATGATTAACAAAAAATTTCCCATACATCTCGATCAAGTGGAACAAACCGAAAAATCCGAGGACAATTATTCCTCTTATTTTCTTTAAAAAGACCAGAACTATCAATAAAACCACTAGCATTATTTCGAAAACACCAATGTCGCTGAAAAAGGAAAACATTCCGTCAAATTTGCGGCTGATATGATCCTGAAGCCTGACCGTAGAATTAAAATCAAATTGAACAAGTACATCCTTGTGGACCACAAAAGAGAAAAGCACAAAAGCCAGAAAGAACAAACTGCCGATGATGAAAAACTTTAATTTTTGTTTCATTTTTAATACCAAGGGTTAAACGATTAATAAATTAACGAATAATCGATTAATCGAATTTTAAAGCTTGAGGTTCTTCAGGAATTGGCGGAATTCACCGTTAATATCTTTATGCTCCAAAGCCAATTCGACCACGGTTTTCATATATTCGACCTTGTTGCCCGTATCATAATATTTTCCATTCTCAATTTCTACCGCATAAACCGGCACTCCCTGTTCTCTCAAAAGATTAATTGCGTCAACCAGCCAAATTTCTCCGCCCTTGCCCGGTTTAATGGTCCGGAGAGCCTTAAAAATTTCCGGCGGCAAAATATACGCTCCGTGAGTGGCCAGATTTGAAGGAGCTTGATCCGGTTCCGGCTTTTCTACAATAGATTTTATTTTGTAAACCTTGCCCGAAACCTGCTCAACATCCGCAATTCCGTATCTTCTTAAGTCCTCTTTTTTCTCAATTCTGACCCCCGAGATAACTACTCCTCCGTATTTTTCATAAACTTTCATCATCTGGGCTAACCTTGGAGGTTTGGAATAAATAAATTCATCTCCCCACAGCACTGCAAATGGTTCATCTTCAATCACCGGTTCCGCAGCCAAAATAGGGGTTCCGTTTCCGTACGGTCCTTTTTGTCTGACATAAATAAAATTTGCCATTTCGGAAATTCTCCTAACCTCACTTAGCAATTCCAGCTTGTTGCCGTTTTCCAGATTTTTGATAAGCTCGGCATTGGGCACATCAAAATGATCTTCAATCGCACGTTTCGAAGCTCCCGTCACAATAATGATATCTTTAATTCCCGAGGCAACCGCTTCTTCGGCCACATACTGAATAACCGGCTTGTCAACAATCGGAAGCATTTCCTTAGGCATGGCTTTGGTTTGAGGAAGGAAACGGGTGCCAAAACCGGCTGCGGGGATGACGACTTTTCTGATTTTATTTTGCATAAATTTAATTTTACCTCATCTCCTCTTTACATGTCAATAAGTTTTTGGTAAAATAACTCATTGATGACAACGCCTACCGGCTTTTTACGTGAGACTCGGGATGAACTTAAAAAAGTAACCTGGCCGACGCGTCAGGAAGTCGTACGCTTGACAATGGTAGTGATAGTAGTAAGTTTGGTCGTTGGATTATTTTTGGGAGCACTTGATTTCAGCTTTACCAAATTGCTCGGAGTTTTTATAAAATAAAATATGGATGACAAAACAGTAGTTCCGCCAACATTAACAGAAGCGCTGGAAAAACCGGCTGACACCGCGCAGTTGGGCAAATGGTATATCGTGCACACTTATTCAGGGCACGAAAATAAAGTCAAAAAATCTTTACAGCAAAGAATTCAGAGTCTTGGCTTTGAAGACAGGATTTTCGAGATCATCGTTCCCGTCAGAAATACCATCAAAGTTTCCCAGGGCAAAAAAGAAACCGTCAAAGAGAAAATTTTCCCCGGTTATGTCTTAATCCGCATGGTTTTGGATGATGAATCATGGCTACTGGTTCGAACCACACAGGGAGTAACTGCTTTCATCGGCGCCGGAAACAAACCGACTCCAATTTCAGAAAAAGAAGTCGAAGCAATTCAGAAGTTTATGAAACTGGAAGAGCCTCTTTACAAAACAGCTTTTGTCAAAGGCGAAGCTGTCAAGATTGTCGATGGTCCTTTCTCCGAATTCTTGGGCGCAGTTGAGGAGATTGACGAAACTAAGGGCAAATTGAAAGTACTGGTCTCTATCTTTGGGAGAGAAACCCCTGTAGAATTAGATTTCTTACAAGTCGCGAAGCTCTAAGAAGATATGGCAGCAAAAAAAATAAAAACAATTATAAAATTAAACATTAAAGCCGGTGAGGCTACTCCGGCGCCTCCGGTTGGTCCGGCTTTAGGACAACACGGTCTTCCGATCATGGAATTTGTGAAGGCTTTCAACGACAGAACAGCCGCGCAAAAAGGCACCATTATTCCGGCTGTCATCACTGTTTATACCGACAGGACGTTCTCTTTTGTAACCAAAAAGCCTCCGGTTGCGGAAATGATTAAGAAAATGATGAAAAAAGAAAAAGGCTCGGGCAAACCCGGAAAAGAAATTGTCGGAACCTTAACTATGGCCCAGGCGGAAGAGATTGCGGCAGCAAAATTGGAAGATTTGAATACTACCGATGTCAAAATGGCAGCCAGAATTGTCGCGGGAACCGCCCGATCAATGGGAATTGAGGTCAAGTAGATCCTGAAAGGATTAAATAATTATGGGAAAAATTAAAGTTAGAACATTAGGCGATGAAAGCCTGGAAAATAAACAAAAAGAGGTTTCAAAGCAAAAAGCTCACGAAAAAAAACTCGTTAAGGGCGCTAAAGGCGGAGAGCGAATTGTTGCTGTGGGTCCCTCTGAAGAAGAGATAGCGAAAATGGAACTTCCAAAAGAGGAAACGGTAACCGAAATTAAGAAAGCTAAAAAGGTTTCCAAAAAATCCAAGAAAGCCGCTCCCCACTCAAAATCTTATCAAAAAGCCTTTGCGACCTTAGACAGAAGCAAAAAGTACAATCTTCCGGATGCTTTAATAATGCTGTCAAAATTAAAAAGATCAACTTTTGACGAAACAGTTGAGCTACACATCAACACCATTGAAATGGGCATTTCCGGCAACATTACTCTCCCCCATGGAACAGGCAAGCAAGTCAAAGTCGCAATCGCTGACGATGATATACTTGCCAAGGTTGCTGCCGGTAAAATTGAATTTGACATTCTTTTAGCTAATCCTGAAATGATGCCAAAATTGGCTCGCGTGGCGAAAATTTTGGGACCGAAAGGACTGATGCCAAATCCAAAAAACGGCACTTTGGTTAAAGATCCGGAAAAAGCTGCAGAAGGGTTTAAAAAAGGCCAAATTAATTTCAGAACCGAATTGAAGGCTCCGATTATGCACTTGACGGTTGGAAGAATGTCCTTCGGAGACAAAAAATTGACTGAAAATATCAAGACCTTGATTGAAGCGATCAAGAAAGAGAAAATCCGCAACGTAACTTTGAAGTCCACCATGAGCCCTGGAATCAAGTTGGAAATCTAATTCAACAATTTCTTATAATACTCGACGTGCTGCTTGGCGATATTGTCCCAGCTGAAATTGGCTTTTACTTCTTTTATTCCCCGTTTGCATATTTCTTCTTTTTTCGCCTCCGGTAAATTCAAAACTGCCATAATTTGCTTAGCCAAACTGCGCGGATTTCTTGGTCTTGCCATAAAGGGAGATAAATCTTTCCCAATTGCTTCATTTTGACCCTCAATGTCGGTACAAACCACTAGCGTACCGCACGACCGGGCTTCAATAATCGTCCTGTTAAATCCCTCCCCTCCGGTTGACGGCGCCACCACCACATCGGCAGTTCTGTAAGCCTGAATTAAATTTTCATACGGCAGGATCCCGACAAATTCAATTAAATTTTGCAGTCCAAGCTCAAGCGCCATTTGCTGTAAGTCTTCCGTCATTTTGCCTTTGCCGGCAATTTTAAGTTTTATATTGTCGTTACCCTCCTTTGTCAAAATATTAAACGCATTTATCAAATCTTCTATTCCTTTTCGCGGATCATGTCTGCCGGCGAAAAAAACTATTTTCTTACCGTCATTCATCCAGCTTTCAACTTTGAAACCCTGAAATGTCAATTTATCTGTATCAATGCCGTTATAAACAACTTGATAGTCTGCGGGGAGCAAGTTTTGCCAGAATTTCCGAGTCGCTTGCGATACGGCAATTCTTCCGTCCAAATTATTATTAATTGTAGATGCATAACCGGAACTCAAGCTTAACAGCGTTTTCCTGTTAAGTTTTGGCCTGCGGATAAAGTATTTCATGGCAAACTCCATTGCTTTAAGTGACCAATTTAAGCCTTCGCGTCTGGCATGAAATTGCCCGACAATAACCGGATGCTTACTGTTTTTCAAGCTCATAACTGAAGAAATTATAGTGTGTCCAATCGAAGGCACGAAGGGTTCATGAATAACGACAATATCCGGCCTGATTTCTTCCAAGATTTTTTTGGCTGTTTTTTTGCGGGAAAGACTGGCTCTGAATTCTGTTTGATCGGTAGCGATTTTGAAGCCCTTGCCTAGCACAAAATCAACCAAGCCTTTTTTTTGAGCATCTTTGGAGCCGGGGGCGATTACGTAAACTCTGCAGCCGTTTTTCTCCAAAGCTTCTCTTAAACCCAAAATGAAATCCCTTACTCCTCCGGGCTCTTTGGTAAACGCATAAGATGAAACCAAGGCTATGGATAAGTCCCCTTCTCTTGTCATTCTTAGTCAAAATTATAACATAAATGGCAAATCTGCTAAAATAAAATTATGAAAACTAGATTGTTACTGGCAAATCTTCTTTTTTGGATACATTTTATTATTGGAATTTTCTGGTTTGGGTTATTTTTGGTACCGTCTTCTGTCTGGCATGACAAAATTACCTTTCATTTCTATTTGACCGTAATTATAGTCACCCACCAATTTATTTGGGGTTTGCTGATTATGCCGTGGACCAAAAAATTCAGAATGGTTTGTGTTCTGACAACTCCAATGCAGCTTTTGCGCGGTCAGGAAATTTCCGATCCCAAAAATTACGATCATTCCTGGTTCAAAGAATTATTCGGCAAAGGCGGCATACAAATTCCCCACGCAATTTCAACTCTAGTCACTTTCTCCACCCTCGCATTGGTCACTTATCAATTCCTCTTTCTACGTTAATCAATTCACAAAATTCTTAATTCAAAATTTTTAATTTTTAATGAAATCTAAATGCTTTAATTTTTAAACATTAAATCATTGAAAATTGATTAGAAATTAGAAATTAAGAATTAGAAATTATTTTTATATCCTATAATTATCTCTCTCCCCAACTTGTCCACAATTTTCTATTTTTAAAACAGTGTCTATAGTAATTTAGTCACAAAACCCATTGACATTGGGGTACCGGACTGATATCATTGTATTTCCTAAGACGTAGGCGGAAAAATAAGACCTACCGAGGAGCAACATTAAGATTAATGACGCTCTTCGAGAGCGTTTTTTTGTGAATTGAAGGGGTGACGTGAGAGAAGAGGCGCCGACAGCGCGGACTGTTAAGGAGCACTGGCGGAGATGAATCGAACGGCAGGACCCCGAGATAAAAATATGGAAAATACAGACAAAAGGCCCACTTCGCACATACGAACAAGTGCTTCGCGGGCTAAAAAGGAAAAAATCGTCGCCGAATTACTGGAAAAAGTAAATCGCGCCAAAGGTGTGGTTTTCACCAGTTATCAGGGTTTAACACACAAGCAACTTGAGACAATCAAGAAGGCAGTTCAGGCTGTAGACGCAGATTTTGTGGCCACCAAAAACAGATTGATCCTCAAAGCAATGGAAGCCAGCCTCGCCGGAGACGAGTCTAGGCGGGGAAAAATTAAAGTTGAAAGCGAGCTGAAAAATGCCACCGCCACTCTATTTTTGTACGGAGACCCAGTGATGCCTTTAAAAGCCTTGGCAAAAAGTATTAAAGAATTAAACCTTCCGACAATTAAATTCGGAATTCTGGACGGAACTGCGATGACGAGCGAACAATTATTGAAACTTTCCACCCTGCCATCCAAAGAAACTTTGCTCACTCAATTGGTTATCGGACTTAAGTCTCCAATTTCAGGTCTTCACAGAGCGCTAAATTGGAATTTGCAGAAATTTGTAATGACGTTAAAAGCAATTGAAAAAACGAAGGGGGTGAATTAATAAATGGCAAAATTAACAAAAGACGAATTAATCAAGCAGGTTGAAGAAATGTCCGTTCTGGAATTATCCGATTTGGTGAAAGCCTTGGAGGAAAAATTTGGCGTCAGCGCAGCAGCACAGGTAGCTCAAGCGCCGGCAGCCGGAGCAGCAGGCGAGCCGAAGGAAGAACAGACGGTCTTTAACGTTGTCATTGCTAATTCAGGTGCACAGAAAATTCAGGTCATCAAAGCTTTGCGGGAATTAGTTCCAACCTTGGGACTGAAAGAAGCCAAAGATTTGGTCGACGCAGCACCAAAAGAAGTAATAGCGCAGGTCAACAAGAAGACTGCAGAAGAAGCTAAGGCGAAATTAGTAGCAGCAGGAGCTACAGTTGAACTTAAGTAATTTTTCTTTAAGTTTTTATCAAAGGTCCCGCCGATCCGGCGGGATTTTTGGTTTTTGGTACTTGACAAGAATGTTGTGGTTTGTTATTTTATAGATGATTAAATAATAGTTATGATCAATCAAACAATATCAATCGACAATCTTCCTGATCTGCTGACCGTCCGGGAAGTCGCGCAAATTTTAAGAGTCTCCCCTCTCACCATCAAAAGATGGGGCAAAAGAGGCAAGTTGCCTGCAATCAGAATTAATTCCCGAGGAGATCGACGCTACAAGAAGGAAGCAATCCTCTGGCTACTCGGAATTCAGCCTAAAGTATAATCCCCTTTTCAATCAATAAACAATTTTCCAATTATTCAGTTAACGAATTAGAAAATTAGCGGATTAAATTCGTTAATACGTTAACTCGTTAATTATTTAATTGAATAATTTCAAGACAATGATATTTGAAGTTTTGTGTCAAGCGCATAAGCAATCCTTTTAAGAAAAGCGAGAGAGGGATTACCATTCATTGCTTCAATTCTGGAGATTGCCGCTTGAGAAGTACCAATCTTTTTCGCTAAATCTCTTTGGGAAAAATTCTTTTTTATACGGGCCTCAATAAGCCTGCATCCTAACTGGAACTCCACCTCTGAATTTTCCCACTCTTTTTTAAACTCAGGGTCTTTCAGCAACTCTTTTAAATGATCTTGCAACGTATAGACTTTAAAACCTCGATATTTCATAACAGAATTATGATATCATATATGATATCAATTGTCAAACACCTTTTATTCTCCTAATCCAATTATTTAACCTGCCCATGGCTGTTTCAATTTCTTTTAGTGGGGCCTTTTGTGATTTCTTAATAAATCCGTGCAGAACAATGATCGCATCTCCTTCGATTGTTGCATAGAAAACTCTGATATTGTCTTGTCCCAAAATTCGTATTTCCCAAAGAGGGGTGCCGGTTAATTTCTTAACATGGCGAATAGCCGTAACTAATCCATATCTTTCAACATAAGTCAGAATGCGGACTACTTTGTTTTTTTGGCGAGCAGATAATGATGCAATAAAATTCGCGGTAGGATTTTCTCCTTCGGCAGTAATATAATAAATAACTTTTGTCATATTTTTATATATTATCAGTATGACTGATATAGGGCAGTGATTTCGGTTGGAGATAGCGCGCGGTTGTAAATGCGGGCATTATTAACATTCCTGCCTTATAGCTTCACTTCTTGATTCATTCTTTCACTTATAAACATTTTCATCAAAGATTGATAGGGAACGTCCCTTTTGTTTGCAATCTCTTTGATGCGAGCCAATAAATAAGACGGTAATCTTAGTGAAATCGACTCGGTTGAAGGTTTGAGATTGGATAAATCAAGCTCTACCCGCTTAAAATTATCCATATAATCGGTTACGTCATGAGTTGCCCAAAATTCTCTTTCCTCATCCTCATCCTTAAAGTGTGGAATTAAGCTTAGTTTTTTATTTTTTTTCATATAGCCTCCTTTCCTTTTTGCTTTGATCTCTGGCCGAAATAATTCTAATTTTTTGATTTCTAATCGTAAAACTTAAATATAATTTTCTATTTTTATCAGTAACGCCTAAAGCTATAAACCTTTTTTCTTCCTGGGAATGTTTTATGTTCTCAAAGATTTTTATATATCTATCAAAAAATACTTCTTCCGTTTCCTGATTGGAGACAACATGTTTTTTAAGATTCTTATCTATATTTCCCTTGTTCCACTCAAAAGCAACAGGTTTAGGCAATATCCCAATCACCATAAAAGTATATTACAGAAATATACAAATGTCAAGCATTTTATTTCTTGCAAAACTCTTCACGGCTACAAGGAGAGTCCTTGCAAGGCTATTTTAAAGGCGCGAGCGAAGCCACGTTCATGCAGACTGAATGTGGCGAAGCGAGCGCCATATTCAATTTACAATTCACAATTTACAATTTACATTGAATTTTCAATGAAACAATGATTCAAACGTTTGATAATTGAAAGATTGATTCATTTATCGGAAATTGAGAACTGAAAATTGTAAATTGGTTAGTAGCTTTCGTAGAGGGCCGTGATTTCGGCTTGCGACAGCGCGCGATTGTAAATGCGGACTTCGTCAAACCTAATTAATTCGTGACTTATTTGAATAAAGCATATCGTGTGTGCCCAACGCAACAAAATACGCGACTTTATTCGCACCTTCTGTTTTTTCAATATATATCGCCCTCCAATCACTTGTGATATTGATGCTTCTAAAACCTAGATAATTTCTCTTTAGGGAATGGTTATTTAATTGCAAATCATCCGGGTTGTTTTTAAAAATCCGTAGACAAACGTTCATCTTATTCTGAATTCTCACGTTTGCTTTGAGGTATTGCTTACGAAAGTCAGCGCTATACTCTATCTCCATTTTGATATTTTGCACTTGGATCGTTTAGCCACTTAATACTATCCTCTACATTTTTAAAAACAGGTGAAGCATTCCCCTTCTTGTAATTTTCTTCCGCTTTTTTGAATACGCCCTTGAGGTAGGCATTGGGTATCTCCTGACTTTCACTAAATATCACTGTTTTGGTTTGTACCAAGTGCTTAAGATAATTATTTAATGCAAGACTCAATGGAATGCCAATTTTTTTAGCGACTCTCTGCGCTTCCAACTTCAATTTGGGCTCTGTTGTAAAATTAATAACTGCCGTATTCATGCACATATCATATACATAATCTATATATCTGTCAAGTAGTAATTGCTGGGTAAGACGCTGCTAGCTTCGCAAGGCCAGGCCTTGTAGATCTACTCTTCCTCCAAAATTAGTTTTTGCAAAATCTCCCCATCGTCCTGCTGCTTTACAAAATTCTCGTAAGAAAGCCTAGGATTTTCTTTACTAAAATAAAACAAAACTTCTTCTGGGTGAATCCATTCAGTCTTTCTCTTCCCAAGGTATTCAGGGTATGAACACGGCTGCTTCTCCTGCAAACTCCGCAAGGCCTGGCCTTGTAGAGATTTTCGAGAAGCTAGAGCTTGTTGGTGGATGTAGCGGGAGAGATGCAGGAATTGAGGTTCCGAAGTAATTAAAACTGCTTTGTAAACTCCTTGATAAAGATGCCCTACCCTCTTGTATTTGCGGTTAAAATACATCGTATAACGGGTGGCCAATGAATTCATAAAGCTATCAATAGCTCCTACGCTTTTCTGCTTGATGAAAAAATGGAAATGATTTGGCATCAGACAATATGCCAATAGGGTAATTTCCTCATAAAAATTATTTAACCGCAAGCGCCTCAAAATTTTATCTTTTTCAATCCAAAGAGTCTTGGGATCTGACAGTCTTTCCTGAAGTTCTTTTTCGTTCTTTATGATTAAATATTCCTTTAAATAAGAAAGGAAAACCGCGTAGTCCTGCTGATCCAGAAAAATGATCCTCTTCTCTACTCCCCGATTGTAGATATGGTAGTAGCCATTTTCAAGATATTCTTTGCGCGAATTTTTGGCAGGCATATATCTATATTATCACGCATCTTTTACTTCCGCAAGGCCAGGCCTTGTAGACTACAAGGCCTGGCCTTAAAGAGTTCTTATAGAGTTTGCGTGAAGACTCTGGTTCAGGTTTTAGTAGCTTTCGTAGAGGGCGGTGATTTCTGTTGGAGATAGCGCGCGGTTGTAAATTCTGACATCATCAAGAGAGCCAATCCAATCACTCCCAAAAGTTGTGCCGGGCGGAGTGCCGCTGGGATTTGCCCCAATCGTCATAGCCATAGTAGAATCTACAATTGGACCACTTACGCTAGTTTGAGCTGTTTGCAATACTCCATTTATGTACAGCTTTATTGTGCTATTGTCATAGGTTCCGACAACATAATACCAAGTTCCTATAGTTGGAGAGTTATCTGCAAGTACTGCTTTATAGCCGCTAATATCCGCTTGAAATCCCAACTTATTTGAAGTCTGAAAAAGTCCATATCCGGCGCTCTCAAAGTTACATATAATTTCACGCTCACCCGTATCGTTTGAGCCGGTATTCACCCAAGCCGCAACAGTAACGGTATCATAATTCATCAATGACGGTGTTATCATATAATTACTTCCACTAAAGCTATACGCCTTGTTGGCTTGGCCTTTGCGGTCGGTTGTTAAAGTTGCGCCAGTAACCGTACCATTATTGGAATACGGCGTTGCGTCTTTGGCGTTGCCGTCCATTTTCCACCGAGCAACCAGACCTTTTTGCAAATCCGAAACCACAATTCCCGGATCATATTCCTCATATAAGTCCGTGATTTCTGTCGCGGACAGGACGCGGTTATAAATGTGGACATCGTCAATGGAGCCGTTAAAATAGTAATAATTATTTACAGTCTTACCTACATTAAGGTAACTATTTGACACATTTACAGGAACCGCATTACCATTACTACCCGCCCAACTCCCAGCTTTGAGTTGTCCATCTACATACACCTTTATTGAAGTACCCACACCAAATGTATATGTTAAAACTATATTGTGCCACGCTGTATCCGTAAAACTATCTGTAGTTGCCCATATTTGATTGGCCTGAGTGCCTATTTCCCGATAGTTAAAAAGTATTTTGTTATCATTAGTCCACACCAACAGATAGTTTATGCTGTTACCACTTCCAATATCCCTACGGTCAACGAGGGCCTGCCAAGTACCAATGACATTTCTCTTTTCCCAGACCTCAATTGAGATATCATTTACTATATTAAGGACACTGTTATTCCCCGCATCGATATAATTACTGCTTCCGTCGAAGCTGTAGGCTTTGTTTGCTTGGCCTTTGCGGTCGGCGGTGAGAGTTGCACCCGTGACGGTTCCGTTATTTGCATACGGAGTATTGTCTTTGGCATTGCCGTTGAATTTCCACCACCCGACCAGACCCTTTTGCAGATTGGAAGCTTGCACTGTTGCATTAAGGAATATCCATCCGATGTTGTTTCCCCCATCTGTAGAGTATTTGGCATACCAGGTTTTTGCAGGTGATCCGGTAGAATAAGACAGACTTAAGTAATTGGCAGTGATTGTGCCTCCACCTGCTTTGGTTATCTGCCAACCCGCAGCTCCCGTCCCTTTCAGAGTATGGATATGACCTACTGAACCTGAAAGATTGGCGCTGGTTACTGTCTGTATTGAACCATCGGTAAAGGAAATCGTTTGGGTAGTACCAGAGGCTAGATTAAGCTGAGCAAAAGTGTTATTCCCTGAAATAGTAGACGTTGCACCTGTGAGGTTGAGGGTTGCACCATTGTAATTGATGCCGCCACCTGTGAAGTTGCCAGAGCAGTTGATGGTGGAGGTGTTGGCAGTGAGAGTATAACGAGAACCAGTATAAGACCAAGAAGTAGCATTGATGATAGATGAACCAAGCGTCACGGTTGTTCCTTCTACTCCCTCCATTAAAACTTGCCCACAAGTTATAGTTTTGTTGTTAGTGATAATAATTCCTCTTAGTAAACGTAATTGTTGTGAACCATTATTAACATCATCTTGAAATGTTACACTAGTACCTTGAAGATAAAATTCCAAAGCAAAACTCAATACTCCTCCTGCGGTAAAAGTGACATTGGTATTACCTGCAAATTTTAATCTAGCAGTCCCAGTGTGTATCATGTTAGCGATAAATGTTACTGAACCGTAAGTGTCAAAGTTAAATGAACTTCCGTGAGCAAGTGTCGGAGTATTCGTTGCCCCTGTCCAGTCCATACTCAAACAGTTAGCAGTTGCATCCACCGTCACTGTCTGGCCTGCACCATTGAAGGAGTTAGCGTCAAATCTACAGTTATTGGTTGATGCGGGAATAGAGGCTCCGCTTGCTCCACCTGAAACTGTACTCCAAGAAGCGGTGGTATTCCAATTGGCAGAATGTCCTACCCAATATCTATAAATATCACTGGTTGCCCAGTTGGTAGTAGTTCCGTGAACTGCACTGTTGTTACCGTAATACCACTTGCTCGGAGCAGAAGCTGTGACATCTGTAATATCTAGATAATCCAGTTGCATTACGTTTCCCGCAGAAGCCACACTGGCAGTTGCTCCTCCAGTGTTCAGAGTTAACAAGGTAGTTCCTGCTGTTTGGGAGTAAAAATTGGTAAAGGTTTGAGTAGAACCTGGTGTAAAAATAATTGTCTTGGCTGCCTGACTTCTGTCTACGGTAAAGGTATTGAAAGTGTTATCCCCAGTGATAGTCAAGGTGTAATTGCCTGTTCCCTGAACTACAACGTTATTGTAGGTTAAACCAGCACCATAAAAGGTATAAATGCTAGTACCCGTAGATGAAAAGACAATAGCTGAAGTACCAACATTAAACGTTAATCCCGTAGAAGTCAAATCCCATGTAGTCATACTCCCAGTACTTCTGACAATTGTAATAACACTACTGCCTAGATTTAGTGTTCTCGTAGCTGTGGTGTTTGAATGGAAGTTGTTAACAGATAAATTTTTATTATTTGTATTAAGAGTCCCATTATTATGATAGAAGCCGCTAGAGAAGGATGCGTCATCTTGCAAAGTAAGAGTCCCGCCAACAACGTCAATATAAGCCCCAACGAAAGTTGTTCCCGCCGATGTTAAAATATAACTAGAGCGACCATAGAAATAGATGTAGTTTCCTATACTATTTGTTGCTCCGCTTTTCATAGTGAGAGAGCCAAAGACACTAAAAGTAGAAGGAATAGAGACTGTCGTCGCTGTTCCACTCCAACTCATTCCCGAGAAATCAATAGACTTTCCAATTCTAGGCATATCAACGGTAATTGTAACGCCTGAATTAAAAGCAGTGGTTATTGTCACGTCGTCTTGAGGGAGAGGAACTCTGGAAGTCCAATTTCCTGCAGTAGACCAAGAACCACCTGCGACATTGGTAAAATTCTGCGTTACGCCAGTTGTAAAAGTCATATTGACTGAATTTCCTCCACAGTCCCCTGTTCCACCTCCTGCTGCACTCATATCAATTGAGTTTGTGGAGGTAATATCCATAAAGTCTACATTTGCTGTTCCTAGCCAGCTAGTGGCTGTAATGGTGGCTGGAGAGCCAAGAGTTGAAGATTGGACAAGAAGTCTGTTCGTTGCCGAATTACCTATCATAGCAAAAGTGGTGACAGTTTGAGTTGAACCTGAAGTTAATGTCAGAGTATCTGTTTTCGTTGCCATTCCATTACGGGTTAAGGTAGTGAAAGTATTATTCCCTGAAATGGTATGTGCTGTTCCGTTGAGGTTGACGTTGTAGTAGGTCAATCCTCCGCCAGTAAAAGCGCCTGTTCCCGTGACGTTGATAGTTGCAGTATTGGCGGTGAGAGTAAGATTGGAACCAGCATAATTCCATTTTCCTATATTTACAGGAGAATAACCTAGCGTTAAAGTTTTAGCAGTTGAACCTATAATATTAAATTCTAAGGCTTGAATTGTAAAATTATTACTATTTAACGTACCACCTTTTAAATACACATAAGCACATCTAAAATTATCAAGGAAGTTCACTGTACCTCCAGACATATCTACTTCTACAAAGATATTCAGTCCATTAGTGGTTATGTTATGCGTCCCTGCTCCAGTAAATACGAGGGCATAATTAAACGTCCAGTTCATCGCTGAAATTGTAGTAAAATTACCATTCACATATAGTGCAGCGACACTTCCAGCTAGCGTCGGCGTATATGTCCCTGCCCCTGTCCAGTCCATACTCAAACAGTTAGCAGTTGCATCCACCGTCACCGTCTGACTTCCGCTAGTAAAAGAGTGTAAATCAAAATAACAATTATCTGAACTGGTTGGCTCTCCAGCTCCAGGCGCTCCATTAGACGAAGATGCCCAATGGGTTGCTGCATCTGCGTGCCAGTTTCCTCCATTCCCTACCCAATATCTATCTGCAGCGTGGGCAGCAGTGGGAGCCACGGCGAAAAACAGAACCAAAAAGAATAAAACGGTTACTAGCTTCGCCAAGTCAGACTTGGCGAAGCTAAATTGGTTTGAAAAGTTTAAATTTTTAATTCTCATAAATTACTTTAAAAGTCCCAAGTTTTTAGCGTTTAATTTTGTAACTACTTTTTTCCCTGTTCTTTTTTCCAATTTACGTCTGGCAGATCCTGCTATTGATCCACCCTCTCTAGCAACTTTTTTGTTTTCTTCAAAGTCTTTCGGCTCAACTTTTTTTGAGATTTCTGTGGTCGAGACTTCAGCCAGCATATTTAGCACCAGCTCAAGATTAGTCATGTTATCCCGTAGATTTTCCTTTTTCAGCTCTTTATATTTTTTATAATCTTTTGTTTTAAAACCTGCCCAGGCAAAAGTAATCTCATCAGTCAGCGCGGCAAATTCGCTATTGGTCTTCACTCCTCTTTCTTCCCATTCATCGGTAAGCTCTTTTCTAATCTCAATACTTTTTAGTCTTTGATTAACCCAATTCTGAGAATAGCCCCGCTTGAGGTAAAATCTCATAGCCCTGCTAATGGCTTTTTCCGGATCTTCTGCTTCCTCAACTCGCTCATAACCAACACGCGCTAACCACAATTTAAAAGGCTCGGCGTTAGGAGATGGAATAGCTTGAATGATTCTAAGCATTGTTTCTACGTCTGCAACGTCTGTTAAGCGCATTTTTCCATCTGCCGCCAACATTTTCAAAGCGTTACATTTTGTAACGGTTTCATTTGCGCCTTCATCAAGTAATCTTTTCTTAAGCACCCTCCAATATACTTGTGGGTTTGCGCTTTCAGACAATGCGGAAACTATATCAACCACCGCAAACCACCATTTTTCATTTTTTTCATCCCAATGACGTCTAATTTTAGCTCCCTGAAATATTGCAACTGTATTTTTTTTCATATTTCTTTATTTATATTATCAGACCAGCTGCCCGTTCCCCCATACCAATAAAAATTCGCGGCATAAGCAGCAGTGGGAGCCACCGCGAAAGCTCCAATAAACAAAATAATTGATACTAATAGAAACTTATAGATACTCATTGATATTGTTTGATATTTATTGATATTTTTCATTTTAATTTTTTAATTTCCGAATTTCTTAATAATGATTGCATTTGGATGATGGCAATTTCATTTAGTTGCATTAGGCGCTCGCTTTGAGTCAGACCTTGACGAATAAGTTCGGCATTTATTCCTTCCAAATTTGCCAATACTACCAGTTGGGTTACATCGGAATAATCTCGAATATTTCCCTCTTTTCTCGGGTTTTCATCGCGCCAATTTTTGGCGGTCATTCCAAATAATGCCATATTTAGAACATCTGCTTCATTGGCATACATGATATTTGCAGATTGTTTGGAAATATGCGGAGGAATTAGGTGTTTTTTAATCGCATCCGTATGAATTTTGTAATTGATTTTTGTTAAAGCTCTTTTAACATCCCATCCGAGCACCAAACGCTGATTCTCTTCCTCCTTCAATCGCTGGAATTCTTTGATCAGGTAAATTTTGAATTCCGGGCTGATCCAAGAAGCAAACTCAAAGGCAATGTCTTTGTGAGCAAAGGTACCGCCCCCATATCTACCAGACTTTGACCTTATACCAACAGCTCCTGTTGATTTAATCCATTTCTCAGGACTCAAAACAAAAGAGTTCACTCCTGCCTGATTTTTAAACTGGTCGAATTCGACCATGTTAAAATTTGGATTATGCATTTGCTCCCAAATGCCCATAAAATCTATCG
>Ga0182027_10001257_pt1 | contig 42489 bp, 26 predicted proteins | sample 712E1DmetaG_FD_121300 | JGI IMG/M metagenome (GOLD analysis project Ga0182027, IMG submission 121300) | Permafrost microbial communities from Stordalen Mire, Sweden - 712E1D metaG (Illumina Assembly) | ecosystem: Environmental > Terrestrial > Soil > Wetlands > Permafrost | place: Sweden...
CGCGGCGATGGCGGCGGCGGCGGCCACGAACGACACCGACGGCTCAAGGCGGCCCGAGCTGACCTTGCCGGCGCCATAGTATTCCAATATCCAGGGAACGACCCCGCCCAGCACCATTCCCAATCCCATCACGACTCCGAGTTTTACCGCGAATTGACTGCGCTTGCGCACCGGCAGGCCGAGAAGGCCTTCCAGGGTATTATGGCGCCGCTCCTCGGCCACCGCCACGCAGCCCACCACCAAAGGTGCCACCAACCAGAGAGCAAACACCGGGAAATCGAAGAACAGCGTGCGCGCCGCCCACTCCGGCGCAAAATGGCGGGCCGCCAGGCTCGCCAGATGCAAAAGCGCGATCAAGAAAACAACGATCACCGTGATCTCCTGCAATTGCAGTTCCTTGATAATGAGCGCTGACCACGGGCCGCGTTTTTGCTGGAATCCGAAGCCAACCCAGCGCAAGGGCGATAATCGCCCCTTCGGCAACGAAACTCGCCTGCCAGTCCAAGCCAAAGGCACATCCTCCGCGCCCAGGAAGAGGCGTCGCGCCACAAGATAACCCGCCACCGAATAGGCGGCCATGACCGCCAGGAAGGGCGGACCTATCAAGATATTGTGGAATTGGCTCAACGCGAGCAGCGTCACAGCGCAGAGGGCTATTGGCGCGATCAGCGTGGCAAAAAACGCGGTCGTGACGTCGCGCAATAATAAAATGGTCCACAGTCCGCTGGAAAAGGCCAGGAGCGCCAGCAACCCGCTCACCATGACCACGTCATCAAAGGGACCCAATCCTATGTAAGCCCATGGGTCCAGATTATAGCCGCCAATCTGCCAGCACAAAAAGAACAAACCCCAGGCTGACAGCAATGCCAGGGCGAGAAGTTCGATCTTAATCCTCCAAAAAACCTGGCGTTTTTCCGGCTGGCTTAATAGGAGGCCAAACGTCCCCCAGCTCATTTCTTGTCCAAAAGGCGCGAGGGACAAAAAGCACACGGCCAGGACGAAACAGGGCATCCCCAGGTCGTAAGCGTCCGCCCCGGACCAAAGCGGCACCGTGGCCGCCGCCAGCGCCGCAATCCACGCCGGCAGCAGCAGCCGAAACTCTTTGCGCAACGCAATGCTCATGGCTTCGCCGGGCTGAGGGTTTTGGAGGCGACAAAAATTTCCTCCAGCGACAACGCTTCGCAGCGCACGTCCTCCGGATGATGGGCGCGCAGGATTTCCAGCAGCGGCCCGGTCGCCCCGTTGCAAAGCAATTCCACTTGACGCCCGTCGCGCCTCACTTCCAGCGCGCCCGGCAGTGGCACGGAGAGCGGCAGCGGCGCGGGGAAACGGGCGCGGATTTTTTGGAAACGTTCGCGCGCGCTGTCCGCCTCCATCGTCAAAATCGCCCGCCCTTGCTCGAGGATGGTGAATTCGTCAATCAATCCCTCGAACTCCGCGATGAGGTGGGTGGAGACAAACACCGTGCGGTTTTCCGGGTCGCCCGACTGGTAGGCGCCGATGACCGTCTCGATGAATTCGCGGCGGACGATGGGGTCCAGCCCGGAAGTCGGCTCGTCCAGCACCAGCAATTCCGGCTCCGGCGCGATGGCGCTGATCAGGGCCAGTTGCGTTTTCTGGCCCTTGGACAGGTCGGAGGTCTTTTGGGCCGGGTTTAAATCGAAACGTCGCAACAGGTTCAGTTCGACCTGGTCGTTCCACCGGGGCCGGAAGGACGCCAGATAATTGAGCGTCTCGCGGACGGTCATCCAGGGATAAAACGCCACGGCGTCGGGCACGTGGCAAAGGCGGGACTTGACGGGCACTTCGTCCTTTTGCGGGTCCAGGCCAAAGACGCGCACCGTCCCCGCCGTGGGCTTGAGGAGGTTGAGCAGGCACTTGATGGTGGTGGTCTTGCCCGCGCCGTTGCGGCCGAAGAAGCCGTAGCAGCGGCCGGGGCGCACGGCCAGGCTCAGGGCGTTGACGGCGTCCAGTTTGCCATAGCGGCGGGTGAGGTCTTTGAGTTCAATGATGAGGGAGTTCATAATTGCGGATTGCGGATTGGGGATTGGGGATTGCGGATTGCGAATTGCGGTTAACCCGGACATTTCATACCTCCGGCTTCGGAGCGCCGATTTTCAATCGGCTTTCAACGTGTTCGCGACCATAAAGCCGACTACAAGTCGGCGCTCCGGACTGCCGGCATTTCGTGCGCGGCATGAAACATCCGGGTTAGGGTCCTTGAATTCGATACTGGAGAAGTTCATGGCGACCATTTCATTTTTTGTTCCTTCATTTTCCTGCTGTTTGTTTGTCCGCGAAAAAGGCGAGGCGCTCGCGGACGAGGGCCAGGAAAGTCTCCGCGTCCACCTGCAATTGGTGCGAGGCGACGACGGCGCCGTCAATTTCCTGGATCAAGAGCTTGTGGCGGACTTGTTTGGTGAACGGGGAATGGTTCTCCTTGAGAAAGCAGCCCTTGCCCGCGATGGTCTCGATCACTCCCTGGCTCTCCAATTCCGTGTAGGCCTTGGCGACGGTGTTGCGGTTGAGCCGCAGTTCCTCCGCCAGCGGGCGGATGGAAGGCAGCGCCTCGCCGGGCCGGACCGCCCCCGAGGCCGCCGCATAGCGGATCTGGTCCACCAGTTGCAGGTAGGCAGGCTTGCCGGATTTAAAATCAATCTGAATCAGCATAGAAATCTCACTGTCCTATGACAGTATGACGGCTGGGGCCGGAATGTCAATGGGAAGAATGAAAATAATAATCCTTCAACTGCGGGCTTGCGTTGCGCCCGGACCACCGGTAAAGTTCCGCCCATGAGAACATTGATAAGGAGTTTTTCCATCCTGAGCGCGCTGATGGCCGGTCTGGGCTGGATCCCGGCGGGCCGGGTGGCGGCCCAATCCTTCACGACCCTGTATAATTTCACGACCACGTCTTCCGTGAATCTCACCAACGCCGACGGAGCGTATCCGGATGCCGGATTGGTTCTGTCGGGGAGCACCCTGTATGGGACCGCGGAGGAGGGGGGTGCTTCGGGCTATGGCACGGTGTTCGCCCTCAGCGCCAATGGCGCGGCTTTTACGAACCTGCATAGTTTTTCTTCCCACACGGATGGAGGCTATCCGTATGCCGGAGTGGTTTTGTCGGGCAACACCCTGTATGGGACCACTTGGGAGGGCGGCCTTTCGAGCTATGGCACGGTGTTCGCCGTCAACACCGATGGCACGGGTTTTACGAACCTGCATAATTTTGTCAGCACCAGCGGGGGGTATCCGTATGCCGGATTGATAGTATCGAGCAACATCCTTTATGGGACCACATGGTTGGGCGGCACCTCGGGCTACGGCACGGTGTTCGCCCTCAACACCAATGGGACGGGTTTTAAGGACGTGCATTCTTTTACATACCACAGCGATGGAGGTTATCCGTATGCCGGAGTGGTTTTGTCGGGCAACACCCTGTATGGGACCACTTGGGCGGGCGGCACTTCGGGCTATGGAACAGTGTACTCCGTCAACACCGATGGCACGGGTTTTTTGAACCTGCATAATTTCGCCACGCTTCGGACCAATTCCGTGGGTCGTTACACCAACAGCGACGGAGCTTATCCGTATTCCGAATTGGTGGTATCAGGCAACACCCTGTATGGGACCACAGAAGAGGGCGGCCCTTCGGGCTATGGCACGATGTTCGCCGTCAACACCGATGGCACGGGTTTTACGAACCTGCATGCTTTTTCTTACAGCACCGACGGCGGTTATCCGATTGGCAGATTGCTTTTGTGGGGCAACACTCTGTATGGGACCGCGGAAGACGGCGGTACTTCGGGCTATGGCACGATGTTCGCCGTCAATACCAACGGCACGGGTTTTACGATCCTGCATGATTTTGCCTACAGCAGCGACGGCGGTTATCCGAATGGCGAATTGGTTTTATCCGGCAACACCCTGTATGGGAGCGCGTGGGATGGCGGCCCTACGGGCAGCGGCACGGTGTATGCGTTGAGCACGGTCTCCCTCCAATTCACGGCCAGCCCAACCTCCGGCGCGGCGCCGCTGACGGTCAATTTCACCTCGCCCAGCGTGGACAATTTCGGCGGCTCCGTCACCGGTTGGAACTGGGATTTTGGCGACGGCTCCACCAGCACCGCGCAGAATCCATCGCACGCTTACGCCCTTCCTGGCGATTACTCTCCCAGCCTCCAGGCAACCAACGTCAGCGGCCTCGAGATTTTGGAATCCGGGCCGTCCATCACGGTGTCCCAGCCCACCATCGTGTTGTTCACCGCCACTCCCACCAACGGCCTGGCGCCACTGACGGTGAGCTTCTATGCGGCGGGGGTGGACAGCGCCGGCAACACCATCGGCCGTTGGAACTGGGATTTTGGCGACGGCTTCACCAGCACTGCGCGCAATCCGTCCCACACCTACGCCGCCATCGGCGCTTACGCCCCCGCCCTCACCGCGGGCAACAGCATTGGCGGCACGGTGACCGGCTTGGGCCCGGCCGCCATTTCCGCCACTAATCTGCCGGTGTATTTGGGGATGGTCCTCAACGGCGGCTTTGAAACCGGAGACCTGACCGGCTGGACTCTTTCCGGCGACGTCAACAACGACATTGATATATTTGTTGACAACGGTACGGTATCTGAAATCGGCCCGCAATCCGGAAGGTATCTGGCGGTATTGGGTTCGGTGGGTTCGCTCAATTTTCTTTCCCAGACGCTGCCCACGAGCGCGGGAGCGCCCTATCTGATCTCATTGTGGTTGAACAGCCCGGACGGCCAATCGCCCAACGAGTTTCTCGTGTCTTGGGATGGAAACACCCTTTTTGATCAAACGGATATCCCCGCCATCGGCTGGACCAACCTGCAGTTCTCGGTCTCGGCGAGCGGAACGGAGACCCTGTTGGTGCTCGGATTCCAGGATGACCCCTCCTATCTCGGGCTGGACAACGTGAGCGTTCTGCCGACGCAGCCCGGCATCGGCAGCCTCAAATTATCCAGCACGAATTTGGTCTTCAGCGGGGTCAATGGGCTGGCCGGCAGGTTATATTATGTGTTGACGAGCACGAACGTCACCCTGCCGTTGAGCCAGTGGACGCCCGTTTCGACCAATGTTTTAATCGCAAACGGGAATTTCTCCATCACCGTCAAACAGCCCGCGGCTTCCCGCGGCAGCGAGCAGTTTTACATTCTCCAACTGCATTAGCCAGCCCGTGTTGGCCCTGGCCTGGACATTTATTTGTTATTGAAAACCCGCCGCCCGCGGTCAGAGACTTCTTGCGGTGTCGTGGCGATGGCGCTCAAATTGCAAATGACAGATTCTCGCTGACCATTTGTCAATGGTCTTCAAAAAGGCACCTTCTTCTTGGATTTTTCTTTTGGCCTTAACGTCCCCTTAAGGTTCACAGGCGTAGAGTGGCGGCATGGAAATTGGATATCAAACACGCTAAACAACAAACAGAAGAAAGGTGACAATTATGAAGACAATGACAAGAGCAGTTCTGGCCATGTTGGCGCTCGGCGCTTCAACGTGGGTGGCCCTCGCGCAACCCTTTGGCGGTCCCGCTCCCGGCGGGCCAGGCCCCGGCGCGCAAGGCGGGCCGGGCGCTCGGGGCGGTCCCGGCGCGCGCGGCTCCCTGTCGCCCATCTTCCTTGCGCTGGACACCAATCACGACGGTATAGTTGACGAGAATGAAATCGCCAACGCTCCCGCCGCCCTGAAAACGCTGCTCAAGGATGGCAGCACCAGCCTGACCCCGGAGGACCTGTTCGCCGCGCCGCAAGGCATGGGCGGTCGCGGCGGTCGCGGCGGGTTCGCCGGCCCTGGCGGGTTCGGTGGCCGTGGCCGTCGTGGCGGTTTCGCCGGCCAAGAAGGATTCGGCGGCCCTGGTGGCCCCGGCGGTCCCGGCGGCCCCGGTGGACCTGGTGGACCTGGTGGACGTGGTGGACCTGGTGGACGTGGTGGACCTGGTGGTCCTGGCGGACCTGGTGGACTTGGTGGACCCGGTGGATTTGGTGGACCCGGTGGCCCTGGCGGACCTGGTGGCCCTGGTGGCGGTGGTCCTGACGGCCCTGGTGGTCCTGGTGGCGGCGGCCCTGGTGGCCCCGGCGGTCTTGGAGGCCTGCCTCCTGGCGGCCAGTAATTAACCGGATGCCGAATCGAATTCGGTTCCGGCAGCCAACCCCGTCCGCGGACACTTCGCGGGCGGGGTATTTTTTAGTCTTTACAATCCGCAATCCGCGGAGAATGGTGAATTGCGAATAGAGAATAGCGAAACCCAGAGAATTGTGAATTGTGAATGGAGAATAGTGAAATGAAAACAACCCCCTTTCCCTCAAAACACCCAACGGAGTGTTGGAGTGTTGGAGTATTGGGGACACGGGCAGGTTCAGCCGCCCATCACTCCACTAATCCATCACTCCAATCACCCTCTTCCATGCAATCCGCAATCCGCAATCCGCAATCCGCAATCCTCCCCATTTCCTCAATGGGGCAGCAGGGAGAACCCCTCCGCGGGAGGCGCGCCCAAAACGCGCGCGTCGCCTTCAAAGACGATTTGTTTCTTCTTGACTGTAAATCGGGTTTTCCCCGCCAGCGCCGTCGCTTCCAGCGCCTCCCATCCGTTTAGATCGAACGCCGCGAAACTGTTGCGGAAGAAATGACTGGAGTCGTGCGACCCCGGCTTGGGAACCAGCGCCATGTCCAGGTAGAAGCCCAGCAGGTGCTGCAGGTAATCCCAATCGCGGTCGTTATAGAGCGCCTGTTTGGCGAATTTGCGCCGCTGGATCGCGGCGGCGGTCTTCGGGTCTTCCACCGCCGAAATGGGTTCCAGCGGGTCTTCCGCCGTGTGCAACAGCAGAAACGGCGCCCGCAACGTGGCGCGGAGGCGGGTCTGGTTCGTCAGCGCCGCCACCGCGTCCAGCAGCGTGGGCGCGCTGTTGGTCAACCGGGCGCGCGCGCGCCGGAAGAAATAGAACTCATCCGTGGCGCCCGGCATGAAAATCAACCCTTTGACCGCCGGATTGCGCCGAAAGGAGCCGAGTATGGCCGCCACGCAATTGGAGCGATTCAGTTCCGGCACTCGGCTGGTCAGCGGCATTTTGGCGAACTCCTCCTGCCACGTCGTCTGGGCCGGGAGCGGAAAACCGGCGGCCAGCAGCGCCAGGAAAACCAGCGCCACCGCGCCGCGCCTCGTCGGACGCCGGCTGAAGAGAGGTCCATTCATGCGATGCGCCCGTTCTTCTCTCATTTTAGCCCCTCGCCGGCAAGCCCGAAACCGCCTGAAACCGCCGGACCGGAATCACAAGCGGGCCAGGCGGGAGTCGGCGTCGCCGAAATGATCGAGCCGCACCTCCATGCGGTCCATGATCCCCAGGTAGAGACTGCACAACTTGCGGCTGCCGTCTCCGGCCTCCAGATAGTCGAGGGATCGTCCGGTTTGGAGCGTGCCGCCGAGGCCGCCCGCCGTGACCACCGGCACTTTCTTGTTGTCGTGCTTGGTGCCGGAGAACATGTTGGAGAGGAACATCAGGCAACTGTTGTCCAGCACGGTGCCTTCGCCTTCCGGCATCGCTTCCAGCCGGCGGGCCAGATAGGCGAATTGGCCCAGGTGGAAGCGGGTGATGCGCTCATAACCTTCCGAGGTGTCGTTGTGGGAGGCGCCATGATGGGCTTCGCGCACGTCCAGGAACGGGTAATAGAGGGAAGATAGATCGCGGGCCAAAATGAGCGAGGCGATGCGGGTCTTGTCGGTCTGAAAGGCCAGCGCGATGAGGTCGCACATCAGGCGGGTGTGTTCGCGCAAATCCTCCGGCAACCCATTGTCGGGCCGGGTCATTGTGAAGAGCGGGCGGCCCTTGTCTTTGGCGCGATCCTCGGCTTTGCCCTTGTCGGCGCGCATCCGCTCAATATCCTTCTCGACATCCCTTACGCTGCTCAGGTATTCGTCCAGCTTCACTTTGTCGGTCGCGCTGACCTGGCGGCTCAATTTCTCGGCCCGCTCCTTCACGCGGTCCAAAATGCTCAGGTTGCGCAGGCTGCCGCGGTTCTCGAACAGGCTGTCGAACGCCAGCGAAGGATACATCTCGTTGGGCACAGGCGAATCGGCGCTTTGCCAGGAGATGTGCGAGCCGTAGGCATTGGAATAATTGGTTTCGTGATACCCGGTCATCGGCTGCTCGCACGCCAGAACCATGCTCGGCTGCGCAGTGTCCTGCCCAACGCGGTTGGCCAGCACCTGGTCCATGCTCACGCCGCTATGGATGATCGCGCCCTTTTGGATGGGCACCCCGGAAAGCAGGCTGCCGGTCATGGGGGGATGAATTCCCAGGCCCGTGGCCGCCCGGTTGAACAGGCCGTGGATGACGTTGATCTTCGTCTTCACCGGTTCCAGCGGCTCGAGTGATTTGCTCAACTGCATGTCCGTCCCGGCGCCTTTGGCCCACCAGTGGTCCGGGTTCACGCCGTTGCCCATGAACAGGACGGCGAAGCGTTTCGGAAACACGGCCGGCGCGCCTGTTTCGGCGGCATCTGCCGATGCCATCCCCCAGCCGGAAAGCGATTCCAGCCAGGGGAGGGCCATCGTTACGCCGACGCCGCGCAGGAAGGCGCGCCGCGGAATGCCGCGACGGGCGGCGCCAAGGGGTTGATTGTCAGGGTTCATCATTTTCATCTTTCCGCGAGGTCGTCGCGGCCTCGCTTGGTTAGGAATTGGCGGCTGGTGACGATGCTCTCGATGATGCCATCGAAGCGGTAGTCATGGGCCGCAAGTTTGTTGCCTATTTCTTGGATCAGGGAGCCATCGGACGGGATCAGGCTGCGGCCCAAGGCGCACGCCAGGAGTTTGCCGCAAAGGTTATTGACAAAATCGTCCTGGCGGTGCTCCCGGATGTAGCGCCGCAGGCCCTCCAGCCCCGCGCCTTCGCCGCCGCCGGGAAACGAGGCCGAGGCATCCACGGGATGGCCGGCCAGGTCCTTTTCCCGGCGCTCGCCTACCGGGCCGAATCCTTCGAAGACTAGGCCGAGGGAATCGAATCGCGCGTGGCAGGCGGCGCAGTTGGGGTCGGCTCGATGCCGTGCCAGCAGGTCGCGCAGAGGCAGATCGAGCTTGGATTCGTCCCGCGGCAGTTCCGGCACCACCGGCGGCGGAGGCGGGATGCGCTCCCCTAAAATATTCTTTACAACCCAATTGCCGCGCTTGACGGGGCTGGTCCGCAATCCCGGCGCGTTTTTGGTCAGGAACACCGCCATGGGCAGCAGGCCGCCGCGATCATATGGGCCGGCGTCTTCCACCCGCGTCCACTCCCCGGGCCGCGTGTCCGGAACCGGCATCCCGTAGTGCCGGGCCAGGACGGGATTGACGAAGGTGTCGTTGGCATAGAGCAAATCCAGCACAGACCGGTCTTTCTCGAACACATCCATCAGGAAGCGAACAGGTTCCTCGAACATCGCCTCCCGCAATTCGCTGGTGAAGCCGGGAAACCGGTCCCGATCCACCGTGCCAATCTCCTCGAAGCGGCGGAAATCCAGCCAGTTGCCGCCGAATTCAACCGCCAGCGCGCGGATGCGCGGTTCGTGCAACATGCGCCGCGCCTGGGCCGCCATCACTTCCGGTTCGTGTAAATCGCCCGCGGCGGCATGGGCCAGCAACTCCTCATCCGGCAGGCTCGACCACAAGAAATAACTCAACCGGCTGGCCAGATCGTAATCGGAAAGGGGAAGGATGCCCTGGCCGGCCCCGGCCAGATCAATCCGGTAGCACAGGTCGGGAGACATCAGCACGTCCACGACCGCCTCGCGCATGGCTGCTTCATGGTCCAACCCGTCGTTCCCGCGGGCCTCCCGGTAAAACGCCAGCAAATCAGCCTTCTCCTCTTGTGCCAACGGCCGCCGGTACGCCCTTTCCGCGAAATGCAGAAGGGACGCCAGATGGGCGGATTGGGCGTCCATCCGGGCCTTCTCCACCGAGCGGATGGTCTGGTTGACCCATTCAAAGTAGTCCTGGATGGCTTTGATTCCAACTTCATCGCCGCCGATGGCGTTGGTCAGATACTTGGCCTCCAACTGCCGAATCCTGGCCTCCGTGGTGACATCCTCGTCCATCTCCGTGGATTCGGCGGCGGCGGACGGGTTGCCGTCGTCGCGCAACCCGCCTCCGCCCTGGCGGCTTCCGTTGGCGTAGAACTGAACGTACATCCGGGCGGTGGCCGAGGCGACGAAATCCATTTCCAGCCACATCTGGTCCAACTCCTTTTGCCCCTGGCTGTCCAGCAGCAGTTCGTACAGCGGTTGATCGTCGCGGAAGTAGCCCATCAGGCTGTGGAAGCCGGCGCTCAGGTACCGGCCCCGGTCCTTGGTCGTGTCAAAATAATTCCGGCCGCGTTCCTCCATGTAAAACCGGTCCGGGAACACCCGGCAAAACCGGGCGAACGCCGCCTCGTACCGGGCGCGTTGGCCCGCCGGCGCCAACAGATCCGGGTCCCCGGGGCTGTTGACAATCAGCCGTGTGCGGCCGGGGCCGAATTCCCCGTCCGCGCCGGGTTCCGGGGTGTTGCCTGGCGCTGGCGGAGGTTCACCCTGGACCTGCAATTGCGCGGGATCAAAAGTCATCCGGTGGGTCGCATATTGAACATTTTTCCAAATCAACAAAGGTTGGGCGCCGGCGCCCACCTTGCCCGCCGTGATGTTCAAGAATCGCGGCTCGACTTTCTTGCGAACCGCCGCCACGTAATCGCGCATCTGCTCGCAGCCTGGCCGCGAAACGTCCGCCTGGCCCCTGCCCGGCGGCGGCAGCGCCCGCCACATCGCCTGCAGCCTGGCCAGCGGCCCGGCCTCCTCCTCGGGGCCCTCGAGAACGGACCAGATGGTCGCCAGGTATTTCGAGCTGATTTGGCTTTCGGCGGCAAAATCCGCCAACCCGGCCTCGGGTTTGCCCAGCGCCGCCCGGTTTTTGAATCGCCAGGCGGCTTGAAAATAATCGGCGTAATTGGTGTCCTGACGGTGATAAAGATCAATGATCTGCTGCACGCAATACTTGTCCCGGTCGGTTTCCACCAGCATCGGATGCGGCGCAAAGGCCAGGCCGCCCGGCTTCAGGAACATGTGGCTCGCCACTTCCCGCGCCGCCTTGAGATACTTGTTCAAGAGGGCTGGCGACATCGTGAGCGACTCGCCGGAATTATCGAAGCCGGCGCTGCTGGAGGGATCCGCTGGAAATTCGCGCGCCGGCTGAATATCAACCCCGGTCAAATCCCGGATCGTGTAATTGTATTCCGCATTGCTCAACCGCCGCGCCAGCACGATGCCGGGATCGCCCGCATGCTGCTGCGTTTCATAGTCGCGCGCGGCTCGCAACCCGGCCACGGCCTCGTGCCGGGCTTCGGCGGCCGGGTGCAACTTCGCCTTCCGTGGCGGCATCTTTTCCGTCTCCAGCCGCTCGATCAGCAGGTCCAGGCGGTTGCCATCCATCACCACCGACGACAGGGTGGAATAGGCGCTGAGATTCATATCCGCCTCGGGGCTTTCCTGGCCGTGACAGGCCGTGCAATAGGTCTGGAAGAACGGCCGGATCGTGGCGCTAAAACGAGCCTCCAGTTGCGCCGGGGCATCCGCGCTCCCCGGCGCCGCGCCGGTGGCGGCCGCGGCGTCCCGCCGCGATGGCTGGGACTCCTGCGCTTGGGCATCCTCAGCCCCCTCCGCCGCGCAGGCAATCGCGGCCAGGGCCAGAAGCACAAGCATCCATGTTGCGCGATTTGGCATTTTGACAACGGCACTACAGCGACAGACTCCGCGGTCCTGCAGGGCGAAGTATCAGTTAATGGAATCATTACCATAAGGAACATGGAATGCAAGAACTATTCTCCGCATTTTTCCATATCTCGCATTTTGGCGGCGGCTTGCGTATCTTCCGGCCATGTCGCTGGACCGAGAATGGTTGAAAAGCTCCGCCGCGACGCTGGCCGCGTCGGGCGTTTTCATCGGCACGTCGTCCTGGAAGTATCCGGGCTGGCGCGGGCAGCTTTATGACAGCGCCCGCTACGAATGGCGCGGGAAATTCGCCAAAGCCCGCTTCGAGAAGAACTGCCTCGCCGAATACGCGGAAGTTTTCAAAACCGTCTGCGTGGACGCGGCTTATTACACCTTTCCCAGCGTCCCATACCTGGAGGGCCTGGCCTCGCAAGTGCCGCCCGACTTTCAATTCGGGTTCAAGGTCACCGACGAAATTACGGTGCGAAAATTTCCGAACCTGCCGCGATTCGGACAGCGGGCGGGCCAGCGGAACGAACATTTCCTGAAGGCGGAGGTTTTTGAGCGCGGCTTCTTGAAGCCCTGCGAGGCGATCCGCCCGCGGGTTGGACTCCTCATTTTTGAATTCTCCCGTTTTTACGCCGCCGATTACGGGCAGGGCCGCGATTTCGTCGCGGCGCTGGACACCTTCCTCGCCCAACTCCCGCGGGGCTGGCCCTACGCCGTCGAGATGCGCAACTGGCAGTGGCTCCAGCGGGAATACTTCGACTGCCTCTCCCGCCACCGGGTTGCGCATGTGTACAATTCGTGGACGGAGATGCCTCAAATTAGCGAGCAGATGGCTCTTCCGGGCAGCCGAACCAACCCGGAGCTGGTCGCCGCGAGGTTTCTCCTCAAGCCCGGCCGGAAATACGAGGACGCCGTGAAGTCCTTTCAACCCTACGACCAGACGAAGGAAGTCAACGCCGAAGCGCGCCAGGCCGGGGCGGCCTTGATCCGCGAGGGCAAAGCGGACCCGCGGCGGAAGACCTTCATTTACGTAAACAACCGCCTGGAAGGAAACGCCCTACAAACCATCCAGGCCATGCTGGCGAATCCTGAGTAATTTGTCTCCCGCCATTCCGGCGGCCCTGGCGCCGAAAAATGGCGGAAACCAGCCCCTGGCAACGGGGGATTTGGCCGCCGAAAACCTGGACTGGACAAAAGACGGTTCGGGTGTAATTTAGTGCTAAATTAGAAACATTAACTGAAGAATAAGCTATATGAACAATCAAAAAGCGACTTCATCCTTCCGAACCGGCCCGCGGCCGGCGCAAACCAACGCCTTCACCCTGATCGAGCTGCTGGTGGTGATCATCATCATCGCCATCCTGGCGGCGCTGCTGCTTCCCGTGTTGGCCAAAGCCAAACAGAAGGCGCAGAACGTCCAGTGCATGAGCAATGAAAAGCAAATCATTTACGCCTGGAAGATTTATGTTGATGACAACCGGAATGTGTTCCCCTACAACCTGCAGGACGGGCATACGCCCAACTGGATTGCCGGCACGGAAGATTATAATGGCAATGTCGGCGACACGGATTTGAATTACATCATCAACAGCGCGGATTCGCAGGTGGGGCCTTACGTGCTCAAACAGGCGGGCTGTTTCAAGTGTCCGGCGGATAAAAGTTGCGCTTACGGCCTCTCTGGCGCCCCGCGCATCCGCAGCATTTGCATGAGCCAGGCCATAGGCTATGCAGGGGATGGAGGACAGCCCGGAGGCGCGGGGGGATGGCTCCCCTCCCAATTTGACAACTGGACCGGCCAAACAGGCACGCCATTATACCGGACTTATTTCAAAGAATCGGACCTGGGACTACCCAGTCCCTCCAAGCTTTGGCTCTTCATTGACGAAGACCCGGATACCATTAATGACGCGTCTTTTGCGTTTCAGATGCCCAATGGCAGCACCACCAAATGGATTGACATGCCGGCCAAACTCCATGCGGGTGGCGGGGGCTTCGGATTTGTGGATGGCCATGCGGAAATACACGCCTGGAATAATCCCCAAGCGATTGACACCACAACCTATTCCAGTGATCCCCAGAAGACGGGCATTGGTGCCGCCCAAATCAATAATAACAACGATATTTATTGGATGGGTTCGCGCACCTCGGCCACCATGGATGGCTCCGCTTATCCGTTCCAAAGCAACTGACAAAGGATTTCGCAGCGTCACCCGGAGGATTCAAGTCCTCACGCAAGTCCTGACGGGCCTGCGGCTCACAACCCCTGAAGGCTTGGCGCGGGCAGCTTTATGACAGCGCCCGCTACGACCAAACGAAGGAAGTCAACGCCCAAGCGCGCAAGGCCGGGGCGGCCTTGATCCGCGAAGGCAAAGCGGTTGATTTGCAAGGCTTTGCGCCTGGCCCCAGCGCCTTTCCGGGGGCCCCGGCGCCGAAAACTGGCGGAAACCGGCCCCTGGCAGCGCGTGCTTGAATACAGCCGGAGTTTTGGACTGGACACGAGGCTCGCGGTCGCTGTATTCTAAAGCCAAGTTAGCGGCGCAAAACGAGAGATTCAGCTATATGAAAAACCAAAGGGAAACTTCATTTATCCGAACCGGCCAACGGCCGGCGCGGACCCACGCATTCACCCTGATCGAACTGTTGGTGGTGATCATCATCATCGCCATCCTGGCGGCGTTGTTGCTTCCCGTATTAGCCAAAGCCCGGCAGAAAGCACTGAACGTCCAGTGCATGAGCAATGAAAAGCAGCTCCTCTACGCTTGGAAGCTTTATATCGATGACAACAGGAGTGTGTTTCCCTATAACGAGGAAGGCGGCAGTCCGCCCGCGTGGGTCTATGGCAACCTGGACTACAATGGCGGTGTCGGCGACACCGACACGGCTTACATTTTGAACGGCTTGTATGCGCAAATGGGGCCTTACCTGCTCAAACAGGCGGGCTGTTTCCGGTGTCCGGCGGATAAAAGTTGCGAGTTCGGCCTTTCTGGGCGCCCGCGGATCCGCAGCATCGGCATGAGCCAGGCGCTGGGCTTGAACGCCGATGGAGCCTCTCAAGGCCAGGGCGCATGGCTTCCCTCCCAGTTTGGGAACAACACCGGCAATGCAAACGCAGTCTTATATAAGACTTATTTCAGGGAATCGGACTTGGGGAGGCCCAGTCCTGCCAAACTGTGGCTCTTCATTGACGAAGACCCGGATACGATCAACGACGCGGCTTTTGCGTTGCAGATGCCCAACGGCACTTCCACAGCCTGGGTTGACATGCCGGCCAAACTCCACGGGAACGGTGTGGGCCTTGGGTTTGTGGATGGCCATGCGGAAATACACGCCTGGCAAAATCCCCAGGCTATTCACACAACCACATATCAGAAGAATCCGGTGACGCCTCCCGCCGTCCCCTCCAATCAGGATATTTATTGGCTGGCTTCGCGCACCACGGCCACCGCGGATGGCTCCGCTTATCCGTTCCCAAACAACTGACAAGGAACTTCGCGGCTGCACCCGGAGCATTCCAATCAGACTTAAGCCCAGCCGCTTGCCGTCCGATGTCCCTCCAGACGCCGGGCGGTTTGGCCGCCAGCGGGCATAAATTACTCCCTGGGGGGCGGAAACCGGGCAAATTATGCCTGTGCCTGCCCCCCGCTTGGACCCGCCAATACTCTCCGACACGCAAAATCGCCCGTAAATAAAGGGGTTTGGACACGCGGCGAAACGCGGGCGAAAAGGTGGCAATGCTCCTGCTAATGCTCAGGTCACATTGTGTTGCCATGAAACTGTTGATGCTTTTGGGGGGCGCGCTAGGGTTCGGGATCGGGCTGTTTTGCAGCCGGATTCAGGAGAACTCCTGGCCGTATTGTCTCTGGCACGCCTCTCTGGCGGCTTATGCCGGCGGCTGGCTCATGGGATGGTGGGGGCGCGCCTGGCAACAAAGCCTGAGAGATTCGGCCTTGGAACGGGCCACCCGTTCCGCCGCCGCCCTGGCAACACCGTCTGTGTCAAAACCTTCTAAATCATGAGTTCCACCCTTTGCGACTCTGAGACATACGCGACACAATCCCCCGCCCGGAGCCGGCGGGCGCAGCAGGATGTCTGGCGGCTGTATGCCCGCTCCGGTCCAGGCAGCGCGCAGGAGAACAGCCTGGTGGAGCAGCATCTTCCGCTGGTCAGGACGGTGGTGGGACGACTGGCCATGACGCTGCCTGCGCACGTCAACGTGGACGATCTCTACAGCGCGGGGCTGGTGGGGTTGCTCAACGCGGTGCGCCGGTACAATCCCAAGAGCGGCTGTTCCTTCGAGAGCTACGCGCGCGTGCGCATTCGCGGGGCGATCTTCGACGAATTGCGCCGTCTGGACTGGGTGCCGCGCTCCGTGCATGAGAAGGCGCGCAAGATTGAAAAGGTGATGCAGGAATTGACGCAACAGAACGGCCATGTGCCGACCAACGCGGAGATGGCCAAAGCCCTGAAAATTTCGGCCGATGATTACGAGGAACTGCTGGAACAGGTGCGCCCGGTGACCTACGTCTGTCTGGACTCGGCGCATAACAGTCAGGGGGAGCACGGGTCGGCCTACGAATTGATTCCAGATGATTCCCAGCGCGACCCGGACCGGCAGGCGGCGGTGCGGGATCTGGCGCGGATGATTGAGGGGCGTTTGCAGAAACTGCCCGAGATGCAGCGCAAGGTGCTGGCGCTTTACTATTTTGAGGACCTGCGGCTTCACGAGATCGCGGAGGCGTTCGGGGTGACCGAATCGCGCATCTGCCAGATTCATGCCCAGGCCATCCTGGCGATTAAATCGCTGTTGCAAAAGGAAGACCCGGATTTCTTCCAACATCCCTTGTGAGTTGAGCCATGATTGTAATTGTCGGAGCCTTGGTTGTTTTATTCTCGGTGGTCGGCGGCTTCTGGCTGTCGGGCGGAAACGCCCTCAACCTCCTGCACCTCTCCGAGTTCGTCATCATTTGCGGCGCGGCCGGCGGGGCGCTGGTGATGATGTCGCCACGCAAAGTCCTGATGGATTTGATCCGGATGCTGGGGGCCACGCTGAAAGGAGCGCCGCACAGCCGGGAGGCCTATAATGATCTGTTCAAGGCGCTCTATGAATTGTTTATGCTGGGACGGCGCGGCGGCATGGTCGCCCTGGAGGAGCATGTGATGAACCCGGAGGAGAGCAACATCTTCGCCAAATACCCGACGTTTCAAAAAGAGAAAAAGGCCGTCGAATTCCTCTGCAACGGGCTGCGACCGATCATTGACGGCAAAATCAAGCCGGACCACCTCAAGATGCTGCTGGAGATTGAATTGGAGGCGATGGAGGAAGAGCACGACCGCCCCGTCAGCGTGCTGACCAAGGCGGCCGATGCCATGCCGGGATTCGGCATCGTGGCGGCGGTGCTGGGGATTGTGCTCACGATGTCTGCCATTTCCGGGCCGATCGAGCAGATCGGCGAAAAAGTGGGCGCGGCGCTGGTGGGAACCTTTTTGGGGATTTTTATTTCCTACGGCTTCATGAATCCGCTGGCCGTTAACATCGAGTTTATGAACCTTTCGGAAATGGCGTACATCCGGTGCATTGCGGCCTCGGTCATCGGGTTTGCGGGCGGAATGTCTCCCATCATGGCGGTGGAAGTGGCGCGGCGCGGCCTGCCCAGCGAAGTCAAACCGAGCGCCGACGGACTGGAGGCCATGTTGAAGGCCTTGAACCAGACCCCGGCGAAATAGGCGGAAGTCTATGAAGAAGAAGGCTCATCATGGCGGCGCCTGGAAGGTGGCTTACGCGGATTTCGTCACGGGCATGATGGCCTTGTTTATCGTCTTGTGGCTGACCTCGCAGGACCAGAGAATCAAGGAGGCGGTGGCGCGCGCCTTCGCCCATCCCTTTACCTCGTTGACCAAGGATTCGGTGGGCATCATCCCCAACACGAACACGCTGGCTCTGAAGAGCAGCGAGGGGAATTTTGATTCCGCCTCGGCGGTCGAACTGGCCATGCTGCGCCGCATCAACCAGGATTTTTTGAAGGCCCTGCAAACCGATTTCACCGAGAGGGATGACGACTCGGTCAAACTGGAAATGAATCCCAACGGTATCACCATCAATGTCTTTGACCGCGCGCACAAGCCGATCTTTGAGCCGCAGTCCACGCGGTTCACCCCCTACGGACAGTGGGTTTTTTCGACGCTCGCCTGGCAAATCGCTCGGTCCACCAATTTTTCCGTGGAACTCGAGGGGCACACCGAAAGCGGAAACATCCCGGTGTCCAGCGAGTATGGAGACTGGGAGATTTCGGCGGATCGCGCCTCGGCGGTGCGGCGCAAGCTGTTGGAAAGCGGAGTGCAGCCGCACCAGGTCATCAAGGTGGCCGGCTTCGGCGACACGGTGCCCATGCCCGAACACGATTCTTCCGATGAGATCAACCGGAGGGTGACGGTGTTGTTGAATCTGCGTCCCCTCGACAAGAAAGCCTAAAACTCAACGAAAGCATCCAATGTCAGACACTTTTGTTCCCATGGGGCCTGCGAGCCTCTCCGCCACGGACCATGCTTTCACACTGCTGCCGTTCCACCCCGCCCCGTTCGCTGCCGTCAAGACCGCCCCGGGGGCCAACGGGCATGCTCCGATGGCCGCCCCGGCCGCGCCGCCGCCCCCGCCGCAGAATTGCCCGCCGCCCAAAGTGACGTTGCAACGGCAGGGAGACGTGGTTTCGGCCATCCGCATTCAATGCGCCTGCGGCCAAGTCATCGAGCTGGCTTGCGTCTATTGATTTTGGATTTTGGATTTTGGATTGCGGATTGCGGATTTCATGGAAACTTGAAAGTTGAATTGCTTGCCACGTTTTACGTGGTGAAAATTGGGAAAGGGGATGTTTTTATTTCACTATTCTCAATTCACTATTCACTATTCTTGACTCCGCCCGCCGCCAGGCGCATGGCGGCGAAACCCTCGCGGCCGGCTTCCACGGAAACGGGGGCTTTGCTCTTTTCATCCGCCAATTCCAGAAGCTCGGCGGGGAGTTCTCTCAGGAAGGGCGAAGGATGGCAGGGAAGCGGCTGCCCATACTTCTTGCGCGCGGCGCAATGGCTCAAGGTCAAGGTCTGCATCGCCCGGGTCAGCGCCACATAGAAAAGGCGCCGCTCTTCGTCCAGCGTGCCTTCGGCTTTGGATCTGGAATGCGGCAGCAAACCATCCTCCAATCCAACGATATAGACATGGGGAAATTCCAACCCCTTGCAACTGTGCATGGTAATGAGGGTGACGGCGTCCCCGGTCTGTTCCTTTTCCTCTTCGCGGTCGGAGTCCAGGGACAGATCGTCCAGGAAATCCCCCACCTGCGCGGCGGTGTTGCCGGCCGTCGTGCCCAGGGTGGCCAGCAATTCGCGCAGATTGCGCACCCGGTTGTCGCCGGCCTCCGGGCTTCTTTCCCCGCGCCGCAATTCCGCTTCGTAGGCGATTTCCCGCAAAAAATTCTCCGCCCATTGCCGCGGCGAAAGCGCGCCCTCGCGCAAGACGGCCTGATGCCGCTCAATGAATTTCACGAAACCGGCCACGGCGTCGCGCGTTCTGGGGACGAATGCCGCCAGCGCGCCGGCATCTTTCATGACGGCAAAAACCGGGCAGTTCCGTTCCTGGCTGGCGGCCAGCAGCCGCTCCATCGTCAACTCGCTCAAGCCGCGCGCCGGGACGTTGGCGATGCGCAGCAGGCTGATGTCGTCCTGCGGGTTGAGGAAAGTCTTGAGGAAGGCCAAAAAATCCTTGATTTCCCGGCGGTCAAAATAGCTTTGGCCGCCAATGACATGATAGCGGATGCCGGCCTGGCGCAGGGCCGTTTCCAGCGGGCGCGCCTGCTGGTTGGTGCGAAAGAGCACCGCCTGCTCCCGCCACGGCACGCGCCGCGCCAGCCGGGCGTACTCGATTTGCTCGGCCGTGTGCCGCGCTTCCGCCTCGTCGTCCGAAAAAGTGTGGAGGAGGATTTTTGCCCCGCGCCCTTTTTGGGACCAGAGCCGCTTGGGGCGGCGCCGGACGTTATTCTGAATGACAGCATTGGCGGCGGAAAGAATCGTGCCGGTGGAACGGTAATTCTGCTCCAGGCGGATGACTTTGACCCGGGGAAAATGCTTCTCCATGTCCAGCAGATTCGCCGTCTCCGCTCCCCGCCATCCGTAAATGCTCTGGTCGTCGTCCCCCACCACGCACAGATTGCCGTGGGCGGAGGTCAATTGGCGGACAAGCTGGAACTGCGCTGCGTTGGTGTCCTGGTACTCGTCCACCATCACATATTGATACCGGGCGCGGCAGGCCGCCAGGGCATCGGGATGCCCGGCAAAAAGCCGGAGGGTGAGCAAAATCAAGTCGTCGAAATCCACCGCGTTGCAGGCCCGCAGCGCGCTCTGGTAACGCGCGCTCACATGTTCGGCCAGGGCCGCGATGTTGGGATCGCCCAAGCCCGCGCCCCGCGCGCCGCCGTTCTTATAGCGGCTCAGAAGCGAGAGCACCTCGCCCGCGTCGGCCTTGGCCGCCTTGCCGGAGATATGGCTGAGTATCTTCTTGACCGCGCCGAGCTGGTCGGATTCGCTGTAAATAACAAAATTCCGCTTGTAGCCCAGCCGCTCGATGTGCTGCCGGAGGATGCGCGCGCACAGGGAATGAAACGTGCAGATGGTGGGGGCCGGTTTCGCGCCGCCGCCGGCCGGCGGATGGCGCCGGGGAATGAGCTTGAAAACTCGCTCCTGCATTTCGCGCGCGGCCTTGTTGGTGAACGTCACCGCCAGGATGTGGCCCGGCGCCACGCCCTTTTCGATCAGATGCGCCACGCGCGTGGTGATGACGCGCGTCTTGCCCGTCCCGGCCCCCGCCAGAATCAAGACCGCGCCTTCGGTCGTTTCGACGGCCAGCCGCTGCTGTGGATTGAGCGAGGCGAGGGGGGGCATTTTAAAATCGAGGATGGCCCGCCCTCCGCAAGCCCGGCGAAGGAGGGCGGATTGCGAATTGCATGGAAGAGGGTGATTGGAGTGATGGATTAGTGGAGTGATGGGCGGCTGAACCTGCCCGTGTCCCCAATACTCCAACACTCCAACACTCCGTTGGGTGTTCTGAGGGAAAGGGGGATGTTTTCATTTCACTATTCTCAATTCACAATTCACCATTCTCCGCGGATTGCGAACTATGTTTGGAGCCATGGACACTGCATCTTCATTGCCGTGATTATGCCGTTTGACCCCGCCCCGTCAAGACGCCGTGCCTATCCCCAATCTCCGGTTTGGTTCGGACGACGGAATTCCAGCGCCATGAAGAAGGGTTCGCCGCGCCTGTAGGGAACGCGGGTCAGGGAACCAATTCCCTAAAGGGCCGCCGGCAGGGCGGTGTTGAATTTAAAAACCGGCGCCATGCGCCGTGAATGGGACAGCAAGCACCGGGCGGCCTCCCCCCCCCAGACATGGCATGATTTATGCGCAACCTACCGGCGAGTACGATTCCAGGGGTTCTGGAAGAATCTTGAGCAAGGGTAACATTAAAAATAGGAACGAATATGGCAAAAGTCACAAAATCCACAGACTCGTCGAGTCTGGCGGAAGTGGTGGATAGGATACTTGACAAGGGCATCGTGATTGATGTTTGGGCCAAGGTTTCACTGGTCGGAATCGAACTGGTTTCCATTGAAGCCCGTGTCGTCATCGCGTCGGTGGAGACCTACCTGAAGTACGCCGAGGCCATCGGCCTGACGGCCACCGCGGCAGCCCCGGCCTAAACCGCCTGGAGGCGGCGGGCCACAGGATCGGCCTCCGGCAAACGGGTGGCCTTTTCAGGAATTTCCCGGTGATTTTTCATCGGGCACAACCGTCTTCGCCTCCGCGCGGCCAGGGAGATGCGGCGGCCATCGCCGTTTCAAAGCAATGTGAAACGGCGCGTTCAACCAGGAAGCGTTCTTCCGGCCCTGCCGCACCCTCCTTTCGCATAACGACTGCTTGACACAACGAAAACATAATCTATGAAAATTACCGCCCCCAAAAGACAAACGCGTCTATATGTCCCCAGCCCGCTTGAAATGCCGGCGAGGAAACCAGTGTCCGCCCGCCTTGACGCGTGCTGGGCGCCGCCCCAAAGCCCCGGCCAGCGCGGAGGGTTGCGCCGGATGAAGCTGCTTTGGCGCGTCAGCCTGGCCGCGCTCTTGGCGGCGGACATGCTTTGCATCCCGGCAATCGCGACCATGCAGACGCCCACCTTCACCACGCAGCCGGTGAGCCAGGTGGTGGCTGCGGGCAACACGGCCACTTTCACGGCGGTCGCGTCGGGCAGCCCGGCTTACCAATGGTACTTCGCATTCAACGGAGCCACCAACCTGATAGGGACGGGCAGTTCTGTGAGCGTGACGAGCGCTTACGCAAACGAAGGCAACTATTTCTGCGTGGCCAGCAATTCCTACGGAGCGACGACCAGCTCGATCGTGTCGTTGGGGGTCCAATATGTGTGGTCAGAGTTTGGCTATACCGGGGGGTGGCAGTACTATACTATCCCGTCCGGCGTCACCAACCTCGCTGTGGATGCCGTTGGCGCCGGTGGCGGGCACGGCGGTTCCGACGCCAGTGTTGCAGGCGATCAGGGGGGGGCGCGCATCTGGTTTTGGGGTGTCGCGAACGTGACGGCAGGCGGCACCGTGACGATTGGCCTGGGTGGCACGGGAGGCGGAGGCGGGTCGTCGGCGGGATGCAGCGGCGCGGGCGGCGGGGGATCCTCTCCTTGGGGGGGTGTCTATGGCGGGTCGGGCGGCAATGCCGGCTGTGTCGGCCCCTCCGGGGGCGGGGGCGGCGGGGGCGGTCTTTCCCTGGTTGAATTTGCCTCCAGCCTGTCGTATCCGGAGCTGGTTTTGGGTGGAGCGGGTGGTGGCGGCGGTGGCGGCATTAATGGCGCCAACGGCTCCTCGAGCGGAGGATATCCCTCCCAGGAACTGCCCAGTTCCTCGGGGTATTATCCCAGCACTTACAGTGGCGGCGGCGGCGGCGGTTCCTCGGGCGATGGCGGCGGCGGCGGCGGCGGCGGCGCCGGGATTTGGGGTCAGGTGGGCGGTGGCGTGTTTGGCTCGGGCGATTATATTGGGGGTGGCGGCTCTGGAGGCTATTCCTTTCAGCCGGACAATCTGGCGCCCACCGGCAACTCGTGGAATCATAGCTGGTACGATAACGGGGCCAGCTCGGCGGTCTGCGCCTTCCGGCCCGCGCCCCTGGCCCGGATCTCCATGCCGGGCGCAATCGTCTCCATTGCGTCCGGCCAGAGTTTGTCGTTGACGATCCATTTTTATACCCAGGACACAATCGAAGACGTATATTGGTATAAAAACGGCAGCTATTACACCTCCACCTCGGCGACTTCCCTGGGCGATTATGCCTATAGCTCCACGCTCGCTTTCGGGACCGGCTATTCCAATGGAGATGTCTGGACGGTCCAGATTGAGACTTACCTCGAATCTTATTGGGGCGAAGCCATTTATCCGGTCGCCATCAGCACGCCATCCACGGTGAGTGTGCTGTATCTTCCATCCATTACCAGCGAGCCGGCGAATCAGACCGCGTTCAGCACCAGCAATACCACCTTCAGTGTGACCGCGAGCGGGACGGCTCCGCTGGCTTACCAGTGGCAGGACAATGGCGTCCAGATTGGCAGCGCCACGAATACGAGCTACAGCCTGACCGGTGTGCGAATAAACAATGCCGGCAGCTACACGGTGGTGGTCAGCAACACTTATGGCAGTGTGACCAGCACGGTGGCGGTGCTGACGGTGAACAAAGCCACCCCCGGGGTCAATCCCTGGCCGGCGGCCAGTGGCATCACCTTTTTGCAATCCCTGTCGGCCTCGACTTTGATCGGCGGCAGCGCCAGCGTCGGCGGGGTATTCGCGTTCACGTCGCCCACGAACCTGCCGGCGGTGGGCACGTATGCCGCGTCGGTCACCTTCACGCCGACGGACACCGGGAACTATAACACCGTTGTTGGCTCGGTGAACGTGACTGTCGTCAAAGCCACGCCGCTCGTCAGCGCGTGGCCTGCCGCCAGCGGCATTGCCTTTGGCCAGGCCCTGTCGGCTTCCGGGTTGAGCGGAGGGACGGCCTCGGCCGGCGGCAGCTTTGCCTTCGCTACTCCGGCCACCACTCCCAACGCCGGAACTTACAACGCCTCTGTCATATTTACGCCGGCAAGTCCGGCCAGCTACAATGCGGTCACAGGCACGGTTGCGGTGGCCGTCAACAAGGCGGCGCCGAGTGTTACCGCCTGGCCCGCCGCCAGCGGCATTACCTATGGGCAGAGGCTCTCCGCCGCCACCCTGGGTTCCGGGACTGCCACGCCCGGCGGCACGTTCGCTTTCACCACGCCTTCGACTACCCCGAACACGGGGACTTACACCGCCGCAGTCACTTTCACCCCGGCCGACACTACGGACTATAGCGTTGCCGGCGGAACGGCGCAGGTGACGGTGAGCAAGGCCACTCCGAATGTAACCGCGTGGCCGTCAGCCAGCGGCATCGTCTATGGACAGCCTTTGGCGGCTTCCCTCTTGAGCGGAGGCAGCGCTTCAACCGGCGGCAGTTTCACCTTTGACTCGCCCACCAACACGCCGGATGCCGGCGTCTGTGGCGCGGCGGTGACGTTCACCCCCGCCGACACGGGCGACTACAACACGGTGAGCGGGACAGCCAGTGTCACGGTGGCCCAGGCCGCCCAAGTCATCACGCTCCAGTTGCAGGTGAGCAATTCGATCCCGCTCAACCAGTTCACCAATGTCCCGGTCCTGGCCGCGGCCAGTTCGGGCCTGTCCGTGGTTCTTTCGCTTGACACAAACAGCGTGGCGGCGCTGGACGGGACGGGCACCAACCTGGTGTCCGTCGGGCAGTCCGGCACGGTGATCCTTTTCGCCGATCAGGCGGGCGACAGCAATTACCTTGCGGCTGTGGAAGTGGGGGCGACGTTCGACGTCACGATGATGAACCAGGCCATTACTTTTGCAGCGATTCCGCCCCAGGTAACCACCAACTTGACCTGGCCCTTGAGCGCCACCTCCGACTCCGGTCTGACGGTGGTTTTCAGCCTGGTGAGCGGCCCGGCCGCGCTCGACTCCACCGGCACGAACCTGAACTTCACTGGCGCAGGATCGGTGGTGGTGCAAGCCTCCCAGCCTGGCGACGGCACAAACTACAACGCCGCCGTACCGGTCATGCAGGCGATTCAGGTCAGCCTCGCGCAATCTTCCATCACTTGGTCCGCGCTGCCGGTCTCCACTTTTGGCGACGCGCCGTTCACGCTGGACGGAGTGTCGAGTTCCGGGGATGCGGTGAGTTACACCAGTTGGAACACAAATGTAGCCGTGGTGGACAGCAATCTGGTTGCCATCGTCGGCGCCGGCACGGCGGTCATCTCCGCGCAGGACGGGGGGGACAATTTCTATTCGCCCGACACTGTCCAACAGGTGCTGACGGTCAACCCGGCCACCCCGGCGCTCACCCTGCCCCTAGCCAGTTCCATCACCTTCGGCCAGAATCTGGCCTCCTCGATCTTGACCAATGGCAGCGCGGACCTGGGCACCAATGCCGTGAGCGGCAGCTTTGCCTTCGTGGACGCCTCCATTGCCCCCGATGCTGGCGCCTACGCCGCCTCGGTGCTGTTCACGCCGGATGACACGATTGACTACATTGGCATCATCACGAACGTGAACGTGACGGTCGCGCAACTCGTGCCGGCCATTCTCAACTTGCCGGCGGCTGCGCCGATTACCTTCGGCCAAAGCCTGACGGCATCCGCCCTGATCAATGGCAACGCCTCGGTTCCGGGCAGTTTCGCCTTCGCGGATAGCAGCGCCACCCCGGGCGGCGCTGGAACCTATACCGCAGGGCTGGAATTCACGCCGTTAGACACCAACTACTCCACAGTTGCGACTACGGCGGGGGTGGAGGTGGACAAGGCCACTCCCAGCGTTAGCTCGTGGCCGGACGCCACCCCGTTCAACTACGGCAATCCTTTGTCGGTTTCGAGCCTGGTCAACGGCAGCGCCAGCGTGGAGGGCGCGTTTGCCTTCACCGATCCCACCGCGATTCTCAATATGGGCACGAACTATGTCCTGGTGGTTTTCACGCCGGCCGACACGAACGACTATAATACGGTCAACGGGACGGCAGCAGTGCAGGTGGCGCAAGGTTTGGTGGAAATCACGGTCCTGCCGGTCGCTTCGGCCATCACCTTCGGCCAGAGCCTGGCCGCTTCCACCTTGAGGGACGGCAACGCGACGGTGGGCGGGAGCTTCACCTTTGCGAACAGCAGTGTGACGCCCGCCGGCGCAGGCATTTACAGCGCGGCGGTGTTGTTCACCCCGACGAATTCGAACTATCCCGTGCTTGCGACCAATGTCGCAGTCACAGTGGACAAGGCGGCAGCTACGGTCGTGTTGGGCGACACCAACCAGAACTACACCGGCACGGCCAGGAGCGTCACCGCCACCACAACGCCGGCTGGCTTGACCGTCGCGGTGACTTACAATGAATCGAGCACTCCGCCCGTGACTGCCGGCACCTACACCGTGGCAGCCACCATCGAGGACACAAACTACGCGGGCGCCGCGACGGGCACGCTGCTGGTCAGTAAAATCTCGCTGCTCGCGGCCGCCCAGGATGAGACTCGTCGCTACGGCGTGACCAATGCCCCCTTCACGGCCACTGTCAACGGCTTCGCCAACGGCGAGACCCTGAGCAACCTGTCCGGCGCCTTGACCTTTACAATTGAGGATACCAACAACAACGTGGTTTCCGTGGACACCAACACCCCGGCCGGGACCTACACGATTATTCCCGGCGGCCTGGGCTCGAGCGATTACGCGATCACCTATACAAACGGCACTTTGATGATCGTCCCGGCAATCCTGACGGTGACTGCGAACAGCTTGACCAACGTCTATGGCTCGCCCATGCCGGTTCTGACCTGGAGTTACCAGGGATTCACCAACGGCGAAGGCGACAATGCGCTCACGGGCGCTCCGAGCCTGAGCACCAATCTTTCCTCCGGCAGTCCGGTCGCGGGCAGTCCTTATGCGATTACAATCACCAATGGCACCTTGAGCGCCAGCAACTATGTGTTCACGTTCGTTGACGGAACCTTCACCGTTTTGCCGGCTTCGCTCACTGTGAGCGCCGATAGCAAGACCAATGTTTATGGCTCGCCCATGCCGGCGCTGACCGGTTCGATGGCGGGTGTTACGAACGACGATCCGTTGTCGGTTTCATTCACTACCGTTGCGACCTGGAGCAGTGGCGTCGGCGCCTACGACATCCTGCCTTTGTTCAACGACGCGAGCCTGTTGGCCAACTACACCGTTGTTACCAACAAGGGAACGTTCACCATAACTCCGGCGCCCTTGCAGGTTGCAGCCAACAACCAAACCAGAGCCTACGGCTATGCCAACCCGCCGCTCACCCTGACTTTCAGGGGATTTGCCCCTGGTGATGACGCCACCACGCTGACCGCGCAGCCCGCGGCCGCCACCACGGCCACGCTGGCTTCGCTTCGTGGCTCCTACCCGATCACCGTCAGCGGCGGTGTGTCCTCCAACTACACCTTCACCTATGTGAATGGCGCCATGACGGTCACGAAGGCGCCGCTGACGGTCGTGGGCAACGACGCCAGCCGTCCCTACGGCGCGGCCAACCCGGCCTTCACGGCGATCATCACCGGCGTCATGAACGGCGATAATATCACCGCCAAATTCTCCACGAGCGCGGGCACGAATAGCGCGCCGGGCGACTATATCATCCAGCTTTCACTGAATGATCCCGGCGGCAAGATGGGACAATACAACTCGACTCTCAACAGCGGCATTTTGACGGTTACGGGGGCCATATTGATTGGCCAGGTGCAAGACGCAAGCCGCGCCTACGGCCAGACCAACCCCTTGTTCACATTGAGTTACAGCGGCTTTGTCAACGGCCAGGATGCAAGCCTGCTCACCGGAGATCTGATCTTCTCCTGCGCCGACACCAATGGTGTCAGCGTGGACACGAACTCGCCGGTCGGAATCTATCCCATTGCGGTGAGCAGCGGCCAAACCGCGCCCAACTACAGCATCCAGTACACCAACGGCGCGCTCACCGTGACGCAAACGGTGTTGACGGTGGCAGCGAATGCCACCAATCGTGTCTATGGCGAAACGAACCCGGCCTTCACCGCCACCATTACCGGCTACGTCAACGGCGAAGACTCCAACGTCCTCAGCGGCGCATTGGCGATGACCACCCCGGCGGGCGTCACCAATGCAGTCGGCTCCTATCCGGTCATCCCCAGCGGAGTATCGGCCACCAACTATGCCATCAACTTCACCAATGGCGTATTGACCGTCACCCAGGCGCCATTGACAGTGACCGCCCTCGGCGCCAACCGGCTCTATGGACAGTCCAATCCCGCGTTCACCGGCTCCGTGACAGGCCTGGCCAATGAGGACAACTTGGGCATCACCTACGGCACCGCCGCCTCACCGGCAAGTCCGGTGGGGAACTATGACATTGTCCCCGCGTTGGGTGATCCCAATAATAAACTGGGCAACTACCTCCTCACCGCCAGCAACGCAACTCTGACGGTCGGCCAGACACCCTTGACCGTGGTCGCCGCCGGCCAAACCCGGTTTTATGGACAGTCCAATCCCACGCTGACCGGCGCCCTAACCGGCGTAGTCAATGGCGACAATATCACCGCAAGCTATAGCACGACCGCCACGGCACTGAGCCTGGTTGGACCTTACAGCATCGTCCCCTCGATCAACGATCCCCAAGACAAACTCCCCAATTACTCGCTCAGTTCGACCGAGGGAACGCTCACCGTCACAACCGCGTCATTGGTAGTTGCAGCCAACGATCAGACCCGGGTTTACGGAGCGACCAATCCCCTGTTCACGGTCAGCTTCAGCGGCTTTGTGAATGGTGAAACGGCCAGTGTTCTGGGCGGAAGCTTGTCCGTCACAAGCCAGGCTGCCGCCACCAGCCCGGCGGGCGCCTATCCGATCATCCCCGCCGGATTGTCAGACTCCAATTACTCGATTGCCTATTCCAATGGAACACTGACTGTGACCAAGGCGGTGTTGACGGTATCGGCCAATGCGGCGACTCGCAGTTATGGGGCTGCCAACCCGGTGTTTAGCGCCACGTTCTCCGGTTTTGTTAATGGAGACGACACGAATGTTATCAGCGGTCAGCCGGCTCTGTGGACAGCAGCGCACACCAACACCCCGGTCGGGACCTTCAGCATCTCCGCGGCGCCGAGAAATCTGAGCGCGTCGAACTACTCTTTCAGTTTCACCAGCGGGATTTTGACAATCACCCCGGCGTCGTTGACAGGCACGGCGCAAAACGTGGAGCGCGCTTACGGCCAGACCAACCCCGTCTTCAGTGTCAATTATAGCGGCTTCGTCAATGGCCAGGACAGCAGTCTCGTCACCGGCCCGCTCGCCTATGCTTGCTTGGACACCAACAGCGTTCCTGTTGACACCAACGCGCAAGCCGGCGTGTATCCCGTTCACGTCATTACTGCGCAAACCGCGACCAACTACAACATCGGGTATGTGGACGGCACGCTGACCGTGACCCAGGCGGTGCTGACTGTTTCGGCTGATCCTCAAAGCCGCCTCTATGCCACGACCAACCCGGTCTTGGCCGTCACCTACAGCGGATTCGCCAATGGCGAGGGCAGCAATGTCATCAGCGGGCAACCCGACTTGAGCACCGCGGCCAACATCTTCAGCCCGGCCGGCAACTATGACATTGTGGTCGGGCCAGGCAACCTGAGCGCCACCAATTACAGCTTCAGCCTGACCAACGGCACCTTGACCGTGGGCAAAGCCATCCTGGTCGTCACGGCCGACAACCAGAACCGGCTTTACGGCCAAACCAATCCCGAGTTGACAGTCCAGTACAGCGGCTTTGTGGACGGCGACACTGAGAGCGTGCTAGGCGGCACTGCAGCTTTGAGCACGGTGGCCGGGACCAACACACCGGTGGGTACATGCGACATCGTAGTGACCAATGGCAGTCTCACCGCCACCAACTACGCGCTGAGTTTTGTCAATGGCGCCTTAACGATTAGTCCAGCGCCCTTGACGATTACCGCCAATGACGCCACCCGCCAGTATGGCACGACCAACCCGCCGTTCACCGTCACACCGCAGGGCTTTGTCAACGGAGAGACCACGAATGCGCTGGCCGGAACGCCGACCATTACCACTTCGGCTAATGCGGGCAGCAATGTTGGGGCCTATGCCATCGTCCCTGCTGGATGGACGTCGAGCAACTACACCCTGAGCTTTACCAACGGCACCCTCACCGTCACCCGGGCGCCGCTGACCGCGACTGCCAACAACACGAACCGCATTTACGGCCAGGCCAACCCGGCGCTGACCGGCGTTTGCAGTGGAACGCTCAACAGTGATGATCTGGGAATCAGTTTCGGCACAACCGCCGCTTCGAGCAGCCCGGCCGGACATTATGCGATTTTCCCAGTATTCACTGATGCGGCGGTCAAGCTCGGTAATTACCTCGTCACCACCAATTCCGCCACGCTCGCCGTATCTCCCGCGATGCTGACAGTAACGGCGGACGACCAGACCCGCGCTTATGGCCAGCCAAACTCGTTGCTGAGCGTCCATTACGACGGATTTGCAAACGGGGACGGTCCCGCAAATCTGAACACGCAACCGGCTGCCAGCACCCAGGCTGACCCCACGTATTTCATCGGTCAATACCCGATCAGCGTCGGCGGCGGGGCCTCACTCAACTACACGTTCAGCTATGTCGCGGGAACGCTGACAGTCCAACAGGCGAACCTGACCATCATCGGCCAGGACGCCGCGCGGGCGTATGGGCAAACCAATCCCGTTTTCACGTCAACAATCACCGGTTTGGCCAATGGCGACAATATCACGATAAGTTACGATACCCTGGCAACTCCGGCCAGTCATCCTGGAAGTTACGACATTATCCTCGAGATAGACGATCCGGATGGCGTGCTTGGCGAGTACGACCTGACGCTCGTCAGCGGGACGCTGACAGTTACCAATGCCGCCTTGATTGTTACTGTAGATAACCAGAACCGGTTGTATGGCCAAACCAACCCGCCGTTCACAGTCCATTACGACGGCTTCGTCAATGGCCAGGACACCAATCTCCTTACCGGCGCGTTGACCTTCTCCTGCTATGCCGCCTCGAACACGCCGGCCGGCACCAATACGGAGGCGGGATCCTACCCCATCACCGCTGCCGGCCTGACCGCCACCAATTACAACGTCCAGTACGTTCCCGGAACCCTGGCGATAGGCAAAGCGCTGCTGAACATCACCGGAGCGAGCGTGCAACGGCTTTACGGAGCGGCCAATCCCGCATTCACGGCCACGTACAGCGGCTTCGTCAATGGTGAAAGCCGCAGTGTCCTTGGCGGAGCCTTGTCCGTCACAAGCCCGGCCCTGGCCGCTAGTCCGACCGGCGCCTATGCGATCATCCCCGGCGGTTTGACTTCGGGAAATTATTCCGTGAACTTCCTCAATGGGACATTAACGGTGACGGCGGCGGGGTTGACGGGCGCCGGGCTGAATGTCGAGCGCGCCTACGGCGAGACCAACCCCGTCTTCACTGTCAGCTACAGTGGCTTCGTCAACGGCCAGGACGGCGCCACCATCTCTGGTGTGATCGAGTACAGTTGCCTGGACACTAACAGCGCCGTGGTTGACACCAACACCCGGGTTGGCATGTATCCCATTCATGTGATCACGCCCCAGACGGCCTCCAACTACAGCGTCGGCTATATTGACGGAACACTTACTGTCACACAGGCCGTGTTGCTCGTGACGGCCGATAATCAGAGCCGTCTCTACGGCACGACCAATCCGGTCTTGACCGTTGCCTACACCGGCTTCGCCAACGGCGAGGGCACCAACATCATTGACGGCCAGCCTGACCTGATCACCGCGGCCGACGTCGCCAGCCCGGCCGGCGGCTACGACATTGTGGTTGGACCAAGCAGCTTGAGCGCCACCAATTATAGCTTCAGCCTGAGCAACGGCACCTTGACGGTGGGCAAGGCCGTCCTGGCCGTCACGGCCGGCAGCCAGAACCGGTTCTACGGCCAGAGCAATCCCGTGTTCACAGTCCAATACAGCGGGTTTGTGGACGGCGACACCGAGAGCGTGTTAAGCGGCGCGCCGGCTGTGAGCACGGTCGCCGGCACCAACACACCGGTGGGAACCTACGGCATTGTGGTGACCAATGGCAGTCTCAACGTCACCAATTACGCGCTGAGTTTTGTCAATGGCTCCTTAACGATTGGGCCAGCGCCCTTGACGATTACCGCCAATGACGCCACCCGCCAGTATGGCATAACCAACCCGCTATTCGCAGTCACGATGCGAGGTTTTGTGAATGGTGAAGACGCAACTTCTCTGGCCGGCACGCTGTCGCTCACGAGTGCGACCGACGCGAGCAGTTCCGTGGGCGCGTATGCCATCGTCCTCTCCGGATGGAGTTCGACCAACTATGCCCTAAGCTGCACCAACGGCACCCTCACCGTCACCCAGGCGCCGCTCACCGTTACGGCCAACAGCGCCATCCGCCAATATGGAACACCCAACCCGGTGTTCGGCGGAACAATCAGTGGGTTGCTCAACAGCGATCCGATTACCGCCAGTTACAATTGCAACGCAACCCAATCCAGCCCCGCCGGCAGTTATTCCATCGTGCCCAGCCTCAACGATCCCGAAAGCGAGGCTGCGAACTACGCCATAGCAACGCAAAACGGCACGCTCACGATCACCGTGGAGGTGGTACCGACCCAGGTCCCTGTCTTCTATGTCGTTGGCAGCGCGCCCGTGTTCGTGGATACGAACGCCTCCGTCGCCGATGGCGGCGGCCTCAGCTTCAGCGGGGCATCGTTGAGCATAACCATCATAACAAATGCCACCTCGGACGATGAGCTTGCCGTCGAATCTCAGGGCAATGGCGCCGGCCAAATCGGTGTGCATGCCACCAACGTCACTTACGGCGGCGCGCCATTCGCCACCTTCTCCGGTGGAACGGACCTCCACCCGCTGGTGTTCCTGTTTAACACCAACGCCAACGCGCAGTCTGTCACCGCGTTGATGCGGCAATGGACGTTTGCGACGGACAACACCAACACCAACTATCGCGTGATCCAAACGGCGCTGACCATCGGCAGTAACACGGTCATGGCCCAATACGTCTTCACGCTCGACCGGCCGCCTGTCACCAGCGATTTCGTGATCACGGCCGCGCAAGGCGAAACCATCCAAATCTCCTTCTGCCAGGTGTTGAGCAACGTTTGCGACGCGGATGGCAATACTCTCGTGATTACCGACTTCAGCGACCTGTCCGCCAACGGCGGATGGGTGAGCACCAACGGCGTGTGTTTTACCTACGATCCGCCGAGAGGATTGACCGGCCAGGACCGGTTTGCCTACATCGTTGGGGATTGCCGGGGTGGAGAGTGCGTGGGCAGCATCATCATCAACTTCATGCCCACCAACAGCCTCAAGCTCAATATGTCGGCGGGCGAAAGCACGGGCGCCAAACTCACCATGGCCGGAACTCCGAGTCAGACTTATCTGATTGAGGCGTCCACGAATCTCGTGAATTGGACGCCCTTGATCACCGTCACAGCCGACCCGGCGGGCATCATCGAATATCTGGATGCCGCTGCAGCCGCCTATCCGCACCGTTTCTACCGCGCCGAGGCGCAATAGCCGCTGGCGAACAGCCGCCAATCAGCCATCTTGACTTTTTCCGGGGAGCGCGCGCGCCCTCGCGGGCCGCGGGCCGCGCCCTCGCCGCCCGCATCCCCCGCCCGGTCAAACTGGAATGCGTCCGTCTTGGAGGGCCGTTTCGGCATCGCCCGGATTATCCAGCACGGCGGAGGGCCGGGGAGCGGCCTCCCATCACCGCAGGCCAATCATGGCCGCGACGAATAATACCGCCAGCACTATCGCCACCACCCACCAGAACCAACTGATGCCGTGAGGCAACACCTTTTTCTTCCCGAATTCCCGATCCACAAACTCGTCATAATCAAAGGTCTCGTCCGGCAAATTCAGACCTCCGACGTATGCCTCGTCCGACCACCCGGTTTTCTCGTCCGCTCCGCAGGCCGGGCAGGCTTTGGCGCCGGCGGGAACATCGGCGCCGCAATGGGGGCAGTTTTCAGGCGTTGAATCCATAGGTGTGGAATCTCTTCAATCAATACAGCCGGGCTTGGGAAACTTGCCCCACAATGCCCTGGGTCTTCCAACACGAAGGCGGAATGGCCGCCGGATCCAGGCTCCATCGTCCGGCCAATTGGTTCAGCTTGTCCGTGTCGCCCGCCAGCGCTTCCCGGCAGGTGAAGGCGTTGACCTCGCAGCCGTACTCGAAGCACACCATGCCCAACTCCCTTTCCGCCGCCGTGACGAACCCCTCATTCCACAAGGTCTCCCCCGCCCACGCGTAGGCCCGATAAACCTCGCCATCCTCCAGCAGCGCCCACGCATGGTGGTTGAGCATACGGTTGACACTGTAAAACTGCACGTTCCCCAGCTTGCGGCTCAACCCCCGCAAGAACCGGTAGCAGACATCCACATCCTCCGCCGGTTCAGGCAATCCCGGCCCGACGACCAGCACCCAGCCGGAAATCGGGCGCGAAACGAACAATTTGCCCTCGCTCGTTTCGACCAGGCCTTCCTCCCACGAACAAGGGACCGCGTGATGCAAATTCAGCGCCGCCTGCACCGCCGCCGCATTATTGCATCTGACCGCCAGCCAGCGCGCCGGCCGTTCGAACAACGACGGCCGCGCCCCCAAATTGGCGCTCCCCGGAGAGCAGCCCGATTGCGCAGGGCCGTCCTCGGAGAAAAGGGCCGGAAACCGGCGTTGCCGCCAGGCGCAATAGGCGAAGAAGGCGCCGATTCCCAAAACGACACCGAAAGGCATCAACATCAGGAGCCAGCCGAGTTCCTTCAAATATGCCGGACTCACGGATATAGAATAGCAGATTCACAAATCCCCGCAACCTTTACACCCCAAAAAGGAGGCGCATTTTGAGACGACCGCCATCGGCCGAACGAACCCCTCTCCCTAACCTTCTCCCCGTGGCGCGGGGGGAGGGAATTGGGAAAGTGTGTGGTGGCGGTGTCAGGACGCGCCCAAAAAGAGGCGCATTTTGCATTTTGCATTTAAGGATTTACCCGTTAGATTCATGGGACCGCCAAAGCAGGGCGGTCTTAATGACTGAAATTCTGAACTATTTGAAAATCGGCGCCGCTGTCGTTCTTCTTTTCGGGGCGACCATCTTCGTCCACGAGTTCGGCCATTATTGGATGGCGCGCCGGCGCGGCCTGAAGGTGGAGGCGTTTGCCATCGGCTTCGGCCCGAAGATCTATGCCTGGGTGCGGGACGGCATCGAGTATTCGGTGCGCTGGATTCCGGCGGGCGGCTTCGTCAAGCTGCCGCAAATGGTGACCTCCGCTGCTATTGAGGGCGAATCTGGGAAGGAGGAAGTCCCGCCCGCCCCGCCATTCTCGAAGATTCTGGTGGCGGCGGCCGGGCCGTTTATGAACGTGGTTTTTGCCTACGCCATTGCCAGTCTCATTTATTTTGTCGGCCTGCCTGTGCTGGTCAATCCCTCCAAGATCGGCTATGTCGAGCCGGATTCCGTCGAGGCAAAGATGGGGATTCAGGCGGGCGACATCATCGTGGCCGTCAACGGCAAGCCGGTCAAGTCGTGGGAGGAGGTGTATAGCCTGACCATCCTGGCGCTGACCAACGTGATCCCCGTGGCCATTGAGCACGAAGGCCAGACCAACCTCTACCAGTTGAGAGCCGAAGCGGACAACGCGGTTGATCTGAAAATGCTCAATCTCAACCCCAGCTCCTTGCTGGTCATTGACAGCGTCCTTTCCGGTACCGCCGCGGAGAAGGCGGGCCTGAAAGCCGGCGACCAAATCGTTGAATTCGCCGGGGTTCGCATCAGCAGTTCTCATCAATTTACCAATCTGGTGCAAAAATACCCGGACAAGCCGGCCTCCATTGTGGTCATACGCGGCTCCACGAACTTGAGCTTGAGTGTCACGCCGGCGCAGGATCAGGTGACCAAGGTGAGCCGGATCGGAGTGGCGGTGGGGATGGGCAAAGACGATTACGTGCTGGAACACCCGACGCCGTGGGCGCAGATCAGCGACGTGGTCAATCAGGTGACCAGCACACTGAGCGCCCTGCTCCATTCCCATTCCAGCGGAGTCAAGCCCAGTGATTTGGCCGGGCCGGTGGGGATCATCAGCTTTCTGGGGGTCAAAGTGAACACGGACTACCGGCTGGCGCTGGGATTTCTGGTGATGCTGAATATCAACCTGGCCATCATTAATATGCTGCCGATTCCCGTTCTGGATGGCGGACACATCCTGATGTCCGTACTGGAGCGCGTTCGCCGCCGGCCGCTGGACGTTCGCCTGGTCGAATACACCACCACGGTCTTTGCCGTCCTGATTATTTCCTTCTTCGTCTATGTGACCTATTTCGATGTCAAACGGCTTCCTCTGATCCGGATCTTGTTCAACCAGGAATCTCAAATCGAGCAGCCCGTCAAACCCGCCCCGGCCCCGGCCAACCCGGCCCCGTAACGACATGCGCTGCTGCCAGTCGCCTTTCTTCTACCAGCGACGCCGCACCCGCGAAGTGGTGGTGGGCGATCCCGCCCGGGGCGGCGTCATCATCGGCGGCGATCATCCGGTCGTCAAACAGTCCATGATCACCTGCGACACCCTGGACACGGCGGAGTGTATCAAACAGACGCTCGACCTGGTCGCCGCCGGCTGCCAGATCGTCCGCATCACCGCCCCCAGCGTCAAGGACGCGGCCAACCTCAAGACCATCGTGGCCGAACTGCGCGCCCGCCACTGCCTCGTGCCGATTGTGGCCGACATCCATTTCAAGCCCGACGCCGCCCTGGAAGCCGCCCGGTGGGTGGAGATGGTCCGCGTCAATCCCGGCAACTACGCCGACAAGAAGAAATTCGCCGTGCGCGAATACAGCGACGGCCAGTACGCCGCCGAGCTGGCGCGGATCGAGGAGGAATTCACCCCGCTGGTTCAGCTTTGCCGGCAGCTCGGACGGGCCATGCGCATCGGAACCAATCACGGGTCCCTGAGCGACCGCATCATGAACCGTTACGGCGACACCCCGCTGGGCATGGTGGAAAGCGCGCTGGAATTCGCCCGCATCGCGCGACGGCACGATTACCACAACTTCAAATTCTCCATGAAGGCCAGCAACCCCAAGGTGATGATCGAGTGCTACCGCCTCCTGGTGGCCCGCCTGGAGGAACTGGGGCCGGACTGGAATTATCCCATCCACCTCGGCGTGACCGAAGCCGGCGAAGGCGAGGATGGGCGCATCAAGAGCGCCATTGGCATCGGCTCCCTTTTGTGCGACGGCCTGGGCGACACCATTCGAGTTTCCCTCACGGAAGATTCCCCCCGTGAAATTGCCGTCTGCACCGATCTTCTGGCGCAAATCCAATCGTTGACCCTGCCGGCCGCCGACGCTCCGGCCGCCTTGGAATCCGCAATCCGCAATCCGCAACCCGCAATCCTCCCCACCTCCTTCGACCCCTTCGCCTTCGCCCGGCGCCAGACGCCGGAAATCCAGTTGGGCGAGTCCAGCAAATGCGGCGGCGAACAAACCGTGCGTGTCGTCGTCACCCGCGCTGCGTGGGATAAAGTCGCCCCGTCCATCCGGCCCAAAGACGACGTCCGCCCCGAGGCGGTGTACGAAGACCTCAACGTCCATGAAATTGATCCGGCGGCCGATTTCACCATCAATTGCGACACACAATTGGTCACGGTGAAGGACGGGGTGGAACTTCCCGCGATTGCCGCCTTTCGCCTCCTGGCCGCCCGGCTCAAGGCGCTGGGCCGCAACAATCCCATCTTGCTCAAGGATTGCCTCGGGTTTGAAGCCGCGCCGCTGGAGCCGAACATTGCTTTGCTGCGGGCCTCCGTCGTCATCGGTTCGTTGCTGGCGGACGGGATTGGCGACGCGATCCTGATTCGCGGCGAAGCGGGCGCGGGCCAAAGCCTGCGCCTGGCCTACAACATTTTGCAAGCCGCCGGCTGCCGGAGCTTCAAGACCGATTACGTGGCGTGCCCTTCGTGCGGCCGGACCCTGTTCAATTTGCAGACCGTGACCGCGCGCATCAAAGAGCGCACGGCGCATTTGAAAGGAGTGAGAATTGCCATCATGGGCTGCATTGTCAACGGCCCCGGAGAAATGGCCGACGCCGATTTTGGCTACGTGGGCGGCGCGCCCAACAAGATCAACCTTTACGTCGGCAAGACTCCGGTCCAGTTCAACATCCCCGAAGCCGAGGCGGTGGACCGCCTGGTGGACCTGATCCGCCAGCGCGGCAAGTGGATGGAGCCGGAAGCCTAGCCCGAACATTTCATACTTCCGGGTTCCGAGCGCCGATTTTCAATCGGCTTTCAACGCCTTCGCGGCCACAAAGCCGACTACAAGTCGGCGCTCCAGACTGTTGGCATTTCGTGCGGAGCATGAAATATGCGGGGCTAGGCGCCATTCCGGTGATAGTTCTTATTGACATTGACTTTTCTTGACGCCGGCCACAAGACCAGCAGGTTGGCCGCGATCACCAGGCCGCCGCCCAGCAGCAAATGCGCCCCAATGACTTCATTGGGATAATTGACAGCGGCCAGCCGGGAAAGCCACAGCGGAACGAACAGCACAAACACGCTGGTGAGAAGCGGCTCGCAGGCATAGATCAGGCTGGCCTGGGTGGCCGGCAGATGCTGCTGCCAATGGTTCATCATCGTGTAGGGAACCAGCGTGCAAACCACCGTCAGAAAAACAGTCAGGCCCGCCGCCGCCCCGGAGCGGTAGATCGCCGCCCACTCCCGCGGTCCGCCGCCCGTCAGCAGGGCCGCCGGCAGAACCAGCAACGCCACCACCGCGAACATCGCCAGCGTCACCGGCACGGCGCGGCCCGCCGCAAACACAGGGCGTTCCAGCCACAGGATTTGGCCCGTGAACAAGAGCGAGGCGGCGAGGGTTTCCGCCTCCCCGCGCCCGAGGCGAAGGTCCGAGGCGTGGAGATCGGCCAGCACCGCCACCCCGCCCAGCACCATCGCGCAGCTTAACGCCAGCCTTTTGGACGGCCACTCCCGCCGCTGCCAGGCCACCACCACCGGAACCCACACGCAATAGCCCTGCGTCAAAAATGCGGATGTGGACGCCGCGATGTGGATGACCCCGTCCATCTGCAAAAGGATCCCGATCCCGCCAAAGAAGCCCAGCCCCGCCCCCTGCCAGATCTCCAGCCGGGTGAAGCCGGCGAAATTGCGCCCGCGCCAGACGGCCAGAACCAGCGCCGCCAAGGCAAACCGCACCAGCACCGAGGCCGCCGCCAGGAACAGACTGCTGACGCCCGGAACCAGGGCGCTCTGATGCAATCCCAGCGCCCTCATCACCGGAAAGCTGGTGGCCCAACACAACGTGGTCGCGGCCAGCACGACGGCCGCCTTGGCGGATTGAGGCTTTTGGCCCGAAGACATGGGCGGTTTGGTTCAGTCCCAGCGCAGCACCTCGACGACCGCCCCGGCCGGCAAAGTGGTGTTCGGCGGCACATCCACCAACCCGTGGGACCGGGCCGTGGCGCTAAGAACATGGGACTCCTGCTTCCCGGACGACCGCGCCCGGCCTTCGGCATCCAGAGCCACACGCACAAAATGCCGGCGCTCGCCGCGATTTTCCAGCGCCTCCGCCAGCGGGGCGCGCTGGCGCGCGGGAAGAAGGTCCCGCGCACCTTGCGTCTGAAGCAGCGCCGGACGAACGAGCAGAAAGAAAGTCACCAGCGCCGAAACCGGATTGCCCGGCAGGCCGAAGAAAAGTTTGCCGTCGCGGCGGCCAAAGGCAAAAGGCTTGCCCGGTTTCATCGCCACGTTCCAGAAATCCAACCGGCCTCCGATCTCCGTGAACGCGGTCCGGACCCAGTCCGTCTCTCCCACCGAAATGCCGCCGGTCGTCACAACGGCGTCGCAAAGGGCGAAAGCTCTTTCCAGGGCGAGCTTGGTGGCGGCCAAATCGTCTGAGACGAGGGGGAAGACGATTGTCCATGCGCCGGCCTGCTCGGCCAGGAGGGACAAACTGAGCCGGTTGCTTTCATATATGGCGCCCGGTTCCAAAGGCTGATTTGATTCGCGCAATTCGCTGCCGGTCGCAACCAGTCCCACCACCGGTTGGCGGCGGCACGGAACCACGTCCAATCCCGCTGCCGCCAGCAAGCCCAGCCGGACGGCGGTCAACTTCTCGCCCCCCTCCACCAGCCTGTCGTTCTTTTGGACATCCTCCCCAAGGAACCGCAGGTTCTGCCACGGCGTCGCTTTTTCAAAAAACAAAATGTTCCTCGGATGATCGGGTTGCGGCTGGACATCCTCCTGCATGACGACGGCGTCCGCGCCGCGCGGCAAGACCGAGCCTGTGAACACGCGGACGCACGCGCCCGGTGCAACGGTGCCCAGAAAAGCCTTTCCGGCGGGCGCGTACCCGGCCAACTGCAAGGCGACCGGCGAGGCGGCGCTCGCGGAAGCCAGGCTGGCGGCGAGCACGGCGTAGCCGTCCACGGAGGAATTGTCGGCGGGCGGCAAATTGACCGGCGATAAGATCGTTTGGGCAGCGAAGCGTCCGGAGGCGCCGGAGAGCGTGATCAGCTCCACCGGCAACGGCGCGATGGCGGCGAGAATCTTTTCCAGCGCTTCCTCCAAAGAACACATAGGCTGGCGGATTAAATGGGTTGCAACTATGGCGGAACAGAAACCCCGAAACATGCGCCCGGCGAGACGCCGGGCACGGCGGGCGAGGACGCCCGCGCTCCCCAACCAATGCCGCATGTGCCGCGAGATTTCATGGCCGCGTTCTTACTCGCCCGAGGTGAGCAGCAGGGTTTGTTCGAGCGTGGAAACGCCTTCGCGCACTTTTTCCAGGGCGACCATGCGCAGCGTTTTCATGCCCTGCTCGATGGCCACCTTGCCGATCTCCTGCGCGCTGGCGCGTTTGATGATCATCTTGCGGATTTGGTCCGTCATCGTCATCGCTTCGATGATGGCCAGGCGCCCGGTGTAGCCGGTGTTCTTGCACCGCTCGCAGCCGCGGCCGCGATGCAGCACCGCGCCCTCAAAGTCCGCCGCGTTGATGCCCAGGTCGGTGAACATTTTTTCCGGATAGGTCACCGGCTCCTTGCAGTTGTTGCAGATGCGGCGCATCAGGCGCTGGCCGCAGGACAGGATGACCGAGGAGGAAATCAAGAACGGCGCGATCTCCATGTCGTCCAGGCGCGCAATGGCCCCGGCGGCGTCGTTGCAGTGCATGGTGCTCAACACCTGGTGGCCCGTCAGGGCGGATTCCACCGCGATCTCCGCCGTTTCCGTGTCGCGGATTTCCCCGATCATGATGATGTCCGGGTCCTGCCGCAAAATGGAGCGCAACGCCGAGGCGAATGTCAGCCCGATTTCCTTGCGGACAGGCACCTGGTTGACGCCGGGCAGTTGAAACTCGACCGGGTCTTCGACCGTGATGATGTTGAATTGGGGGCTGTTCAGCTCGTTGAGCGCGGAGTAAAGCGTGGTGGTCTTGCCCGAGCCGGTCGGGCCGGTGACCAGGATCAGCCCGTGCGGGGCATCCACCGCCGCCTTGAAACGCACATACGTTTCCGCGTCAATCCCCAGCTTGTCCATGCTGGCGGACAGGTTGGATTTGTCCAAGATGCGCAGGACGCATTTCTCCCCGTGGACAGTGGGGAGGAAAGAGACGCGCAAATCAATGTCGCGCCCGCCCACGCGGACCCTCATGCGGCCGTCCTGGGGAAGGCGGCGTTCCGAAATGTCCAGGTTGCTCATCACCTTGATGCGGGAGGTCAGCGCCACCTGCAAGTTCTTGGGCGGCGGCGGCATGTCCAGCAAGCTGCCGTCAATGCGGTAGCGCAACCGCACCATATTCTCGAAGGGTTCGATGTGAATATCGCTGGCGCGGTCCTTGATGGCCTGGACGAGGATGAGATTGGCCAGCTTGATGACCGGCGCTTCTTCGCTGGAACTGGCCAGTTGGGACAGGTCCGTTGTTTCGGCCGCTTCGGGCGCCAGCTCCAGGCTTTCCACGTCCGACTCCGCTTCCGCCTGCTCGGTGGATTGCTTGATGATCTCCTCCATGCTGGTGGTGCGGGAGGTGTCCACATTGGCGATGCGGTCCAGGATCGCTTTTTCGGAAGCGATCATGGGATAGACTTCCAGTTTGGTCAGGCGCTTGACATCGTCCACCGCGAGCACGTTGAGGGGATCGGCCATCGCCAGATACAGCCGGTTGCCCAGCTTGGAAACGGGAAAGACTTTGTAATTGGTGGCAATGTCGCGCGGAATCAATTCCGCGATGTCCGCGGCGGGCGTGATGTGGGCGATATTGACCGGCGAAGTGTTCAGCACCCGGCCCATGCAGACCACCAAGTCCTGTTCGCTGACGTAGGATTTCTCGACCACCAGCTTGATGAAACGGATCCCTTCCTTTTTCTGTTTCTCCAGCAACTCCTCCACCTGCGCGGGCGTCAGCAGGCCATCCTCCACCAAGGCGTCGGCGATGCGTTCTCCAAGTGTTTTGACGGGGGGCATAGGATTACCTGAATACTTTGCCCAGGATTCTGAG
>Ga0182027_10001258_pt1 | contig 42481 bp, 38 predicted proteins | sample 712E1DmetaG_FD_121300 | JGI IMG/M metagenome (GOLD analysis project Ga0182027, IMG submission 121300) | Permafrost microbial communities from Stordalen Mire, Sweden - 712E1D metaG (Illumina Assembly) | ecosystem: Environmental > Terrestrial > Soil > Wetlands > Permafrost | place: Sweden...
CGTTTTTTGCCGCCCGTAGGGAAGTTTGCCTTGACTTTTCGCCGAAAATGCAAAGCGATTTCCGAACGCTTCTCTCAAGCATGCGCAAAGGAATGCGCGGAATCAGCGACCCAAAGGCCGTCGGCTATTACCGCGATATCAAGGACAAATCCCAAGAATTCAACCGGAAGGTCAGGACCGTCGTTCGCGGCCTCACGGTATTTTTCAACAACCTTGAGTTTTTAAATGTTTTCGAATTCGGCATTTTTTCGTACCAGTACGTCTGTCATAAACTGCTGCGCTGGTTGGTCCCGTTTTTTCTTTTTTCCGCGCTTATTTCAAATTGCTTTCTTGCTTTAAAAAGCCCGTTTTTTTTATTTTTTTTAGCGGTCCAACTGGCATTTTACCTGGCGGCGCTTATCGGAGCGGCGGGCGGGAAAAAAGCGTCTTCGATCATCGCATTTAAAATTCCGCATTTTTTCGTTATAGTCAATGCATCCATTCTCGTGGCCTGGATCAAATACATTCGGGGCGATAGATTGACAATGTGGAAACCTTCCGTACGCTAGGCAGGTTAGATTTAGTATCTTGTCCGCCCATCGGCGGATTATTCCACACAAGATTTCGAAAGTATTTTGCCGATTTTTTTTCTATCATGCCCCGAGACATATGCATGGACCGGCAAGGTGACCACGGTCCGTGCGCTTAGGCGGGCATGCGGGCAAGGAGGCGGATGGAAATTCCCAAGCTCCGGCAGTTCGTCAAGCGACAGCGGATATGTCGGCCTTATTCCCATGCCCATTTTTTCGCTTTCCCGAAAAATCGTTTCCCGCTTTTCATCTTTTTCAATTCTGACGGGAAAGCGAAGCGCGTCGGGAATCGTGTACCGCGGATCAATAAAGGGAAATATTCCGTCAACCGAACCATCGTGAAAAAAATTAGCCCACCATAGTGCATTTTCGTTACGCCCCGTTCTCAAACGTTCCAGTTTTTTTTTCCAGTTCCATGCCAATCCTGCTTGAAAAGGGCTTAATGCTTTAATAAGAAAAGAATGCTCGAAAAGAGTTTCGCCGAGTCGCAAAAACGGCAGGCCCTTGGGAATCCAAAAGAGCATCGGATGCCCAAGCACGGTAACGGCAATTACATTGACAATTAATTTTATTACTTGAAAAAGCGAATATTCCGAAAGTGCACGAGCAACTTCGGCAATACATTTACCGATCGATTCATTATCGGTTACAATGATCCCGCCTTCATACGTCGAAAAGGCCTTTCCCCTTCCAAGACTAAAGAAGCCCACATCGCCCGATAAGCCCATCATCCTTCCAACTTCATGGCTCCCCATTGCTTGGGCCGCGTCTTCAACGATTACTATAGCGTCGTCTTTAATTAATGAGCGAAGGCCCTTTACATCGGCATGTAGACCGAAGAGGTGGGTCGGAATGACGCACAAAAGACGCTTAGTATCGATCAATGCCTTAGACAGCTCTCTCGGACCGAAATCCAAGGTGTTCGGATCAATGTCGCACAGACGGATTTTTAAACCCGCTGCAAGGACCGCCGATGGAACGGAATAGCAATTAAAAGCCGGGACAAGAACTTCGTTTCTGTCGGGATGGAGCTTTTGGAGGGCCTTTAAAATACAAAACAGAGCGGCCTTTCCAGAAGAAACAAGAAAGACATGCTTAACGCCGAAATATTGCTGTAATTCGCTTTTAAACCGTTCACGGGTCTTTTCCCCATGCCTTAGCGCCGCAATTCCGTGCGCAATATCAATAAAGCCGATGGGCGAAGCGGCGGGGGGAAGTGTGCGCTGGGGCTTCAATTCAACCTCTCCCGGCCTTCGGCCACCCTCTCGGAGAGAGGGATAAAATTCTGCAGGAAGATTTTTGTTGAAATTGCCATTACAGTTTAGAAATCCTGTTAATCCTATCAATCAAATATTAATCGTGTTCAGAGAGGAATTTGCCTTCTCAAAATCGGCCCCAATACCCGCGTTACTCCAAGGGGCAATTTTTGCCATACCGCAATAAACCGTTTTTTGTTCTTCCCGTCGCCCGCTTGAAAAACGGGCTTTTTAAGGCGATAGCGATAATACCAAAGGAGCGGTTCAGGCAGCGCCCCCCACTGTTCTTTAAAGCGATACGTTCCTTCGTCTTTCGTTGAGCGCCCGAAATCAAACGTTGAATAGCCGTTTGCTATTGCGAATTCCATCATACTCCAATATAAGAGCATGTTGGGAGCGCTGGCGCGATATTTTTTATTGAACGACGCCCAGGGATTAACAAGCGCTTTATTGAGCCCGGCAACCAGCGAACAGGCGACGGGCTTACCTTCTTTGTAAACCACGAAAATCCGGGCGGCCGCGCCATATGCGTCAAGCATGTTTGCCATCATTTTTTTCGGATGCACGGGCGAACCCAAGTCGCGCATATTGTAAACGAATACCGAGTAAAAATCATCGAGTAATTCTTGGCCGCCGCTTTTAGCGACGCAGCCGTCCTTTTGGGGTTTACGGATTTGGCTGCGAAGTTTTGCGGGAAAAGAGGCAAAAAGCTCCTCGCCGGTTACGGCCAGGGCCAGCTTCATTCGCACTTTCGTTCCAATAATTTCGTCGTGTTCCCGGTCGCCCGAAACAAAGGGGACGGCATAGGTTTGGCGCAATTCTAAAACGGTCGCTCGGATTTCATGAAAGAGAGAAAGGGCTTTCTCATACAACATGCGGCCATGTTGTTCATCGTCATATAAAAGCCCTCCGTAATCGCAAAACGGAATGGACACGAGCGATGTGCCGAAAATAATACTCGAAACATTAAACAAGGGAAGTACGCCGACAAAGCGGTCCGACTCCGTATCGAATGCCGCGAAGTACAGGCTTTTATGCCCGTAGGTCTTTTCCACGGCTTGTTTAAAAGCGTAGAGATGGTATACGGAAGCATGATCGTGGGATTTTACATAGGCGTCCCAAAGCGCATGACGGGAATCGTCAACGGGAATAATGGAAATCATAGTAATGAACTTCGCACCTTAAAAGAGCCTTTTCCCGCCGCAGTCCTTGCTCCAATCACTTAAGGCATCTTCAAGCGAATATTTAAAAGTAAACCCCGACATGGCGAGTTTTTTTGATGAAATATTGGTGGACCTGACCAGTTTGACGATACGTTCGGGCACCATGCCCATTTTTCGGACAAACGGCACATTAAACATGCCGAGCAGCCCGACGCCCATATTTATTACCGGTAAAGGGATAAGCGGCGTCCAGGACGTATACCCTAAGGTTTTTTTAAAGGCCTTGACGATGTCTCCAATGGTGATTTTTCCCGGATCGCAGAAATTATAGAGGCTATAGCCCGCATGGCCCTCGAATTGTTCCATGATAAACCGGCAGATGTCCTTTACGTAAAGGCATGCCTTGATGGTGTCGGTCCTCCCCGGAAGGGGGAAAAAACCCTTTTCAAGCGCGTTGGCGATCCGCGTGAAGTTACCGCCCTCCCCCGGCCCATAAATGACGCCGGGCCGCAGGATGCAGAGCGTCCGGCGGTCTTCGTTTTTTAAAAACCATTCACGATGAATATACTCCGCTATGGCCTTGGAAGAGCCATAGGGGATATTGGGCATTTGGACCGACTCTTCGGTTTTTTCGTCCTCGCCCGGCCCATAAACCGAAATCGAACTCGTGAAAACGATCGTGTCGACGCCGTGACTTTCAGCAAAGGCGCAAACATTGCGTGCGCCCAGGATGTTCGTTTCAAAATATTCATGCGCGGGATGTCCGGGGCTGGTGTGGACGGCCGCAAAATTGACGATAAAAGAAGGCCGCTCTTTAAACGCGGCCGCGTCGATGGGGCGCCTAACATCGCACGGCACATATTCGCAGCGGTCGTTCATGGTCTTGGGGGCGCGAATATCGGCGATATAAATTTTATCAAAAGCGCTTTGCTCGTCGATCATGGCCTTGAGATGGGTTCCCACGAACCCCGAGCCGCCGAAAATAACGATGGATTTCATAAAAACATTCGCTCCCTCAATGAAACGTTTGCGTGTGCTATTTACATATGCACGACCGGGGCTTTTTCCCAATCAATCATCAACGAGGCCCCACGCACATCCGTAAACTCAAATGAATCGAGAAGTTTGTTTAATTTGGCGAATGCGCCTTTAAGCCCAACATAGGATTTAAAAACGCGTCGATACGGAATGCCCCGGATCACCGGTTGCGCGGCGTCAAAGTCCCGCGGATGAAAATAGGTCATTACATAATCAGATTGTTTGAAAAGCAGCGATATTAGCGGGTAGGGAAAAAGCCTGAAATACCCTCCCCCGGAAAAAATAACGCTTTTGCCTAAAATGGAAACAAGGTTTATGGGAAATTCCTTAATGCGCGAGCCGCCCGTGGAAATAATCGACGGCCGGGCCTGTCCGAATTCCTTGAATCCGCCGTGTCCGTGATGCGCGGGAAAAACGGAACAGTCGGTTTCAATCCCGTTTTTAAGGAGCGACTCGAACGCCCACGGGGTCTTTTTTACTATCGAAAATCCAGGGGCCCTAAAAACCGTTATTTTTTTTCCGACGATGTCTTCAATGGTATTGACGGATTTTGCGACGTCGGCCTCGAACGCTACCGGCCCCAAATCGTACACCAATTGGTGCATCATTGAATGCGAGGCGATTTCATGTCCTTGCCCGTCGATTTTCCTGATTATTTCGGGATATTTCTTGGCGACCCAGCCTAAACAAAAAAACGTGGCCTTTGTTCCCGTGCGCTCAAGCAGTTCAAGCAACCGGTCCACATTCGCGTGTATCCGGCATTCGAACTTTTGCCAATGGGCCTCGGTGCGGGTAACGTCGGTATCGAGAATATGGAACCATTCTTCTATGTCAAAAGTCAATATGTTCATGGGAATCCGTGGAATTTCCGGGCAAAGAACCAAATGGCAACCCACCAGATGGGCATGGTTATGAAAATAATGAAAATGTACATTCTCACGAACTCGTTTTGCGCGGTCAGCCTGCTATGCTCAACGAGGCGTTTAAGCACAAAGTAGAGATAATCGGCCTTAAAGGGCAAAGTTACAATATCGAATATTCCGAGCTTCATAAAAGGATAAACCTGTTCCTCCTCATCGCGGTGGGCCGCGATAAGAATGATGGGGTTTTTCTTATGAACGCGGAAAAGATTGAGCATCCGCTGGGGATGCCGCGGAAGCGCCTGCACGTCTAGTATAACGATGGCATGTTTGAAGTTTCTGAATTTAGTGATTCCCTCCGACCTGGTCTCCACATAGTCAACGAAATACCCGCACCCCGACAAAAGGATGACCAAGTCGTTGCGGACCGATTGGTCTTTCGAAATGATGAGGAGCCGCGGCCTGTTTTTTTCGGAGAAACGCATTCGGCATTATCCCTTACAGGTCTTGAGGACTGTAGTTTCCTTAAGCAAGTTTTCAACGTTTTTCCAATTGTTCCATTCCTTTGAAACTTGATTGAGCTCGCTAAAAAAAATAGGAATGTAAAAAGGCTTTTTAATAAACAGAATCTGCGGTCGCATCCCGTTGTTTAACAAAGCGCTGACGGGGATCTCTTCGACGGAAATAATGACCATGCACGATAATTCGGTCAAAAGCCTCACGGCAAGAATGAGTTTTTCCTCGACCTCGTGGCTGCCGCGGCAATTAATAAGGACGGCGGAATACTTCCTGTTTTGGGCTTGCAACGCATACGACGGCCCTGAAAAATTTCCAAAGCCGTCGTCTTCCATGCGCGGGTCCTCGGCAACCGCCTCCATTGCCTTGGAAATAAGTGCGGTAGGAATTTGCCGCGTATCGTGGTCCCAAATCGATGAAATCATGAATTGGTCGTGCAAGTGCATTGCCGGTTGCAACTGCACGCCAAGAATGGAATCGTTCGCATTGATTTCCGTCCGGCTGATGAACTCCATTGAGAATTTGCGTTGGTTATAATTGATCATCGCATGATAAAGGACCGGGTCCGCGTCCACGACCCCGATGCGAAAAAGCCCTTTTTTGTTTCCATGATGTATTCGGTTCCTTATGGCCTTCGTAAATCGATCAAAATAATTGAGCCGATATAAAAAACTGACGATAATTATCGCGCTATAAACCTCAAAAAAGTATTTATAACCCGGAAATAATCGGATAAGGATTGCGGCGATACACAGCGTTGCGCTGAACGTCGCAAGAATTAAAACGGATTGGGTGTGGTTCAACCCGCGATACACGAGGCGATGGTGCGTATGTTCGCTGTCGGCAACGGTCATTGCACGCATGCTTTGATATATTCCCTTGTCCGCGAAAAAAGACCTGAAAAAGCGCCTTATCATCGCCACGCTCACGTCAATAATCGGAAATCCCGCCACGAAAAACAGCGTTGCCGCCGAAAAGCCCGTTTCGTGCGCTCCGACAAGGTAAATCAGGAGCACCGAAAGAATCATACCTAACAAAAGCGAACCGGTATCGCCCAGGAAAACGCGCGCGGGAGAAATGTTGTGAAAAAGGAACCCGACGATCACGCCGGAAAGCATGAAACAAAGAATGGCCGCGTCGATGGAATTCGCATACAGAAAAAGTATCCCGACCGTGAGGAAACTTATGGTCGTGATCGTTCCGGCCAGGCCGTCGATCCCGTCGATAATGTTGACGGCATTTGAAATTCCAACGATCCAGAAGATTGACAAACACGCCAAAACGGTCCTGTTGGCGATAACGAGGCCGAACATCCGTATTTCAGGAAGCTGTATTCCAAAGAAATAAACGATCTCCGCGGCCACCAGAATTTCAAGAAAAAATTTCGCCTTATTGACAATAAGAAACGTCGTGGAATCGTCGAAAAAACCGATCGCTAAAATGCACAAGGTTATGAACAAAGAAGTATCGTAGAGAAGCGTGGACAATCGGGGAAACCCCGCGGGGGCCCAATAATTCCAAAGAAAAAGGATTACGAGAAACGAAAAGGCAACGCAAATCCCTCCCGCGCGGGGAACGGTTTGTTGGTGGATTTTTCGCATTCCCGGCTTGTCTTTGAACAGATAGACAAAGGGCGTTTTCAAGAGTATCCAAATGCAGTCAAAAACCAGGAGCGCCGACAGAAGAAAAAGAATGATCGTATGAATGACTATTGATTGGGCCATGGTAAGCAGATGAAAATAAATTACGGTTTATAAGAAATTCATGTAAAGCATTTTATACAATATACTTCGTCTTATTTTTTGACCGGCTCGACCGAGGGCGGGTTACGTATAAGATACTATATCAACAAAACATAAAAAAACAAAGAAAATAATAAATCGGAAAATAAATAAACCTTGTAATTACCACAATCTCTGAGACTTGCCGGGATTATTGGAAATTAGGTAATTATTTAGTTACCGTGTTTGAATTAACTACGCGATAAGCGTAGATAATGACTCGCACAGAACCTTATCCGCCTTGTGGGTTAGTCTTTTCGGAGGGTAATCCAACCCATGCTTAAAAAAGCGATGACACCGCAGCAAAACAATGATATTGGAAGGGATACGATCAGTGGGTTCCATGAATGGGCCGCCTCGGCAATGAAAAAACATATCGAGAAAATAAGCGCACCTTTAAATATTTTTACCATAACCATCGCTCCCCTATAAAAAGAGGCATTTTACCTTTGGCAGCATTATAATACGACCGTTATAATATAACCGTTTTATCAACAAAAAGCAAGTCATTTGTTTTCTTTTTCATAACAACATAGTATTGTTATGGTTACAATGCAGGTTGTTTCGTGCGGTTTTGGAATTTTGATCGATGTATTTCTGCATCGCACGTTTTTTTGCGTTAATAAATTTGCTTTGAATTTTACTTGCTTTTCGGGTTCGTTGCCCCTATTTTTATACTGAATTTTCCCGATACATGGAGGTCTCATGCGTTTTTTAATTCCGTTTATCTGCGTTTTTTTCATGTTCGGATGCGCTTCGCGCGTGCCCCTTACCAAGGGTCTTATTAGAGACTACGGGCTCTCCAGCGCAGACATTCCCCGGCTTCAGCTTTACATCTCCGACGGCATTCTCCTTGAAAAGCGTTTGACGAAGATCGACAAGAACATCGATTCCACGAGCTATGGGCTTATCAAGGTTGAAGATTATTATGTCAAGCAACTATACTTCAAAAAGGAAACGCCCTGCATTGCCACGGGCGCGGCCCCCGATAAATTGGCCGTTGCGTTTGAATGGCCGGGCGGACGCTTGAATTTTTGCGCGGTTTCGCATGGTTCAGCCGTTTCCTACGATTATCAACCCCATAAAATGTCGGCGGGCGACACCCTACAAACCAGGCCCCAGGCGGCAGGTTTCAGAAACTGGAAAATGATCGGGGAAGAAATTTACGGCGACACGTCGTATAATGTTCTTATACATAAAAATATTCCCTTTTTACTCGTCGACAAGACAAGCCTGAAAAATTTTACCATCGACGCGCGTAAAGTAAAGGGGCTTCGTCAAACCGACGTTAAGGCTAAATATTAGCCTCTCCCGCGGAGAGAGGGATAGTGCCTGGAAACTCTATGAACTTGCTTAAACTAAAAGCCCTTCTCCTACTATCGCTCTTTTCAATCTCAGCGGCCCAGCCCGCACCGGAAAAGCTGTTTCTTACTTTTTTCGGCTCCCCTACGTGCGAAGAATGCATGACTATCGAAAACACGCTTCTTAAGCCTATCGAAGCGCGCTATGCACCCGCTTTGCAAATCCGTTATAGAAATGTCGACGACGCTAAAGATTTTAATATATTGACGGCAATGGAAAAAGGATATGCGGTGAAAAGTACCGCTCCCCAGGAACTTTTTTTTCCGGATACCGTGCTGGTTGGATACGAGGCGATCATGAAAACCGGAGAAAAACTTATCGGCTACTACGTTTCGCACCCGGAAAAATGGGCCTACCTTCATGTATTGGGAGATACGACGATCGATACGGGAAAAGTAAAATAGCAAGAGGTGAAGTGTTCACCAATTCAATTCTTTATCGCGCGCCTGGTTCCAGGCGACCCAACCGCTCTTGGACAATTTATTCATATCGATTGGCCGAATGGCATAATTCATGTCGTCAATTTTTTTAAAAGCATTGCGTTCTTCGGCGATCATTTTGTTTATCCGCTCGTTCATGTCCTTTTCAAATTTATCATATTTTTCTTGTTCCTCATTTTTATATTTTTCAAATTCCTCGTTCGATTGCTCCAAATAATTTTTGATGTCTTTTTCTTCCTGCTTTAAATACCGGTCGAGGTCCTTGACTAGCGTGCAGCGGTTGCCCTGACCAACCAAAAAGATCGAATCGCCGTTTGTTTTTGCCTTCGAAGACGCGGAGGTTATAGCAACCGCGCCGCGAAACACCATGAAGTCCGATCCGTTCGGATCGCACGTAACGTTGAACACCGTGCCCCTGATGGCGGCAACGGCCGTAGGAGTGCTGACGCTCACCGACCGTTTATCGACCAGGTGTTTGACATTAATCCAAACCGACCCCTGCGCCGTTTTGACGCTGGTGTTCGCTTTTTGCTTGGAGGACAAAAGCGCCGCCGTGTTTTCGCTCAAACGAATGACCTTGTCCTCGTTGAGGCTGATTTCACATTCGGACTCGGGTTTTGTCGACACCGCATCGTTTTCATACACGGGCATGCGCATGCGCGCCTTAATCCATGAAGTATCGCCGTCGCGCTTTACAAAAGCATTTCCAACAATTGCCGAAATCGAGCCGATGGAGGTTTTGCAGTCGGCGGGGCTTGTGAAGGCGAATAAAAATAGCAAGCCTATGCTTACAATGAAAGAGTATATAGGAATTTGGTTTCTGAAAAACATAGCAGCCTTTCGATACGGTGACCTCACCCCGTCTGCCATGATAAACATGGCAGACGGGGTGAGGTGCATTTATTTCGCGCATTTCCCCTTGATTTGCGCACCCAAATCATCGGCAAGCGCGCGCAACTCGGACATTGAATAGGCCGAGGAACTCATGGCGCATTTGGCGATGCCGGTTTTAATGTCCACGATACGCGCGTCGGCCTCGATTTTTCCGCCGCCGATATTGGCGGTCCCGATGAGGATAAGGTCGGCGCCCGCAAGTTTGGCCACTTTCAGGGCCTCGCTTTCCTCGACGACCCCGCTTTGGGCCAGGGATTTTTCCTCCATTATTTTATCGAGCTGGCTGCGCTCGACAACGTCGAATTTGCCGCTGTTAATCACTTTAGTGACCAGCATGTCGGAAAGGTTAAGCGCCATGTCCCACCAAGTAGCGTAATACCCGCGGTTTTTGAATTCAAACACCGCCATTTTGAGCTTGGGACCGCTTGTTTTCGCGCCGCATATTTTTTCGAGCAGCGGTTTCAGGTCTTTGTCGATTTTAACGTTATCGATGCCTTGGGCGGCCGATTTGGCGACCGAGCCTCCTATACCCTTTGCCGACCCTTGGATCGAAGCGGCTTCCTTTTTGTCCTCGTCGATAAGCGTTATTGAAAGCGTGACTTCGGTCTTGATGAAACTGCTGCTTTGCGACAGTCCCTCGACCCCGCCCGCCTCTACCGCGCTTACCATGACCTTAAGGATGTTCTCGGCCTGGGGATCGTTTTTAAGGTCGTATTTTGCGAGGCGCGCGATCACCTTCTTGGTGATTTCGTCGCGGTCCCGAAAAAGCGTTTGGGAAACGTCGACCTGGACATTCGCGAAACAGGGATTCGACTGGACGGTATAGCCGAAGGTTTGGTCTTGCGCGCTCAAATATTTTTTCGCCGCCGACGAGACTTGCAAAGAAATACCGGCCGTGTACGAATGCGCCCCAACCGACATATCGGCTTTTTCGCCGAGCATGAGCGCCGCCTTGCCTTTATCGTCGGTAAACTTTTCGAGGATTTTTTTGTTCCCTTCGAAAACGGCCACCGGCAGCATGGGCACGGGCGCGCCGTCGGCGGTTGAAACCATTACCACGAAAGGATCGGAGGGGACCATGCCCACGGCGAACGTTTGGTTGTCGCCGCTTATCTTGGCCATCCGAATTGACGAAACGCACTTTTCGTAGAGCGCGGCAATGTCGGTCATGGTATAGTTGAGGCCTTCGGCCGCGGTTATTTCGGCTGCCGAAGACAAGAGCGTGCGCTCGTCGCCGATTTCCATGATAAGCTTTTTAGCTTCCGACAATTTATCCAGCGCCGCGCCTATTTTTGCCGACGCAACGTCGGCGTTCGCGTCGGTCATGAGCTTTTCGAGCTGCTTTTTAAGCTCAACGATTTTTGCGCGGCAATTGGAGGTGAAATTCTTTTTATCGAGGACCGCGAGCGCATAGGTGATGTTTCCCTGTGTCGCGGTTTTAACGACTTCAATGCCTTGCACGTCCCCGCTTGTGACAAGCCGCGAGCGCGATTCTATGCGGTTTTCCGACATCTCTTTATTTCCCGAGGTAAGGGAAAACTGTTCGTCGAGCGTTGAGGCGCTTATTTTTACCGTGATCTGTTTTTTAACCTCCACCATGGCGTTTTGTTTGGCGGCCTCCGGCCCGCGTTCCGACATGCCGACGCCGACGAAATAAAGTTCATTGGGGTATTCGATATCGCGGCCCGTGGTTACCCATTGGTCGCTAGCGAATGCCGCGGTCAGGCAGGTAAAAAACATTATGGATAAAATTTGTGATGGTTTACGCATTGGGTTTTTCCTCCGCAATTTGAGAATGTGCTAACCGGCTCGCCCCCTAAATCCTCCGCTTTGTCCGCTCTCCCATGGGAGAGTGGACAAAGCGGAAAGGTCATCTAAAACTTACAACGGTTCCACGCCGATAATAATCAACTTTTTGTTGATATTTATTTGCGTAAGTTTTGCCGTGCTCTTTAGAGCGTCGCGAAAATGACGGTAAATTTTCGACGATTTGTTATAGTCGCCTTTTTTCGCCCACACATTGTAATCGAGCGTCTTGTCGGAGACGACGTTCTCTTTTGACAAGGCAAAAGCCTCGTCCATGGCGTCGGAAATTTTGTCTTTCACCGCTTCGTCGATGGAGCCGGAAATGCTCTTGAAAACGAGCTTATACTGTATGCCTTTTTTAACGTCGTCTTGCCAATAATTGATCAGGCGCTGCAAGACCTTGTCGATGGCGCTATTGACAGCCTCTTCAACGAGGGGTTCCGCCGGTCCGGGCCTCGAAGCGCTATAGCCGGTTTCGGTCCCTAAAAGCCTGCCGGTGGTGGTTTCATAGGCCTTAAGTTGCAGCGTGACCTTGTTCGACGAATACACCATTCCCGCAAAAACAATATACACATCCGATCCCAATGCCAAGGCCAACTGATAGCCGGGGTCTTCTTCCACGCCCTTCACTTCACCTTGGAGCTTGGTCATTTCGTTGATCTGGTCCATTGCCTTGGGGACCAGCACGTCGTATTTACGCGCGGTCAAATAGCTTTCGATGACCGCTGCCGCATGTTTTGCTAAGGGGTTCTTATCAAACACTTCGAGAGGTGTTTGGCCCTTGGGCGTTTCCGGAATCACCATAATAGTCGGCATACCGATAGCGTCGGCAAGCTCTTCACGGGATTTAATAATGCCTTTGGAAACGAGGTCGTCGGTCAGGAGCTTCTTGTTGACGCGCACGGCCTTGGTAATCTTCATTCCTTCTTTACCATTGGGAAGCCTTGACTTTAAAGCCGACACGACCTTGTCGGATTCCCAGGAAATGTATTTGTCGACGTTGGCGGGAACGAAAAAATCCTCGGCAACGGCGTTAAACTGGTTCTTTGCGCCCTCGGTATTGAGCAAGGGGTCGGTTCCGAGCGACAGCACGAAGTTGACCGCGCATTTGCGCAAGTCAATGATCGCTTCCTTGTCGTTTTTACCGAGGCCCGTTGCTTGTATGGTCACTTCCGACGGAGAATATGTTTCCACGAACGTGGCCTGCTGAGAAACCGGAAGGTTGGAGTCTTTGCCGGCTTGCGCGCTCATCATGCTCGCGGCGAGCATGAGGCCCGTGATTATTAGGTTTGACGCTCTTTTCATGAAAGGGTCCCTTTCGTTGAAGGTTAAATGATCTTAATTTAATTGCCCCTCTCTCCAGGGGAGAGGGGCGCCTGCCGCATAATTGTGCGGCAGGCGGGGAGAGGTCAAATCAATTAAATCCCCATGTTCGCCCTGATCATATCCATGGGATCGAAGGCGATTGACGGCAGCGACCACGTAAAATATACTTGCGCGGTCAAGCCGGTTTGATTCAATTTAAGATTATTGGTATAGGTGGCCACATTATTCCAACTTCCGCCGGAACCTGTTTTGGATTCAAGGTCCCAATCTTGGCTTCCGTTGAGGAGCATCTGGTATCCAGCACCTACGCCTAAATTCACCGCGGCCCCAAGCGCAAATTCAATTGCGCCATTAATTGAAAAGCCCAAGGAATTAGTGCTTAATTGAAAATATTCATCAGACCCCGAAACGCTATTTGACGGGGAACTGTTATTATTAGTTGTAATTATGAGCTGCTGATAGCTTAAGAGGGGCTGAATCATCAGCGCGAAACGGCCTAGATAGAATTTCTTAACAAAGGACACTTCATACGATAGGTTGTAAAAACCGTTAAATGTCGCGGTATCGGGTGATTCCGCGGTTGCGCCCTTAGATCCTGTCGCGCTTCCAAAACCGATCCCGAAGCCAAGATCAAATAATAATTGGTTAACCCCAAAATAGCGGCCGATATTGTACTGTATATCAATTCCCCCCCCAAAACTGTTCGATAATTTTAAACTGTCGAAAAGAGGGCTCGATCCACTTGAACTGCGTGTTGAATCATTGCTAAATGCAAACATTCTCCCTTTAAAAACAACTTCAAGGGGCAATCGCGGAAATTCGCTCAGCACCGCCCCGGTATAAGGGCTTCCGGCAATGATTGGGCATTGGACTTGTAGCCCTGCTTACTGCTTGAATCCCCGACGGAGGTTACGATGACCCAGCCGTTGTTTTTTTGCGAAACGCTGCCGTCGGCCTCCTCCGAAAATTCAACGATATGATATTTATCGTCGACCTTGACGCCTTCGTTCTTGCCAAGGTCAAACCCGACATTCATGAAACCTTTTTCGAGCACCTGCCCCGACAACCTGAATTCGGGGATTTCCTGCGTGGCAACGACCAGGTTACGGACGGCGTTTTTCACCGCCGACCGGAAGGCGAATTCCTTATAGCCGATCATACCCGTTGACGAAGCATAACTCCTGCCGAGCTTCCCGGGGCCCATCGAATAGGTAAATTTCCTGACTACCGGCACGGCTCTGGCCTTTTCGCCTTTGGTGGAAATACGGAACCAGATAATTCCCGCGTCAAAACTGACGGTATAGGCGCTGTCCCGGAGCTCCTCATGGACACGGCGAATAAGCGGAATGAACACATAGGCCGAGTTCATCACCTTGTCCACGTCTTCCATGGTAATACCGAGGGTTTTCGCCTTATCGGACATGAATGAATTGCGCTGCTGCTCGCTGGTCAGGTTACCGGCGCGCATTTCCTTGTTCAAATCCACGACTTCCAATATTTTTGGGACCACCGTCCGCTCCATGATCGCGGTTATACTGTCGAGCATGGGATCGGGGGCGGCGGGAAGGCCCAGTCCCGGAATTCCCGGTTGACGCTGCGCCATGACGCCCTCGGCAGACGGAGTGAATTTAAGGGAATTTGCCTGGGAGACAAAATCGGAAATAAAGGACTGCGGGACCGGGTTATAATCGAAGCGTTTCATCGAAATCCCCTTTTTCACCCTGTCAAGAATTTCGCCCACCTGCTCATTTGACAATTGATGGGCCGATTCGTCCATAAGCCATAAAGCGTCGATATACGTGACTGATTTTCGTTCGTATTTACCGGCTTCCTTGGAAACGTCTTGCGCCTGAATTACAAAGGGCGCGACGCACAAGGCGGCTAAAAATGTGAGTAATAATTTTGTCATTCGTGGTCCTTTCAAAGGGTTGGCTTTCCCCTCTCCCGGCGGAGAGGGGAACAAAAAGGTGGGGCCTTTCGGGTTGTTTTATTGTTCGGAGGCCTTCATCTTGTCTAACTGCTTGTCAAGTTCCTCAAACCCTTGCTTCGCGCGGAATTGGCTTAGCAGCGCTTCCTTGGAGGTCAGGGATTTGTTGACCGCGTCGGTGACCAGTTTTTTCATGGAATCATCCAGCGGATATTTGGCGAGCGAATACATCTTTCCATTGATATATTCCCGTTTTTCGATGGTAACGCCGATCAGGTCCACTTCGGTAATGGAGCGGGTCACGGAGTTTGACAGTTCCGTCACTTCTGCCGTTGAGCCGACTCCCGCCTGACCGAGGAAATCTTTCAGCATGCTGGATATTTTTGACGACAGCACGGTGCCGATTTCCTTACGGGCCCGAAGGTCGGCCGTTTCCTTGGCAAGTTGCGGGCTTTGCTGCTCGGCTATCCCGGTCCCAAACAGAAATCCGGCTTGTTTAGGAGGATTCAGAACGAAATCCGGCATGTCCGAAGTGTTTTTAGCGCCCGGGCCCTGTGTCTTGCTTCCACCGCATCCGGCCAAAAGAAATCCGGCCACAACCAACGTTGTCAAACGACACATACCAAACCTCCTTAAAAAAGTGAATAGGATTTAAAAACGTACTATAATGGACTTTGGAAAAATTTATTATACCATCTGAAAACAAATGAGTAAAGCATTAAAAACGCGCCTTATCGAAATTATTTTTTTACGGTATTCGTATCGGTAGACATCGGTCGCGGCGCCGTCGAGTCCTTGGCCGCCGCAATAACTTGCCGGCCGCTTCCTGGGGAAGCGGCCGGCGGTTGAACGGTTGCGGGAACAGCGGGGGCCAAACCTGACAATTTTGTCGAATCCGATTTCGGTTGTTGAACTTTAGTCGAATCAACCGGGCGCGCCATGCGCATCCGGGAATACATGTCCGGTCCAGGACGGGGCGCCGTGTGCGTCGAGTCGGTCTTGGAAACCCGCGGCTGCGCCGAAGGCGCAGGCGTCGGTTTTAACGGCGCATCGGACATCCCTTGCCCGCCGCGTTTTGCCTTTCGCGCGGCAAGCGTATCGGAAACCACCTTGAGCCTCGGCTGCACGTCATTTAAACAAATGTCCGATTTTGGAAAAGAGTCGCAGAGCATCCGATACAGCCTAAAGGCCGTTTTGTGGTTGCTTAATACATTGTCGCTGACCCATGCCGCCGCATAGAGCCCTTTAATCCCGGCCTCGCAATCGGGAAATTTTTCGTAAACCCCCTTATATGCCTCGACGGCGGCCAGGGAATCGTTGCGGTCGTAGAAAAGCGTTTCCGCCGCCGCAAAAGCCTGCTGGGCGGAATCGGCCCGGGTAAAAATGGTCAACTTTTCGCCGCGGTCTTCCTGGGTCTTTTTTGTAAACTCATTCGCGGGGTAGGTATTCAACAGGACCTTATACAAACTGTCGGCGGAGGCTGTATCGCGCAGCGCATGCCGCGCGATATATGCCGCGCAATACAGCGCTTTTGGTTTTAAACTGTCGTTTTTACTGGAAAGCCCCTTAAAATGCGAAAACGCGGAATCCGGTTGGTTCAGCTCAAGCCAAAACAGTTCCCCGATTTTAAAATCGACCCGGTTACGGCGCGCGGAATTCTTGAGCGTATCGATCGTGTCTTTCATCGCCCGATAGAACGTCAGCGTGTCGATCGATTTTACGCTTTGCGCCGCCGCCGCCCGCATGAGCGTGTCCTTAAGCATGGAAGAGGCCTTTGCAAAGCATTCCTTTGCCTTGACATAATCAACTTTTTGGGTTTGATAGATCGTTCCCATCGCATACCAGGCCAAGGCCGCGGCGTCGCCCGTGGAGTCCCGGGCCGTAACAATCCGGTACACCGCGATGGCGTCGTCGGTTTTCCCGGTCTTTCGAAGGAGCGAGGCCTTGATCAGATAAATGTCCGACAAATGCGAGGAGTAGATTTTATTATCGAGCATGAAACCGACCATCTCCAAGGCGCGGGGAAACGCCCCTTTCGCTTCATGGCAGGAGGCCAGCCCCACATCGATCCTGTAAAGCTGGTCCGGGCGTTTAATATTACGCGGACATTCGGTAAAAATCCTGATGGCCTTATCAAACTGTTGCAAATCCATGGCCAAATGCGCGGTTTTTATCATCAGGTCGGCCTTGAGGATTTTCGACTTTACCCCGGCCGCGGTCTTTTCGAGCAACTCGATTGCCATGGCCCGGCTGCCGCGGCGAATGGACACGTCGACGGTGAGCAAGGCCACTTCCTGGTTTTTATTGAGTTCGGGGAATTTATCGATTATAAAAGCGAATGTTTCTTCGGCCTTATCGAGATTGCCTTCAAAAAGGTACGACTTGCCGATATACACATACGATTCGGGAACGAATTTGCTCGCCGGAAACTCCTGCTGCAGTTGTTTAAAGGTCCTGATGGCCTTGTCGTAATCGGCCTTATAGAAATAGCACCTGCCGATCAAAAACACGGCCCGGTCGTGCCATTTCTTCTGTTTGGGATATTCCTCGGCGATCCGTGACGCTTTTTCGATGGCCCGGTCGTAATTTGCCTGGATATCGGGCGGCAACGTAACGGTCAGCGAGTCGGGATATTTTTCGAGCAGTTTTGCGTGCGCCGCGTATGCCGTGTCGAACGCCAGTTGCGCGTTATAAAACAAATTGAAATAAACACATTGACACGTAAGAATTGCGGCCAAAAGCGGCGGGAGTAAGGCGGCGGGAAAGCGAAATGGACGATTGGTCATGGATTTCATGGGCGCTATAAAGCTTCGGTCGTTGGGAAACTATGGTTTCGACGGTAAATATACATTATCCGGCAGTTCCTTTAAGTAATACCGGCGCGAAATTATTACGTACAAGCTCATGAAAGATTGTGCTATACAAACCAGCAAGCGCTTTGTATTTTTTGAACCATGAAAAAAAACCACTTTGCATCGTTTGTTATAGCGTCGTTGTCCGCGTGTTTTCCGGTTTTAGGACAACTTCCCGCTCCGCAATTTTCCCAGCCCTCGCTCAATACGACCCAATCAGCCTCCCCCGAAAAGGCCGATTCCCTTAAAAAAACGCCGTCCTCCGCGGCGACGCCCGTTTTGTCCCATGCCGACTCCGTGACCAAGACCGTTCGGCGCGATTCGCTGATCGTGGAGAAGCTCAAACACTTGAGCGACTTTAAGAAATTCCCCGATTCCATCGATTCACTCTATGGTCCATGGCATATAAGCCAGCCGTATTTGTTTACCAGCGACGCCGTGGGGTTGTCGGAAGCCCTGACGCCCTTTCAACAAGCGGTTACCGTGCCTTTTTCCCTGTCAAGCGGTTTAAATCGTTATATGGCTTACGGTTTTCCCCTTCCCTCGCCGATTTTTTATTCAGGCGACAACCTCCTTGGAGAAAACGCCACATCGCTTAACGGCAGCGACCGGACGGCGTGCACGGAACTTGCCGACGTGTTCCTGGATTCGCCTTTGAGGCTTCGCTATAACGCGTATCCTCTTAATCAAGTTGTCCCGGAAACCGACGTTTTATGGGAACACGGGGTTTTCTCCGAAAATATCTTTACCGTTAGGGAAAGCCGCCCCTTGTCGGACAATTTAAACGTCGGCGTTTTTTTCAATAACCGGCATTTTAATCCGGTAACCTACGGCACGAGCGGCGACATTAATAATTTTTACCAATCGTTCATTTCCGATTCGACCCTCTTGTCGCATGGCGGAAAATACCCCTTGGTGGATGAGCAGAATTCAAGCATACGTCTCAATTACGAAGGGAGAAACGGCGCGCGCGCGCACCTTTGCCTTTCCTATAACGACCAACACAACGAGGAATCTTTTAGTTCCCTAGACAGCTTGGGAAACCCGTCCTTGCAATGGGACAATATTTTTCAATACGGGAGCATTGCAAACGCCGGAGTAAGCGGGATAAAAATCAGGCGGTTTTTTTTAACGATGGAATCGCAGTTGATCACCGAAGGCAATACGCTTTACGATCCCGTTAAAAACCTTGATTTTATCGGCAGGAACAACGAATATTCCTTGGCCATGAGACCCTATTTGCCGTTTTTATCCGATACGATTTCGGCCGAAGGCGTCCTGAAGCGCCACGATCAAATCCGCTATGATAATTCCGATCTCTCTGCATGGGGCCTTGACGGAGCGCTTGCGTTGGTCCATCATTTTTCACTTTCCGAAGGCCTGGCGGCCTCTCTAAGGGGCAGCGCGGGGCAGCATTACGAGCGGCTCTACCCCGGAAGCCACGATCATGATTGGACGTGGAATTTAAGCGCCGATATCCAAGCCCCTAACGCCACGCTGCGTTTATTTTCCTCGCGCGATTTCGCGCCCTTTCCCGTCATTTACGATTCGACGAACAAGCCGTTTAAGGTTTTTTTCGACCCCTATACCATGCACGGGGCCGAGTTTTTCGCGTGGTATAAAAAAATAGGGGTCACCGCCGGGATTTGCGCGCTATCGGGTCTTGACGGAGCGGATTCATCCGAATTATGGCCCCGAAACGTCCTGCCGTACCGACAACCCCGCGTTTCCTGTATGATCGCCCCCCTGTTGGGCCGATGGCACGGGCTATCCGCGGCAAGCAGGTTGATGCTCGCCGATAAAAGACCCTATGTCAAGGAGCAGACCAGCCTCAGCTATCAGGTGCATCCCGCCAACTGGAACGAGCATATCCTGCTGGACTTGGTCTACGATTACTGGGGCCCTCGCGACGCGCTTACCTACGCGGGCGACAACTCGTGGAACCGGGAAATCGACAATTTAAGCTTCAAAGCGGCGGTGCAGATAAAAACGTTCAGCCTGTTTTACAAAGCGGACAATATCCTCGACCGTAGTTTCGCGTATGTTCCGGGCTATCGGATGCCGGGAATAACCTTCAGGTGGGGCTTGCAGTGGCTTATCCCAGGATAAGAAATTTCTTCGAATAAGAATTCCCTCGGTACGTGAGCACGAAATAATACATGCCGGGAGCGTATGCTTTTGACGATTGCGGCCATTTAAGGGAAACCGGCTGGTTTTCAACGCACGTTTGGCAGTGGCTCCACACAAGCCTGCCGCTCGTGGTCCGAACGGCGACGGTCAGCGCTTGCGAGGAATTTACGGAAACATCCGGCGCCGCGATGAACTTTACGGTAATGAATTGGCCCGAATTATGGACAATATCGAGCACGTTGGGATATAAAACGAACTGCGCCGCCCCCGGAAGGACCCAAGCATTTGATTGACAAGCAACCAGCGCGTTGGGGACGCCGCGTCCAAACGTGTCGTTAGCGGCCGTTTGCGTCGGAGCGAATACGCACGACGCGTACAATCGTTCGCGCAAAAGCGCGGCTGTATCGTTTGGGTGCGTTTGACGGATAAGCGCGCAAATCCCCGCGACTATCGGCGTGGAAAACGACGTTCCGGCCAACCCATACTCGTATTCGGAAGAGTCCGAAGAATAAATGTCGGGCACATAAATTTCGGTTGCCTGAGCAACGCAATCGGGCTTTGTCCTGCCGTCGGATGTGGGCCCCCTGCTGCTGAAAAAGGCGATGGACTTATCGGGGTTTATTCCGCCTACCGAGATTACGTCTTTGACGTCGGCGGGCGCGTCCATTGTCCCGGAATCCGGCCCTTCATTTCCCATGGCGTTAACGATGATCATTCCCCGCGCCGCAGCCTCCTGGGCCGCCTTGGAAATGATCGTCGTTGAGCCGTTCATGTCGGCGTAGGTATAATCGTCTTGCGGTATCAAATTCCCGAGCGAATCGGTAAAGCCGTTGCTGTAGCCCAGGGAGCTGCTGACAATGTCGACACCCAGGCTTTCGGCCCAGACCATTGCCGAGGCCCAATTGTCCTCCTCGGCATGAATTTCGATTTCCACGATAGTCGTATCGTTGCCCGATTTGCCGGGAGTTATAAGGACCCGGTCGGCCCATTCGGTTTTGGCCAAAACGAATTTCGCGCCCCAGGCAGCGCCCGCGAAGTTTCCTGAATCGATCCCCGCGATAAGCGACAGGACCCACGACCCATGTTCTTCTGGAGGCGATTGCCCCAGTTCATGGTAGATGCGCCTGACGGAATCCGGGTCCGACACGTCGCGCTGATGGTCCACGAAATCGCTGTCGGCAATGACCGCCTGGTGCGCCTTGACATAGTTGAAACATTTGTGGTTAAGCCTGAAGCCGCTATCGAACATTCCGATAATGACCCCATCGCCCGGCGGTTTATTGAGCTGCGAGGCGATCAGTCGATGGGCCGAAGGGACCGACACTATGTTCAATTGCGAAAAAGCCGGCCCGTAAAAGGCGGCCGAATCAATTGCGGCCTTTTTTTTCAATACGCTTTTTAGGACATTTGAAGAAAGAACCCTCGAAAAAGCGCGGACGGGAAGTATGTCCTTAACAAAAGGCCGGGAAGCAAGCGCTTTAAGCTTTGGACCGGCAATTGAAAAGCTCGCCGCATTCGCCCACTTAAAAACATTCCTGCATTTCGCGCCCATGCCCTCGATTTCAGAAATGTAGCGCGCTGAAACGAGGTCTTCCGAACCGTGATTTCCTTTAAAACCGGCCTTTGCTCGACGCGCAAGAGCGTGGGAAGATATCGAATGAAAGCCGCTTGCCGAAGGCTTGTCGGAAAAAATGACCCAAACCGCGCAAGTGGTGTCTTTGTTGCTTATTATTTCAAGACTTTTTTTTAGCGAAGCTGATTGCATTTCCAAAGGCAGGGAAAATAGAATAAATAAAACGACAAAAACGAGGGGTTTTGATTTCATGATCTATTTTATTTTAACAACCTCAATGCGCCGGTTAAGGGCCCTTCCTGCGGCCGTCCGGTTATCGCCGATCGGACTACTCGGGCCAAAACCCAGGGCCCGAATGCGCTGCGGATCTATTCCCTGATTGATCAAATACTGCCTGACCGCTTCGGCGCGCATTTGAGACAATTGGGTATTCGGGCCGGCTTTGCCCAGGGCATCGGTGTAGCCGCGCACTTCCACACGCACGTCCCCGAAATCCTTGAGCGACTTTGCCAATATATCGAGAACGGAAAATGAACTGAACAGCAGTTCCGCCTTACCGTTTTTAAATTCAAGCCCCTGAACGATTTGTTCGGTTGGAAATTCAGGGCCTTTTTTAGGCGGGGCGAACACCGCGCTGTCCGGACACCCCGCGTCATCCCGAAATCCGCCGCCGGTTTCAAAAGCGCCGCGACAACTGTCCTTTCCGACCGAAGAAGCGTTCGCCGCGATTTCCCCATCGGGGCATCCGTCAAGGTCTTGGTACCCGGCTTTTTCATCCGGACCGCCGAAGCAATGGGCGGAAGAATCAGGGGACCCTTTAAAAGCGCTTTCATAATCGGGAATTTCGTTATTTTCCACGATCCCGTCGGTATTGTCCTGAATCAGGCGGCCTTGCTCCAGGGAATCGACCATGTTGTCGGGGTCGGGGCACTCGTCCTCGAAAAAAACCTCCTCGGCGGAATCGCGGGCCTTCCAACACCTGTTTATAGATTTGGAGGCGCCGATCGTATCGTTGTCAAAATCCGGACAGCCGTCCGCGTCCGAAACGGCGTCGGAAAGTTGCGACTTGTTCGAACACTGTTCCAAACGGGCGGCAGGGCCTTCCCGCAGTTTGTCGGGGGTGGTAAGAAGGCCGTTCCAGCCGAATGATAGGCGTACGCCGTATTGCGGCAGGACCGCCGTTGAATATTGAAACCCTTTTTGGTCCCAATTAAGTCGGTCGGCCGCGTTTGTTGACGACAAGCCAAAATCGCCCGCAAGCGACAAATACATGCCCGATGGGGTATTGATGCGCAGTCCCGGCGTGGCCTGGAGCGGGTCTTTTCCGATATTATACCCCGCCGAAAGGTCTTGCCACCGCGCCTCGCCGGAAAAATCGGCGAACAGCGTCAGGTAATCCGCGGGCCGGTACTCCACCGCCACCGCCCCCACAATGGTGTTCTGCTTATCGGACTCGGTAAACACGCCGCCCACGTTACCATGGAGCAGCATGGGGACCGACGGGGCGATGGAGCCGAAATCCAGCGTAAAGGCGAGCATGGGCTTGACGGTAATGTAGTCGGTCGAATAAAAATTTTGGGCGGGGTTCCACTGCGTATCGCTGACGATGAAATGCGTTTGCCGGGGAAAAAGACCGTTTCCCCGCATGCCCGTGGGCGCGGTCATCGAAACGACGAGCGATTGATAAAAAAACTTTTTGAACGAAACCGGCGGCAGCAGCAGCTTGGTGGTGATTTCCAAATCCCCCAGGCCGCCGTCGCGTACGTCGCCGAAGCCGGCCCAGTCATAATAAAAAGGCAGCGCCAGGGACACATCCCAGAAATCGGTAATACCCGCCCCCATGAACAAATCGGAGGAAAGCAATTTCGCGGGGTCTTGGAGCACGCTTGCGGCCGGGTCCGATTTATCAACCACGTTGTCGAGGCTGAAGCCAGCAAACGTCGGTCCCTTTACATAGTCGGCCGACGAGGCGTAATCGACGGTAGCGCCGAAATTGAGCATCGCCCTACCGAGCGGAACGGCGGAAATGGTGCGTTCGAGCCCCTTTTGTCCGTCGGTATTGACGCTTGCGAGTACCGGAAAAAAGCCCAAGAGGCATCCCCACGCGGCCAAACGCCAAAAATATTTTTCTCGGTCCATTCGTTCCTTGGACTGTTGTAATACGCGAATGCAGGAAAAATAATCGTTACGTCATTCGTATGCAACTCGGGCGACTTTTTTCGTGCATTATTAAGCGCCGAGGGTTACAATAGCAAGCATGGCCGATCCAAAGGAACTACGGACAAAAATCGAGTGTATCGCGAACGTGCCCACCCTGCCCGAAATCGTCCGGCGCGTCATGCGTATTGTCCATGAGCCCACGACGTCCGCGAAAGACGTGGCGTTTATCATCGGCCAGGACTTGGCGCTTTCGGCAAAAGTCCTTCGGCTCGCCAACAGCGCCTTTTACGGGATTCCCCGGTCGATTACCAGCATAAATAATGCCGTCGTGGTGCTGGGATTTAAGGTCATTAGCACCATAGTGCTGGGACTGACCGTTTTCGATATGTTCCCCCGTGATAAAAAATCCGCGTTGTTCAACCGGACCGCGTTTTGGCGCCATTGCACCAGTTGCGGAGCCATAAGCCGATTTCTGGTCGAGCAAATGACCATGTTTTTCCCCTTCGACGCCGAGGAGGCCTTCTGCGCCGGACTGCTCCATGATATCGGAAAAGTGGTCATGGAACAATACCTTCACGACGATTTCCACAAGGCCTTGCGTTTCGCGAAAAGCAATAAAATGTCTCTATTCGAGGCTGAAAAAGAATCCCTTGGGTACACCCATACCGAGGTTGCGGGCTGGCTGACGTCCAAGTGGGAATTGCCGGCAAACCTGGTGGCGCCCCTTGTTTTTCATCACCGTCCTTCAAAAGCGAAAGACTGCGCGGACATGGCCACCCTTTGCCACTACGCCGATTTCCTGTGTTATGAATTAAAACTAACCATTAGTGAGGACTGCATTGCGCCCTTTTTGGACCATGCTCAGGTAAAACGCCTCGGAATATCCGAGCACGGTCTTGAAAAAGTCAAGATCCGGCTCGGCGAAGAACTTGAAAAAATCGATTTGTTTTGCGACATAGCGGCCGGGGAAAATTGACACGACCGCCGCCGTTTAATCGGCTACAACGCCTCAATGGCAATGAGCGGCTGGCCTTTAACCACGGGCTGCCCGCCATCGACCAGCACCTTGACGATTTTACATTTGACCGGCGCGACGATTTCATTGAACAGTTTCATCGCCTCGACGATGCAAACCTTGGCGCCCGCTTCAACGACGTCGCCAACGCCCGCAAACGCGGGTTTACCCGACCCCGGCGACGAATAAAACGTTCCTGCAATGGGAGAATCTATGGTCTTGGAGTAGACGGTCGTTTTGGCGGCCTCCGGCGCGCCTTGGGCGGCTTTCGGGGCTGCGGCGGCCGGCTTGGCGGCAACGGGAGCAAAAGCCGCGGGCGCGGGGGCCGGCGCCCGTTGAGGTGTTTGAAGGCTTGCGCCGTCGACCCTGAGCGTGATCGCCGCGTCGGCCTTTCTCACCGTCAATTCGCTGAAGTTAAGGCTGCTGGCCTTATGGAGCATGTCCAAGAGGCCGCTTAAATCATCGGGGTGCAAAAGTTGCGCAGGAGTGGCCGCGACCGAAGCGGGAGGCACTTTTTCCACGGCGGGAGCGGCCGCGGGTTTGTTTTCGGCCGCAAATTTACTCAATTCGATGTCGGCGGGAGTGGCTGGCCGTTTGTCAACGGGCGTTTCCCGCCACGTGAAATACGCCAGGGCCGGTTCCGGCAGCAGGCAATAGGAAATAATGTCTTCCTCGTTTTTAATGAGTTTCGGGTCGACCCCTTCGGCGGCCTTGGGAAGCATGGGGGCGATGGTGTCGCCCGGGCGGCCGCTGATGGGCTTTTCGTCGCCGAGGATCTTCGCGGCGAGTTCGGCGTTCACCTTCGCGGGCGCGCGTCCGTAAAGCCCCCGGAAATAGTCCTTCACTTCGTTGGGCACCATTTTGTAGCGTTCCCCCGCTATCACGTTCATGACCGCCTGGGTGCCCACGATCTGGCTGGTGGGCGTCACCAAGGGCGGCCATCCGAGGTCTTCGCGGACCTTGGTCACTTCCAATAGCGCGTCCTCGAGCTTGTCAAGGGCGCCTTGCTGGGAGAGCTGCGACCTGAAATTGGATATCATCCCGCCGGGAATTTGGTGGATGAGTATTTGCGGGTCGATGCAGAACTGCACCGACCGGTCGGTATTGCGGCGGGGATACAAGTCGGCGAAATAGCGATGGACCTTGAGCATGGCGTCTTTGTCAAGGTTTGCGCTGTAGTCGGTTTCGGCGAAAATGGCCACCAAGGTCTCCACCGGCGGCTGCGAACTCGTGCCCGCCATGGCCGCTATGGCGCAATCGATGGCCCCGGCGCCCGCCCGCACGCCCTCCACATAGGTCGAAACCGCCATGCCGCTTGACGCATGACAATGAAGCTGGATGGGGACGCCTATCTCGGCGATGAGCGCCGAAACGAGTTTTTCGGCCGAAATGGGCGAGAGAATCCCGGCCATGTCCTTGATGCACAGCGAGTCGATGCCGATGGCCACCTGTTCCTTGGCGTATTGCATGAATTTGGCGGTCGTGTGCACGGGGCTTATGGTGTAGCACAGCGTTCCCTGGGCGTGGCCGCCGTGTTTTTTAACGGCCTTGACCGCGGCCTCGATGTTTCTCGTGTCGTTAAGCGCGTCGAACACCCTGAAAATGTCGATGCCGTTTTCGCAGGCAAGCGCCACGAACCGGTCGACGACGTCGTCGGAATAATTGCGGTATCCCACGAGATTTTGGCCCCGCAGAAGCATCTGCAGCGGCGTTTTGTGCGCCTTGGATTTAATAAGACGCAGCCGCTCCCACGGGTTCTCCCGTAAAAACCGCAAGCAAACGTCGAATGTCGCGCCGCCCCAACATTCCAGGGAGTAATAGCCGACATTATCGATCACGTCGATGATCTTTTCGATATCGCCTGTGCGCATTCGCGTGGCCCAGAGCGACTGGTGACCGTCGCGCAGGGTCGTGTCGGTAATGCGGAGCGGAATTTTATGGAGTTTGTCTTCTCGGAGTTGTTTCGGCGTTTTTTTATTCATGTGCAAGGTTCCTTTTTTTATCGGGAAAGTTAAAATGCCGTCGATAGCGGTCGGGAATCGTTATGTTCGCTGTATACTCCAAAAGCCCGACGGCCTTGGAAATGGAAAGTATTCCGTTATTATAAAAAGTCTCGATTCTTTTGTCTCGGTCCGAAATTCCTTTATAATCGCTTGGGCAAACGAATGTCCAATCCGCGCCGCGGCGATTAAGCAAAATTCTAAAAAACAAATCGATTTCCGTTTCTTTAGGATCTAATTTCTTAAGTAAAATCGAATGTTCAAGAGCGTCATCAATATTGGCAACCAAAGCCTCCGACTCGTCGAAAGCGACGAGCATGAGGAGCGGGTCGTCTAGCTCGATTGCTCTGTCAACGGTTTCTTTATCGGGAAAATATTTAAATATCATGCTTGAGTAATTTTTATTTATTGAATTTTCCCATTGCCGAAAATTTCTCAAAGCGCTTGTGGGTCAAACGGGAAACCGAATAGCCTGATATTTTTTTCAGGTTGCTTAAAAGCGATTTTTTAATCTGCATGGCCGCGGCTTCCGGATTACGGTGCGCCCCGCCGAGCGGTTCACGAATGATCTCGTCGATGACTCCCAGTTCCAAAAGCGACGGTGCGGTTATCTTGAGCGCCTCGGCGGCCTGCTCGGAGAAGGACGCGTCGCGCCAGAGTATGGAAGCGCAGCCTTCCGCCGAAATCACCGAATATACGGCATAGGACATCATGAGTACAGTGTCGCCCACCGCGATCCCCAGAGCGCCGCCGCTGCCTCCCTCGCCGGTAATCACGGCGATAATAGGGACCTCGAGCGTCGCCATTTCGGTAAGGTTAAGGGCAATGGCCTCGGCCTGGCCGCGTTCCTCGGCGTCAAGTCCGGGAAACGCTCCCTGCGTGTCGATGAATGAAATGACGGGGAGATTGTATTTTTCCGCGAGTTTCATAAGGCGAAGTGCCTTACGATACCCCTCGGGCTTGGGCTGGGCAAAGTTTCTTTTTATATTTTCTTCAAGGTTTTTGCCTTTATTGTGCCCGATGAGCATGACGGGATTATTATCGAGCATGGCAAAACCCCCGATAAGCGCCTGGTCGTCGGCGAACCTTCGGTCGCCATGAATTTCTACGAAACCGGTAAATATGGTTGCAATATAATCCTGAAGCACGGGGCGCTTGGGGTGCCTGGCTATTTGCACCATTTGCCAAGGAGTAAGCCGCGAATAAACTTCCTCGCGCATGACCACGCATTTCTTCTTTAAATCGCGGATTTCATCCGACAAATCGCCTTTCTCCGGGGCCAAGGCTTTCAGCTTTTCGATCGTTTTTTCTATTTCAGCCACAGGCTTTTCAAATTCAAAATAATCGTCCATAATTTTCCTTGGTGTTGCTTATCGTGTGCAAAAAGAAAGGACCTGCTTGAGCGTTTTTTTAAGGTCGGCCCGCTGTACGATCATGTCGATAAAACCGTGTTCCAAAAGGTATTCAGCGGTTTGAAAATTTTCGGGCAATTTTTGCTTGATGGTTTGCTCGATGACGCGCCTGCCCGCGAATCCGATAAGGGCCCCGGGTTCGGCGATGTTGAGGTCGCCGACCATGGCGAAGCTCGCGGAAACGCCGCCGGTGGTGGGATCGGTAAGAATTGAAATATACGGGACCTTGCGCTTATTAAGCCGCGCGATACCGGCGCAGGTTTTGGCCATTTGCATAAGGGACAATGTTCCTTCATGCATTCTGGCGCCGCCGGAGGCCGAAAAGATCAGATAGGGAATCCGGTGATGATAAGCATAGTTCGACATGAGCAATATTTTCTCGCCTGTCGCGCTTCCGAGGCTGCCGCCTAAAAACCTAAAATCCATGATCGCCAAGGCAACCGGAGAACCGCCTATTTTTCCGGTCCCGGTGACCACCGCTTCATTAAGGTTCGTTTTAAGCCGCGCCTCCTCAACCTTGTCGGCATAGCTGCCTTTCGAATAAACGAATTTCAACGGATCGGATGGGGTAATGCTTTCGAACATTTCTTTAAAGCTATCGGGATCGAGCGTGTATTCGATCCGTTCAAAAGCGGTAAGTTTCGCATGATAATTGCATTTTGGACAGACCTTGAAATTGGCATACCAATCTTCCTTGAAAACATGCGCATTGCATGATTCGCATCGGATCCAAATATCTTCCTTGGTAGGCTTTTTCGAAGTCTCTTTTTTTGATTTTGTGAACCAGGCCATAGGTCAATGGGTCCTTTTATTAATCGACCTCACCCGGTGGATGTAGGGTGAGGTCTGCCTTGGATATTCATTTTCAACCATTACGCTTATTAATATAGTAAAAACCAGCCTATCGTGTGAAATTTCCTGGACCGGGCATAACCGCCTGAAATTCCGGAATGTTTCATAAACCCGCACGGTTTTACTTTGAAAGTCTGGATTCCAAGGCTGACAGTTCGTCCCAAAGGGCCTTGGGCAACCGATCCGCGAACTTTTTATAGTGTTCCTTGATCGTGTCCAGTTCCTTTTTCCACTCCTTGACGTCGACCTTCAGGAGTTCAACCATGTTCTCCTTGGAAACCGAAAGGCCTGAAATGTCGATGCCGTCGACGCTAGGAACAAATCCGATGGGCGTTTCCTGCGCCTTGCCGCTTCCGTCGGTCCGTTCGAAAACCCACTTGAGCACCCGGCTGTTTTCGCCATAACCGGGCCACAGCCACTTGCCGTCGGAAGTTTTACGAAACCAGTTGACGTAAAAGATCTTGGGAAGTTTTGCCGCGTCGGCTTTCGTACCGATTTTAAGCCAGTGACTGAAATAATCGCCCATATGATATCCGCAAAAAGGAAGCATGGCGAACGGATCGCGCCTGAGCTCGCCTATTTTTCCGGCGGCGGCAGCGGTCATTTCGGAGCCGACGATGGACCCCAAAAATGTTCCATGCTGCCAGTTATAGGCTTGATGCACCAGAGGGACCACGCTTGGCCTACGGCCGCCGAAGAGTATGGCGGAAATGGGAACGCCTTTAGGATCTTCCCATGAAGCGTCGATGACCGGGCATTGCCCGGCGGGCGTGGTAAAGCGGGCATTAGGGTGCGCGGCATTACGCCCGCAATCCGGGGTCCAGGCCTCGCCTTTCCAGTCGGTCAGTTTCGCGGGGGCCTCGTCGCTCATTTGTTCCCACCAAACATCGCCGTCGGGGGTGAGCGCCACGTTGGTAAAAATCGAATTTTTCGTCATGGTAAGCATTGCATTGGGGTTTGAGTCCATCGAGGTCCCCGGCGCTACGCCGAAAAAACCGAATTCCGGGTTAATGGCATAGAGCCTGCCGTCGGAGCCGAATTTCATCCAGGCAATGTCATCTCCCACGCATTCCACTTTCCAACCGGGAATTGTCGGGATGAGCATGGCCAAATTGGTTTTGCCGCATGCACTGGGAAATGCCGCCGCAACGTACTTTTTAATTCCCTGCGGGGATGTTATACCTAATATAAGCATATGCTCGGCGAGCCAGCCTTCGTCGCGGGCCATGACCGAGGCGATGCGAAGCGAAAAACACTTCTTGCCTAAAAGCGCGTTACCGCCGTAACCGCTCCCGTAGGACCAGATCGTGCGCTCCTCGGGAAAATGGACGATATACTTTTCATTGGGGTTACAGGGCCAGGCCACGTCTTTTTGTCCTTGGGCCAGCGGCATACCTACCGAATGCAGGCAATGCACGAATTCCCCGGTAGGACCTAAAACATCCAAAACCGCCTTACCCATGCGCGTCATGATGCGCATATTGACGGCAACGTAGGGCGAGTCGGAAATTTCAACGCCGATATGGGCGATTTTCGACCCCAAAGGCCCCATGCTGAAGGGAATCACGTACATGGTGCGGCCCTTCATGCAGCCTTTATAGAGCGCCGTGAGCTTGCTTTTCATTTCGGCCGGATCGCACCAATTGTTGGTGGGGCCCGCTTCGTCCTTGCTTTTCGAGCAAATGAAGGTGCGGTCTTCCACACGAGCCACGTCGGCGGGGTTGGAGCGGCAATAAAAACTATTGGGCCGCTTTTTGGGGTCAAGCCGGGTAAACGTGCCGCCTTTGACCATCAGTTCGCAGAGTTCGTCGTATTCTTTTTGGGAACCGTCGCACCAGTGTATCGCGTCGGGCGCGCACAGCGCGGCGACCTCGTTAACCCATTTGTCAAGTTTTTGGTTCGAAGACATGGCGTTTCCTTTCATGCTAAAAAAAAAGACCACGAAAATACCCGTTACAGCGGTATTTCGTCGGTCTTCACTTCCGAATCGCCCTTAGGCAAGTTCGTTCGGACTTGAAAAATTAAACACTACGTTTTCAATGCTTACTCTCGCGCGGCCTAAATGATAACCGGCGTTAAAAACGCCTTTTACATTTCTGCCACGGTAATAAAAATAACAACTATGAAATGTTTTATCAAGCGAAAAAACCTGCCTTCCGCCCTACCTCAACTAACCTATTGTATTTATTATTGTTACAACACCTGTTTTCCAGCAGAAAGCGGTATTTTTCTTGGGGTATTGTTAAAAAACGATTATGCCTGTATATTTAATCCAGGGAAAAGACCTTCGATTTTGGCTTAGGTGATGGCAAGATAAAAAAAACTTATCGAGGGGAATTTTATGCATCATGCAGCTCTACACAAAACAAAGATCGTCAATGCCGACCGGGTAAGCAGGATTTTCCTGATCGCGTCAATCGTGTATTTGATCGGGATTTTATTGTCTCTGCTGGGGCTGGTGAAGGTGGCGGTGGGGTAATTGTCTGAACACGATTACGGGATTACAAGATTTCCAGGATTTAATCCCGTCAATCGTTTAATCTTGATAATCGTGTTCGGAATTTGCATTATTCCCACTCCGGCGCTTTATCAAGCGTAAAAATGATGATCCGTTCTCCGCTCACCGTGCTGATGTCGGTATGAAGGCTTCTTACTTTTCGGCGGGTAATTCCTTTAATGAGCGATTCGAGGATGGGCCGCCCGTTTTCGATGAGCTCGATGCGCACTTGCTTGATGAGCTCGCGGGCCTTGGTGTTGCGCTCCGATTTGACAAGGCGGTATTCGGCGCGGGTCAAAACGCCCTTGAGCCTGACGATGATCATGTCGTCGATGAGGTAGGTTTTGGTCTCAAGCGGGCCGCGGCCCATATACTCTTTTTCGAACCGCGTGACCGCTTCGCTTATTTCCGCCTCGACCTGTCCTTTGGATTTTTCCCGTTTTCCGAGCATCGTGCCGTCCTTTGTGCATTATTACCTGGAAATTATTCCTAAATTGTTGTAAAATATATATAAAGCACCGCTTTTCGATAGGACAATATTCCGTGAAACAAGGCAATTTTTTTTCACCGCAGCGCGATAACTTCTCCGGCCTTTCGGTACACAAGGCGTTCATCATAGCTATTATTTCCTTCGGCGCGGTCTTCATCATGCTCTGCATAAACGGTATATTCATACAATCCTGGATCGCCCTAATCTGCTCGGGGCTTGCAACCGGCGCGCTTGTCGCTGCACAATTTTTTTGGTTCAGGCAATACGTTGCGGGATACGTGCAAAAAATGGAAAAGATCATGCTGACCATCCGCCGGATCCAAAACAAGTCGAATTATCTCGACAGCATCCTGCAGGACTCGACCGACATTATTTTCACCACCGACATCGACGGGTTCATCCTCAAGTTCAATAAGGGCGCCGAAATGCATTTCGGCTATTCGCAGGAAAACATCGTGGGCACGCCGCTTAAGCACCTCTTTGTCAACGAAGCCGACGAGCGCAAGATCCTGGGCATCGTGCTGCTGTCGAACAAATCGACTAACGAGGAAGTGCCCATGAAAACCAAGCGCGGTGAAATACTGCTTTTGAACCTGAGCATTTCGGAGATGAAAAACGATTATAACCAGATCATCGGCCTGGTGGTCACGGCCAAGGACATCACCGAAAAGAAGAAACTCGAAATGGAGCTTGTCAAGAAAAACGAGCTTTTGAGCAAGCTTGCCATCACCGACGGGCTCACCGAGCTGTATAATGTCCGCCATTTTTACGACCAATTGACCAAGGAGCTCAGCAGGCTCAAGCGCAATCCCGACCGCACGCTGGCGCTTGCGTTCATGGACATCGACCATTTCAAGGAACTCAACGACAACGAAGGCCACCAGGTGGGCGACGCGGTATTGCGGTCGCTCGGCCAGGTGATAAAGGTTTGCATTCGTAAAGACGTCGATTCGGGCTTCAGGTACGGCGGCGACGAATTCGCGCTCATCCTCCCCGATACCGACAAGGCCCAGGCCACGGTGGTGGCCGACCGCATACAAAAGCAGTTCGGGGCCTTTAAATTCGGCCGTATCAGCCTGTCGGTGGGCATTGCCGAGGCAAAATCCGGTGATACGGAAAAAAGCATCGTCAAGCGCGTTGACGAATGCCTCTACACGTCAAAACGCGAGGGCCGGGCGAGGATAACGGTCGAAAAATAGTTTTACGGCCGGGAATTCAAGAGGAACATCAAAATAGCGCCGGATATGGCCACGTTAAGGGATTGCGCTTTTGCATCGTTAAACGGAATACGGCATCGCTCGTCGGCGAGCCGAAGGGTTTCGGCGCTCAGGCCCGCCCCTTCGCTTCCCAGCACCAGCGCCGTTTTTTCACCTTTGTTAATATTCTTCCCCGCGTCGCTTCCGCGCACGTCGGCCGCGACGATACGAAAGCCTTTTTTCTTGAGCGATTCCAGGGCCGCCTGAAAAGCGGACGTTCGCCTAAGCCACATCGCCACCAGCGAGCCGCAGGCCGCCTGGACCGCCTTGGGGGAAAAAACATCGGCGCACTTGTCGCTAAAAACGATCCCCGAAACATTAAAAGCGGCCGCGCTTCGAACTAGGGTCCCGACGTTTCCGGGGTCCTGAACGTCCTCCAGGCAAAGGACCGTGCCGCCCGGCCCGGCCGGAATATCGTCGGCCTCGTAGTCGTCGGGCCTCGACACGACGGCAAGGGGTCCCGCGGGATGCACCGACAAGCTTAGGCAGCGGAATTGCGCCCGTGATATTTGACGGACAGGAAACGGCAATCCCGCGATTTTTTCCATGCCTTCGGCATAGACGAGTTCTTTGATACGACCGGGACCAAGCAGGGCGATTTGCCGTATGGCCCGGTGTCCTTCCACCAAAAACGCGGCCGCCGCCTCCCGTCCCTTTGCCGTGTGAAGGGATTTATACCATTGGACCGGTTTTAAAATTTTACTTCCTCCTTGAAGACCGAAAGGTATACGCCGAGCAGCCGAATGCGCTTGAGCGTTTCGGCGTTATACACGATCACGCTCCGGGCATGGCTGTCGTATTTCGATTCGGTCGACTCGCCGCGACACACGACCGCTTTCGCGGCCACAAGCTCGTCCAGGGCGTCGCGGTCGATAAACCGGCCCTTACCGGCCTTTTCCATCTCAAGCTCCACCTGGGATTGACCGATGGAAAATAGCGGCCCGTTTATTTTCTTGCCCCCCCGTTCCCCGGCCGAAAGCACCAGGTCGATGAGACCGATGGCGCTTTCCGACAGCCCGTCTCCCATGAGCTGGGCGCCGCACGCCTTTGCCCTGAGAAAATTCATGTACAGTTCCAGGACCTCGACGTTTTTAAGGACGATATATTCCCGTCCGGCGTCATTTTTACGTATCATGAGCATGTCTTTTAAAATCAAATGCAGGAAAACGTCCTCGGCTTCAAGCGAGCCGAGCCCGATGGTCGCATAAATCAATTCTTTCGCGCGCGCGAGCCAAACGCAGGGCAGCCCGTCCTTGACCATACGCTCATTGCCCGAAAGAAGCAGCAGCACCTTTATGCAACCCGATAGGCTTTTTTGCACGATATCGTCGCCGGTTTTTTTCATGGTATCGCGCAGTCGTTTGACCACCACCATGATGACGGAGGTAAGCCAGGGGGGTATTGCGGTGAGCGTGCGTTTAAAAAGATCTTCATCGATGACGGTGGCCAGCACTTCCTCCACCACTTGCCCGGTTGCGCCCCGGGGCTGATGGTCTAAAAGCGACAGCTCTCCTAAAACGCTTCCGGGGCCGAGGACCGCCAGTTCAATGGTATTGTCGCCTTCCTGTTTCAGGATCCTGACTTTCCCCGACCTCAGGATGTACATTTCCGCGCTGGTTTCGCCTTCGATAAACATCAGGCCGCCGCGCTTGAAGGTCTTCTCGCTACGACGGGTGATGTTTTTATTCGTGTCGATTTTCGACGAAGGGTTTTGCGCGGCGTTCATGCGGGTTCCTGTTCAAAACGGGGCGTCCATTCCTTGATTTTTTTGATCCTTCTCAAAACTTCCTTTTCAAACACGAGCATCGCATCGCCGTTTTCGGCGGGCATAATATTGATGAGGTCCAAGCGCTTCATATCCATAAGGCTTTTTTCAAAATGGTCGCTGTTTTTGTTTTCAAGGTCCCGCAAAAGCACGGATTTCGCAAGCGCGGTCCCCTCAGGGGTTTCAACGCCCTCTTTCTGCGATAGGTAAACGATATTGCTTAACAGCGTGACCGCTTCGTCGGGTATGCGGGTCTCCCGAAAGATTTTTTTCTGGCTCTTAAGGTTTAAATACTCTTCCCACAATTGTAAAACTTCCTGATCGTTGATACAGACATGTTTTTTCGGAGCGTCGCCGTCAATGATGGATATTATTTTTCTTTTTTCAAGGTTGGCTAGCGCAGCGGCGGTTTCTTTTTTTTTCAGCCTGCACACGAAATGGGCCTCCACGATTACCAGATCATAATCGATGGCGAGTCGCGATGAAAAATTATAGCTGTTGTTGGGAAACAGGAGAAGCAAAAGCGAGGCGACGCCTCGGTCCTTGTCGCGCAGCGTGGCCTGATCGACCCGTTTGTTCGCGTCGCGCAGCCTGCTGACCACGATTTTTATAATGCTCGTAAGCCAGACGGGGACGGTTTTTAGGGCCGCCTGAAAGGTAAGCTCGTTTATGACCATGAGCCGAGCGGCCTTAACGCATTTGGCGGTGGCCGAACGGGGCATATTGTCAAGAAGCGACATTTCCCCGACTATCCCGCCTTTTTCCACGATCGCAAGCTCAACCACGGCGTCGGGGGTATTTTTGTAAATCCCGACCGAGCCTTCCTGGACGACAAAAAGCTCCCTGCCGGTAGTTCCTTCTTCGAAAACCGTTTCGCCCGGTTTATATGATTTGCTTTGAATCGGGGTCGGTCGCTGGCCGGTTTTAAGTTCCATAAATAATTTCAAGTTCAATAAAAAAGGGAAGATACCACGCGTATCTCCCCTAAAATAATACAATACTATTTACGGCTTGGAAAGACTTATTTCTTTTCCTTGATGCGGGTCGATTTGCCGCTGACGCCGCGCAAATAGAAAAGCTTTGCGCGCCGGACTTTTCCGCGGCGAATGATCTTGATCTCGGAAATCATGGGTGAGTGCAGCGGGAATGTCCGCTCGACATACACGTTTCCCGACGCCTTGCGGACCGTGAAGGTCTTTCCTAGCCCGGTTCCTCGCTTTTCCATGACCACGCCCTGATATGGTTGCAGGCGTTCCTTCTCGCCTTCCAAAATCCGAAGCGACAGCGAAATAGTGTCGCCCGGCTTGAATTCTTCCTTGTTTTCGGTCAGATATTTTCTTTCGACATTCTTGACGATTTCCTGTAGTCCCGGCACGATTACCTCCTCGGTTTAATTACTTTTTATCATTAATATTGATTTCTTGCTTCTCTGACTTTAGACTTTTAACTTTCGACTTTTAACTTTTTTCTTCATTCTTACGATATTCTTCCCACAGATCAGGCCTTCTCGCTTTGGTAAGTTCGACGGATTTGTCGAAGCGCCATTTCCGGATGTTTTCGTGGTGCCCCGAAAGCAGAATTTCGGGCACCTTTACGTTTTCGAATTCCTCGGGCCTCGTATACTGAGGCGGGCTGAGCAATCCTTTGAAAAAGGAATCGGCCTCGGCGCTGTCGCCGTTTCCAAGGACCCCCGGTATCAGGCGCGTTACGGCGTCGACGAGCGCCATGGCGGGGATTTCCCCTCCCGACAAGACATAGTCGCCGATGGAAATTTCCCGGTCCACGTAATGGTCGATGATCCGCTGGTCTATGCCTTTATAGCGGCCGCACAGCATGATAAGCGCTTTTTCCCGGCAGAGTTCCTCGACGACCCGATGCGTAAGCCGCTCGCCATGCGGAGTTAGGAAAACAACCTTCGGTCGAAGCCCGGAAAGCCGCTCTTTGCTCGCCGCTATCGCGCGGGCGAGCGGCGCCGGCTTAATGAGCATGCCGGGATCGCCACCATAGGGATAATCATCCACCGTGTTGTGTTTGTCGTCGGTAAAATCCCTGAAATTAACCAGATTAACGGTCACCAGCTCTTTTTCCCGTGCGCGTTTGATGATACTGTCCGAAAAAACCCCTTCGAACATCGACGGGAAGAGCGTAAGAATTTCAAAGAACATATGGTTATTAAATTATTTGTTCAAGCGCCGATTCGGAAACCACGACGCATTTATTTTCCCGGTCGATTTTTTCGACGATGCCTTTTCCCAGCGCAATGATGATCGTCGACCCGTCTTCTTTTCTGACATTGAGAGCGTCGACGGTCGGGAAGTTTTCAACATTCAGGACCACGCCTATGGGCTTTTGCTCCCGAGCCGTAATAACCGTCATTCCCTCCAGCTCAAAGTGGTAAAATTCGTTTCCTTTGAGCGGTGCAAGCTCCGATTGATCGACAAATATGAAAACGTCTCTAAACGTTTCCGCGGCGTCGCGGTCTTCGGCGCCCTCGAACCTACAAACAAAACCTCTCGGCGAGGATTTTAATTCCGCAATCACCACGGGCCGCGTCTGCGTTTCGCCCGGACCCACGAGCACCCCATGGGGCGCTTTGAGCCTCGCGAGCCCGCCACCGAAGCCGTCGACGTAACAGTGTCCCTTTAATCCGAAGGGCTTCCTGACCTGCCCGATGCCAATAAGCTGCGGCATATGCTTTTACCCACAAGGTGGATAAGATACGGCGTCTAATCAATTACGCTTTTTTTTGTTCTTCGGTCTTTTTGCCGGTTTTCTTGGGCTTTCGTTTACGGTCGGGCAGACGTTCAAAATTCATGCTCTCGACAGTCAACCCTTTTTTAAGGCCTTCGGCCTTTTCATAAAAACGGTCTTGCTTTAAAAGATTGTGAATGGTTTCGGAAGGCTGCGCGCCCTTTTCGAACCAATAGGCGACCCGATCGGTTTTAATGACGAACTGCTTCGGGTTCTGCTGCGGGTTGTACGAACCCAAAATTTCCAGAAACCGACCATCCCGCTTTTTATGGCTGTCGATGGCGACAATGCGAAAACGGCTCACATTTTTCCGCCCGGTTCGGGCTAAACGGATTTTTACTGTCAAGAGATGCTCCTTATATGAGATGAATTAAGATAAAGAATTTATTCCCTAGTCAAAATCAAGGTAATCTTGTCAATCCTGTAAATCCCGGTCAAGAAAAGATATTTTTTAACGCGGCCGCCTGCCCACGCCGCGGGACCATTTTATTCATCCGCTTCATCATTTGCTTGATCGAATCGAACTGCTTTAAAAGTTTATTGACGTCCTGCACGCTGGTGCCGCTTCCCAGGCTTATCCTGCGGCGCCGGGCGCCGTCGATGATGACGGGTTTTTCCCGCTCCTCTTTGGTCATGGAATTGATGATCGCCTCGATGCGCGCCAATGCCTTATTGTCGACGTCCATGTCCTTGATTTGGCTGCCGACCCCCGGAATCATGGCCAACAGATCGGAAAGCGGGCCCATTTTCTTTATTTGCTGCAACTGGTCGAGAAAATCCTGGAGCGAAAAAATGCTTCGTCTGATTTTCCGTTCGAGTTTCTTGCTTTTTTCGATGTCGACGGTTTCCTGGGCCCGTTCGACGAGGGAAACGATGTCGCCCATGCCCAGAATGCGCGAAGCCATGCGATCGGGATAAAAAAGCTCGAACGCATCGGGCCGTTCCCCGACCCCGATGAAATGAATGGGCACGCCCGTAACGTTGAGGATGGAGAGCGCCGCGCCGCCGCGCGCGTCGCCGTCCATTTTGGTAAGAACGATACCGGTAAAACTTATTTCCTTATAAAATTCCGCGGCCACGTTGACGGCGTCTTGGCCCGTCATGGCGTCGGCCACGAAAAAGATCTCGTCGGGTTTTGCCTCTTTGCAAATGTTTTTCAGTTCGGCCATCATTTCGGTGTCGATGTGCAAGCGCCCGGCCGTATCGATGATCGCAAGCGAAATGCCGTCGCGCCGGGCCTGTTCCAGGCCTTTTATGCAAATGTCAAGGGCCTTGGCCGAGCGGTCCAAAAATACCGGGACGCCCAAGGACTTTCCCAGGGTTTCGAGTTGGTCGATGGCGGCCGCGCGGTGCGTGTCGCAGGCAATGAGCATGGGGCGATGTCCCTGCTTGCGATAGTGCAGCGCAAGCTTGGAGCAGGCGGTGGTCTTGCCGGAGCCTTGCAGCCCGGCCATGACCACGATATTGAGCCGGTTGGTATGCAGCCGCAGCGTTTTTGCCGCGGTCCCCATGAGCGCGGTCAACTCGTCGAAAACGATTTTTACGAATTGCTGGCCGGGCGTGATGCTATTGAGGACTTCGCTGCCCATGGCCTTGGCCTGGACGTCGGCGGAGAACTTCTTGACCACCTTGTAGTTGACGTCGGCTTCCAAAAGCGCGCGCTTGACGTCGCGCATGGCTTCGGAAATGTTCTCTTCCGAAAGCTTGCCCTGACCGCGCAGCTTCTTGAAAATCGTCTCGAACCGATTGGTAAGTTCTTCAAACATAATGCTTCAAACCGGAAAAAAATAAAACGCTTTTCCATTATAAAGAATGGAAAATTTATTAAAGATACTTCCTGGAAGGGTATTTTAACAAGAAACTTAAATAAGCTGTGGCCCTAAGGCGATGCACGGTTTCCTGCGCGCCACATTTCTTCGTCGACGACTTCAAAGTCCTTCGTGGCTTCCAGAAACTCCCGGTATTGCGCCTCGGTCCACTGCCGCACGGCGCTTTTCACATCACGGCGTTTTTTCGTTTTCATCTTTTAAAATATACCATATTTTCCCGTACAACGTTTATTATTTTTATACGTCACCTTCATAGAAAGACCCATCTCATGGAAATGCTTGAACTCATGAAAAGACGTTATTCGGTCAGGGACTTTAAAACCAAACCGGTTGAAGAGGAAAAAATTTTGAAAATCCTCGAAGCCGCCAAATGGGCCCCGTCAGCCTGCAATATTCAGCCGTGCACCGTAATCGTTCTTCGGGACGCGGCCTCGAAGGAAAAGCTCAGGCCGGCGTATAACCGGGACTGGTTCATTAACGCGCCCGTCATCATTGCAGTATGCGTCGACCGGAAAAGCGCCTGGACGCGAAGCGACGGGCTTGGATACGGCATGGTTGACGCGGCAATCATCATGGACCACATGATTTTGGCCGCAACGGACCTTGGTTTGGGGACCTGTTGGATCGGCGCTTTTAAGGTCATTGAAGCGAGAAACGCGCTCCAATTGCCGGAACATGTCGACCCTGTCGCATTTTGCCCGCTCGGCTACGGCGCAAAAGAAGCGCCCGTTAAAAAACGAAAGGACGTCGACGCCATTACATCGTGGGAATATTTTGGAGGGACGAAATAATGCATCCTCGGGGAAAAGTCGGGCTTTATTTGCTCTTTCTCATCGTCGGCCTTCTGCTGGGCGGAATATGCGGGACCGAATTCATCAAGCGTTTCAACAAAGGCGCCATGCCCCAGTCGGCAAATGGCCCCAACGCCGGACAGGCGTCCCAAAATGCCTTTAAGCCGACCGTCCCGGTGCGCGAAACCGTGGGGGCCTCGCGCGATAACGCCATTGTCCAGGCCACGCGAATGGTGTCGCCGTGCGTCGTGGGCATCGTGGTCACCGAGATGCAACTCGTGCGGCATACCTATGGCTCCGACGAGTTTTTCGATTTCTTTTTCGGCCCGGAACTTATGCCTCGAGTCAAGGAAGTGGAGCGCATGGGGTCCGGTTTTATATTCTCGAAGCAAGGATATATCCTGACCAATTTCCATGTTGTCGAGGGCGCGCAGAAACTTTTCGTCACCTTCTCCGACGGACGCCAGCTCGAAGGAAAAATCGTGGGCGTGGACCCGCAGACCGACCTGGCGATCGTGTCGGTAAAGGGCGGCGATTTCCCCAGCGCGAGGCTCGGGGATTCCGACACGCTCATGATCGGCGAATGGGCCATCGCCATCGGCAACCCTTTCGGCTTTTTCATCAACGACGCGCACCCAACCGTTACGCTCGGCGTTATCAGCGCGGTCGACCGCAATTTCGCCCCTTCCGAGGGCGTGTATTACCAGGGCATGATCCAGACCGACGCTGCGATCAACCAGGGGAATTCCGGCGGGCCCCTGGTCAACGCCCAGGGAGAGGTCGTAGGCATCAACACGTTTATCTTCACCGGAAGCGACAATAACCGCGGCTCCATCGGCATCGGTTTCGCCATTCCCATCGACCGCGCCAAACGCGTTGCCAAGGAAATCCTGACTTACGGCAAACGCCGCACGATTTACACGGGGATTTCGGTGCAGGACCTCAACCGCTCGATGGCGCTGTCGCTCGGATACGACAAACTCGACGGGGTGGTGGTTTCCGAAATCCACAAGGGTTCGCCCGGAGAGGCGGGCGACCTCAAACGCGGCGATATCATCGTGCAAATGGGTAACCGCCGCATCCATTCGTCGGGTGATATCGAAGGGTTTTTCCTGGATTATTTCGTGGGAGATCGGGTGACCATCGGCTATTTCCGGGGCGGTAAACGCCGGCAAGCGCTTGTGGCCCTTAAAGAATATCCCGGTCCGCGTTGATTTTTAATGGTGGACCGGTTTAGGAATTAGGTACTGTATCTGAATTATCTATGCAATCCGCATAGATAATTCCTGATAACAGTACCTTATCCACTTTGTGGGTTAGTATATTTAAGCATATAAATCTCCGCTTTCGGCCGCGCCGGCCGTACCATTATCATTAAAGCAAGGAACCAACCATGGTCAGTTTGAAGGAAAGAAATTTTTGGACGCTCGTTCTCGTTGTTGTGGTGGGCATACTTATCGGGTCGTACCTCAGCACCTTGATGGCCCTGGTCCCCGGCGGAGGCAATGTGGTCAAGACGTTTTTTACCTACAATTTTATTTCCTTCGGACTGGGTTTTCCCCATCCGCTCTACATCGACATCAGCGCCGTAAAATTCCAATTCGGTTTTCAAATGAAATTCAATTTGTTCAGCGTTATCGGCATTTTCGTGAGCTTATACTTTTTCAGATGGTATAAGTAAAAAAATAAGGTCCTGGGTAATAGGTAATGGGTTATAAGTAATGGGCAAAAGGGGCATGAAGAAAAGACACGCCCACGAGTAATAGGGATTTTTCTTATGAGTTTTTTTTCGGGGCCCATGGCAGACGCAGCGCGGCAGGTCCAGCGCGGTGAGGAGCGGTCGGCCGATTTGGTAGCGCGGTCGCTTGCCGCCATTACCGACCGGGACCGCGACGTTCACGCGTTTATTTCCGTACAAGCCGAAAACGCCATAAAACGCGCGGAGTATATCGACGGTTTGGCCGCGGCCGAAAAAGAGCGGATGCCCTTGTGCGGGGTGCCCGTCGCGGTCAAGGACAATATCTGCACTAAGGGCGTTGCCACTACTTGCGCTTCAAAAATCCTTTCCGGGTTCCTGCCCCCCTATTCCGCTACCGTGGTCGAAGCGCTTGAAAGCGCGGGGGCCGTTATCGTCGGGAAAACAAACCTCGACGAATTCGCCATGGGCTCC
>Ga0182027_10001259_pt1 | contig 42459 bp, 46 predicted proteins | sample 712E1DmetaG_FD_121300 | JGI IMG/M metagenome (GOLD analysis project Ga0182027, IMG submission 121300) | Permafrost microbial communities from Stordalen Mire, Sweden - 712E1D metaG (Illumina Assembly) | ecosystem: Environmental > Terrestrial > Soil > Wetlands > Permafrost | place: Sweden...
AATCGCTTTCGCCGCTTGCTCATCCGCTGGGAGAAGAAAGCTTCTAACTATTTGTCCTTGCTCTATTTCGCTTGCGCCATCATCTGTTGGCGCAAGTGCGAAGTTTAGAGATAGGCTCTAAGCCAATTTAACCATAAACGGAGGTTGGAACAGGTATTTCGCCAAATCTTATCCGGTTAAAAAAGATTGACATTCTGGCAGAACATGGAATAAATACGCCCAACACCTTTTGTCTCAACAATCTGTTCGCAGTACCCAGGTAGCCCTTGTCTTTTTATTAAAATCCAATATACTATATATATACACAACTCTGAGAGAAGCCCAGAGAATTATCCACATTCTAAAGGAGAGTGTCCTATGAAAAAAATGTTCGTTCTTGCCATCTTCATGATGTTCATTTTGGCGTGTTTACCTGCATCACCCACTCAAAATCCGTTCCCACCCACTACGGCGCCCAATACCGGCGGGGCCACGGCGCAGCCACAAAACCAAATGGCTACTTTCGTGGCGCAGACGGTGGAAGCGCAACCCCCCGCCGCGACGCAACCCGCTGCGACGCAGGCACCCACGGCGACAACTGCTCCCCAAGCCACTCAATCAGCACCTATTGGGATTGCAGTTAATCAGAATTGGAGCGGAACATTTCTCTGGAATGGGTACTCAAACGTTGTTAACCTTATCATTCAAAAAATAAATGGTTCATCATTTACAGGCGCCCAGGCCTGGTCAGCTACACAATGCAGAGTGACAGAGAGGACACAGGGAGATATCATTCAAGATGTCACTACCGCCACTGAACAAAATCGGTGGGCGCTTCACCCGGATTATCAAAGTGGTGACAAAAGCGGCACCTGGCTTCGATGGACTGAAACAGAAAGCATCGGCAGTGGCCGCTGCTATCTTACTATTTCGGGCGACTGGTATTATGCTCACGTTAAAAGCAACGGACATTTGATCGCGATACATTTTACCAACTCCACGAATACCCAGCCCGATCGTAATGCCATTTTGGATCTCACTTTGTATTCGCAGTAAATTGAAACAATTCTTATGGAGTCCTGGTTACAAAATCGAACTTCCGAAGTCTTACAGGCCTCGGAAGTTCGATTCTTTTACACCAACACTCTCAGCGGCACTTCCAAATTTTTTGCCAGCGCCTGCATGAACTATGCGGCTTTGCCTCCGTCACTGACACGATGCTTAAAAAAAGATAACACCGCTTACGTGACTTCGGCCATTGGTGCTTGAGGGAGATTTCACATGGTTCATTGTTAGGGCAATCGCATCTAATCCAAATGTGGTGGCTTTTATTGGGCGGTTACTATATATTGCAGTGCGTAAAAAATGTGTTGCACGATATATGGCTAAGAATAACCTGATATTGCCATATATGGCACACAAAAATTTAGATAAGCTTGCCCTGCCCAGGTGACCCTTGTCTTTTTATTAAAATCCAATATACTATATATATACACAACTCTGAGGGAAACTCAGAGAATTGATTAAATTCTAAAGGAGAGTGTTATATGAAAAAAACGTTCGTTATTGCCATCCTTACGATGTTCATCTTGGCGTGCGGTTTACCCGCGCTATCAACCACCCAAAGTCCGGTCCCGCCCACTACGGCGCCCAATACCGGCGGGGCCACGGCGCAGCCGCAAAACCAAATGGCTACTTTCGTGGCGCAGACGGTGGAAGCGCAACCCCCCGCCGCGACGCAACCCGCTGCGACGCAAGCACCCACGGCGACAACTGCCCCCCAAGCCACTCAATCAGCACCTATTGGGATTGCAGTTAATCAGAATTGGAGCGGAACATTTCTCTGGTTTGGGTCAGTAAACGGTGTTAACTTTATTATTCAAAAGATAAATGGTACATCGTTTACGGCCGTCATGGCCTGGTCCTTTCCACAATGCAGAGTGACGGAGAGGACACAGGGAGATATCATTCAAGATGTCACTACCGCCACTGAACAAAATCGGTGGGCGCTTCACCCGGATTTTCAAAGTGGCGACAAAAGCGGCACCTGGCTTCGATGGTCTCAAGTCGAAAGCATCGGCAGTGGCCGCTGCTATCTTACCATTACGGGCGACTGGTGGTATGCTCACGTTAAAAGCAACGGACATTTGATCGGGATACACTTTACCAACTCCACGAATACCCAGCCCGATCGTGGTGCCATTTTGGATGCCACTTTGTTATCGCAGTAAATTGAAACAATTCTTATAGAATCCTGGTTACAAAAACAAACTTCCGATGTTCAAAAAAACATCGGAAGTTTTTATCTATACTTATCTAAAAGTAGTAAAATCAAATCACCTTTCAAACCTTTGTAGTGAAATCAAAACAAAACAACCTAAGCCTTTCATAACTTCCTCTCCTCCACCGGGACAGAACCCATGAAACTTCAATTTCCACATTTTTCCCGATCGGTATACAAAATTGCGCTGGCTGCGGCAATATTAAATTACCAGGCATTCGCGCTGATCAAACCCGCAGTCACCGACCTGACCCATCTGCCCGGTTCTCAATCCGGCATAACGACTGCCACATTTTCAAAATTGGATCTATATCCAAATATTGAGACGATTGGCGTGGTAGTTACGGGTGTCAACCTGCCGAACACGGCGACCCTCATGGTTCGCCAGAGCAATGAGCCAACCTGGCATACGGGTTATCCATTAGTTCGCATCAAGGATGGCCGATTGGTTGGAAGCTTGTTTGGCTTATCACAAGCCACATCCTACAACATCGAGGTTTTGGATGGATCCGCGGTAATCAGCGGCTCAACGACCACCCAGGTTACCCAACTGCAATTCATACCTTCACTTGTTCTCTATGTGGATGCCAACGCAGTTTCCGACGGCAACGGCTCCAGCTCATCCCCGTTCCAATCCATACAGGAGGCAGTCAACCATGCCGTACCCGGGACAGATGTGCGGGTTGCAGATGGGATTTATCATGAGAATGTTTCCTTTCCCAATTCGGGCACTGCGGGTAATTGGATAAGGGTCAAGGCTGAAGGCAAGGGTGCAATCCTGGACGGTTCAACAACCCTTTCCGGGAGTATCTGGAAACCGAACAAATCATATAAGCACATCTGGTCTACCAAAACCGGGCAATCCATCGGTTACCTGGCACGTGACCAGATGCGATTCTACAATTACGATACCCTTTCAGGGTTATTTCAGGGAATCGGGCACAGCAAAGTCCCGATGAATGAAGGATGGTATTACGATAGAAGCACAGGGCAGCTTACGGTGCGCAGTCTCGATGATCCCAGCCTTCATACCTGGCAGATGCCGGTTCTAAACCACGCATTCGATATAGCGAGTCACGATTGGATCTGGATCGAAGGGTTCGAAATGCGATTCTATGGCACGCAACTGGACGGCTGCGGCGTGTGCACGCTCAATGCCTCACATGTTGTGATACGGGGCAACAAGATTCACAACCTGCAGTTGGGGGTTTATGTTAACTGGACAGGCAGTGACGCCCAGGGCAATGACACACGGGTTGAAAACAACGAGATCTACGATCCGCCGGTTGACCAGTGGCCGTGGGCGGCAGTCAAAGGAAGCACCATGGAGGGTACCGCCATCGTGGTGCGGGGCCACATTGGTGAGATTATAGATAACAACCAATTGCATAATTTCAACAACGGCATTTATACCGGCTCATCCGCGGCGCTCGACAATCCGGAGATCGCATTCGATGCGGATATTTACAACAACCATATCCATAACATTGGCGATGACGGACTTGAACCGGAAGGCACTTGTATCAACGTCCGCTATCGAAATAACGCGGTTGACACATCGCTAACCGGCGTCTCCCTGGCACCGGTCACCGAAGGCCCCGTGTGGGTATTGCGCTCGCTGTTCACCAATTACGCCGGGACCAGCATCAAATGGGCGCTGGACACCTCCGGCATCGCGCTGATCTTTCAAAATACAAACTGGACCAATGCAAGCAATTTGAATGCCATGAGCATGATCCGCCCGGCGCACAATGCAGTGATGCGAAATAATATTTTCCAAGGCAATAAGTATGCGTTCTATGAACCTTTTACCGGTTCGAGCGTTATGGATTGGAATTACGATGACTGGTACACCACACGCGGCTCCAGCGGCCCGCATTTCAGGTGGGAGGACGTGGATTACAACACAATCGCCAGTTTGTGTTCGGCGACCGGATTGGAATGTAATGGATACGAAGACTTGCCAGGGTTCAAGGATACAGCAGGCGGGGATTTCACACTGCTGCCATCCAGCCTGAACATAGACCGCGGCATTCTGATCCCGGGCATCAACGATAATTTTATAGGCAAAGCCCCGGATATGGGCGCATTTGAATTTGGATATCACGCTCCGCCCGCAGTGGCTTCGATTGACCTGCCGGATGCAAATCCCACCAACGCCGCCAGTTTGAGATTCGCTGTCACCTTTTCAGAATCCGTGAGCGGAGTGAATACAGGCAATTTCGCGTTGAATACAACCGGCGGAATCAGCGGGGCGAGCATTTCAAGCCTTAGCGGCTTTGGCAATACCTACATGGTCACCGTCAATACCGGCACCGGAAGCGGGAACCTCAGCCTGGATGTCATGGATAATGACAATATTGTGGATGAATTCGGCAGCCCACTGGGCGGGGTAGGCAAAGGAAATGGAAATTTCAGTGCAGACGATTACTATGTCGTTGACAAGAATTTTCCCACGGTTACAAGCATTACCAGGAGCGATCCCAGTCCTACCATTGCCCAAGCCGTACGTTTCAGTGTGACATTTTCCAAGCAAGTCACCGGGGTTGATACAAGCGATTTTGCCCTGTCCACAACAGGCAACATCACGGGCGCTTCAATTGCAGGGGTACAGGGAATTGGAAGTTTATATACCGTCACGGTCAATACAGGCACAGGCGACGGAAACGTGCGCCTTGATCTTATAGATAACGATTCAATTGTGGATGGGAGGGGTGGCCCGCTGGGAGGTGCCGGCACAGGGAACGGATACTTCAACACAGGCGGGACATATACAATCAGCAAATCCACCATTCAGAAACTCACCCAAACGTTCCAGTCCAACGGCTTGTATGACGGTTGGATCCTTGAATCGAATCAAAACAGCGGCCAGGGCGATGCAACGGACTCCTCTGGCACTACGTTCTATCTGGGCGATAATGCGCAGAACCGGCAGTTCCGTGCCATCCTGGATTTCTCCACCGATTCCCTGCCCGATAACGCCGTCATCATCAATGCCACGCTACAGATAAAAAGGCTAAGCACGAACGGGCCCGATCCGTTCACCACACTGCAGAACATTATAGTGGAGATCAGCACGGGTACCTTCGATGCCAGAGCCTTACAATCAACAGACTTCCAGACTCCCGCCAGCCTGAACTCAGCCGGCACGATCCTGAATTCACCGGTTGACAACTGGTATTCGACAACTTTGGATCCGAGCGCTTTGTCCTATATCAACATGACAGGAATCACACAGTTCCGCCTCAGATTCCTGGCGGGTACGGACTACAACCTGCTGGCCAATACCATAAAATTCTATAGCGGAGATGATGTCGCTTCTTCCAATCACCCGGTGTTACAGATTGATTATTTCCTACCATAAAAACCAAAACTGGCAATTTGCTTTTAAGAATCAGAAGATTCGATAAAAAATCTCCGGACTCATCAAGAGCCCGGAGATTTACTTTAAACCAACAACCTCAACGGCTCTTCCAGATACTTTGCCAGCGCCTGCATAAACTGCGCGGCTTCCGCCCCATCGCTGACGCGATGATCAACAGAGATGGTCGCTTTCATGCGCCAGGCGATTCCCAATTCGGGCGGATGGTTATCCGCCCCTACAACCACCGGCACCTCGCGCGCCGAACCGACCGCAAGGATGGCGGCCTCAGGGGGATTGATGATGGCAATGAAGTTTTCGACATCATACATACCGAGGTTGCTGATCGAAAACGTCGATCCTTCGATATCCTCAGGTTTGACTTTGCCTTCGCGCGCCCCGGCCGCCATGCGTTTGACTTCGGTGGAAATCATGCGCAAGGGTTGGTGATCTGTGTTCCTGCTGACGACAGTCAGCAAACCATTTTCAACCGCAACTGCCACCCCGACATTGACCGTTCCATGATGAATGACTTTATCACCCGCAAACGAAGCGTTGAGATTCGGGAATTCACGCAAGGCAAGCGCCACAGCCTTGACAATAAAATCGTTGACCGAAAGTTTCTCATTATCCGGCAGATAGTCATTGAGTTGTTTACGCAAAGCCATTACCGCATCCATCTTGTATTCATGCGAAACATAAAAATGCGGGGCGGTGGTTTTTGATTCGGTCATGCGGCGCGCAATCGCCTGGCGAAGTTTTGTGCTTACTACAACTTCATCTTCGCCAGAGGCAGCGACAGGCATTTGTGTTCCGAATACCTTAGCGGGTTGACTTGTCGGACTTATAAGACCTGTTAGACTTGTAAGACCTATTCGACCTCCAGACAAAGCTTGCTCGATATCGCGACGAACGATCCGTCCGCCGGGGCCTGTACCTTGAACACGGGATAAATCAACTCTTGAGTCACGCGCCATCTTCTTCGCCAAAGGCGAAGCCTTGACGGGACCCATTTCAAGGGAAGGAGAAGAGGGGAGAGGGAAAGCCGGTTGAGGCGAGGCATGCAGCGGAGGAGTCGTTCCCTTTTCCCCTTCTCCCTTATCCCCTTTTGGCAACTCAATCTTTTCAACCGCATTACCAACAATTGCAATCGGCGCACCAATGGGAACGATCGCGCCTTGATCCACCAACAACTTGCGGACAACGCCGCTTGCCGATGATTCAACCTCGACAGTGGCTTTATCGGTTTCGATCTCAGCCAGCACATCGCCCTTGTTGATATTCTCGCCCTCGTTTCTCACCCAACGGACGAGTGTGCCTTCAGCCATGTCAAAGCCCAGCTTGGGCATCGTGATGGTTTCAGCCATTACAGAACCTCCTTCACTGCTGCAATGACATCTTCAGCCTGCGGAAGCGCAGCCTGTTCAAGCGTACGATTATACGGAAGCGGTACCTCATCCTGTGCGACGCGCTTGATCGGTGCATCAATAGTATCGAAACATTCTTCATAAATGCGGCTGGAGATTTCACTGCCAACTCCATAAGATTTCCAGCCTTCTTCAACAACGACCGCGCGATTTGTTTTCGAGAAGGATTGAAACACCGGTTCCATATCGAGCGGGCGAAGCGTTCGAAGATCAACAATCTCAGCTTCGATTCCTTCTTTGGCAAGTTCATCGGCGGCCTTCATTGAAATCTCCAGGCCTTTGGAATAGGTAATGATGGTGACATCCCTGCCGGCGCGTTGGATCTTCGATTTGCCGATTGGGATGGTGAAATCCCCATCCTGGACTTCACCGCGCACTTGATACATCGTTGCATGTTCAATGAACAAGACAGGATCATCCGAGCGGATCGCAGACTTAAGCAAGCCTTTGGCGTCTTCCGGCGTTCCCGGCGCGACCACTTTGAGTCCGGGAAAGTGTGCGAAGATCGCATCCGGGGTTTGCGAATGTGTCGCGCCGAGTTGACGTCCGCCGCCACCGACCGTCCGAATCACCAGCGGAAGTTTAAACTGTCCGGCAAACATATAATGCAGTTTTGCGGCTTCGTTGACGATATGATCCATGGCGGCGAATGCAAAATTGATCGTCATTAATTCAGCCACGGGTCGCTGCCCAACCATCGCCGCGCCGATGGCCGCGCCGATAATCCCAGCCTCGGCAATGGGAGTATCGCGCACGCGTTCACCACCGAAGTGGTCATAAAAACCTTTGGTCACGGCGTACGAGCCGCCCCACACTCCAACTTCCTCGCCCATGATAAAAACAGCGGGATCGCGTTCCATTTCTTCCCAGAGAGCTTGCGAGATTGCCTCACGCATTGTTATTCTAGTCATAAGTTCCTTGTAGTTTGAGAGCCGATATTCGATATTCGATAATTCGAGGTTGGAACTTCGATTTCGAAGGATCGTTCTTCGCTATTCCGCATAAACATCCGCGTACAAATCTTCCATGGTCGGTTCGGGAGAAGCCTCGGCAAACTCAACGGCCTTTTGCACTTCATCCATTACCTGCGCGTCCAGCTCATCCAGCGACTTGGCGCTGGCAATTTTATTCTCGGTCAGGTATTTGTGATACGCGCCGATCGGGTCACTCTCTTCCCACTTTTTGACTTCCTCCTGCTTGCGATAGCGTTCGGGATCGCCCATCGAGTGACCGCGGAAACGATAGGTCGTCACTTCCAAAAGGAACGGCCCTTTTCCAGAACGTACGTATTCAATTGCCTTCTGTGCGGCTTCATAAACTTTCATGACATCCATGCCGTCCACTCTATCGTTCGGCATATCATAGCCGCGGGCCTTCATCGCAATGGATGAAACTGCAGAGGCACGCTCCACTGCGGTACCCATGCCATACAGATTATTTTCACAGACCCACAAAACCGGCAAACTCCAAACTTTGCTCATGTTCAAGGCTTCGTGAAAAAAACCAATATTCGTGGCGCCATCGCCAAACATGCAAATCGTCACATTATTGCGATTGCCGTATTTATCGCCCAGCGCCATGCCGGTCGCGATCGGCAGGTGCGCTCCGACAATGGCATGTCCGCCCCAGAAATTCTTCCCGGTATCCGCCATGTGCATCGAGCCGCCTTTGCCATGCGATGTACCAGTGGCCTTGCCAAGCAGCTCAGCCATCACTTGATTGGCGGGAATACCGCAATTGATCGCGACACCATGATCGCGGTAGGCGGTGATGACCCGGTCATTCGGTTGGCGAGCCGCGATCAGTCCGGTTGAGACTGCTTCCTGTCCAATATATAGATGCATAAAGCCGCCGATCTTGCCCTGCTGATATAACTCCGCGCCGCGCTCTTCCACACGCCGGATCAGCACCATCTGATGGTACAGTTCAAGTTGTTCCTTTTTGTTCATAAAATCTCCATTCATCCAAGCCAATTACTCCCATTCGCGTTCCGTTTGTAGTGTTCCAAACAAGCGATTATATCAAAATTCAGTACAATTTTGTCCGATTTGAAGGTTTTGATTTGAAGTAGAATAATCCCATGCAATGGATCACAGGCGGACGTGAAGGCGAAAACGACTCATTGCTCAGTTGAGCGATCCAAGAAAACGCGAGCGCGCCGCCCAGGATTTGATTCGCATCGGAGCAAATGCGGCATCCGGGTTGAGCGATTCACTCGCCACGCACGATCCGGGCTTAAGCGACCTTATATCTCAAATCCTCGTACGCATCGGACCTTCCGCCGCGCCGCCGTTATGCAAAACCTTGACCACAGCCCATCCCGAAGTCCGCTCACGCGCCGCCCAAATTCTCGGCGTAATCAAGGATAAAAGTTCCATTCCAGCATTATTAGATGCGCTGCGAGGCGAATTTTATACCGTGCGCGTCCAAGCCGCGCTGGCGCTTGGACAAATCCACGACCCAGGATCCATCTCAGATTTGACTCAGGCTCTGAAAGACAAGGAGCCGGAAGTTCGCGCCGCGGCATGTATTGCCCTGGGCAAATTCGCAGACCCGCGCACGTTTGAGGCGATCAGCAATATCCTGCTCGACGATCCGCAAATTGAGGCGCGTCAAGCCGCTGCACAAGCATTGGGCGGGACAAAATGCATGGAAGCAATTCCCTATTTGATGGAGGCCTTGCGCGATTCGTATTGGTGGTATGAACGCGACCAGGCCGTCAACCACCTGCTGGACGCCATTGCAAAAATGGGAAACGCGGTGGTGCCAAGTCTGGTCGAAGCACTGAGCGATAATGAAGGTACCGTTAAAAAATACGGTGCCCTACTGCTGGCGCGCGTTCCCGATGAACGCGCCCTCGAACCCCTGAGCATTTCGCTTTACGATACGCACTTCGATGTATGCCGCGCCTCGGCGGAAGCATTGGCATCCATCGGTGCGCCCGCCCTGCCCATCTTGCTCGAGGCGTTGCGCCATCCCGAAGCCTGGATCCGCCAGCAAGCCGTCATCGGATTAACCAAGTCGCGCGATCCGCAAGTGGTTCCCGCATTACTAAATATGATGAACGATGAGAGCCGCGACGTGCGAAAGCAAATCCTTCATTCATTAGGGGAACTGCGCGACCCACGCGCTCTGCCTGTTCTTCAGGAACTCGCGGCATCTCGCACAGACAGGGAGATGGCCGCTCTCGCCAGGCAGGCACTCGAACACATCCAATAAGCAGTTGCGCATCGTTGCACAGGTCAGCACGCTCGCATTGATTCTGGCACTGGCATGCATGGCCACAGCCAGTTATTGGTAATCTCAAAAAATAGCGCCTCCGAAATCGGGGCAGAACCGCATTTAACCGTGGTTGAATTTTTTTGCCACGGATTTCACGGATTACCACGGATTGGAACTCAGAATCCGTGAAAATCTGTGGCAATCCGTGGCCTGTTTTTAAGAAGTATGGAGAACACCACGGTTGATTGTAGTGCTACCGAAATCGGGAGGCGCTATTCTTATTCCATCCAAACGATTCGATCTTCAAAGCCCGGACGCGGCGCGGCATCGGGAATAATATCGGGATATCCGCTATAAGAAATGAAATGATGTGTTAATCCTCAATAAATCCTAAAAACTTTTTGATCGCTGGATCACATTCAGCATCAACCAATATGACAAATGGGGGATTGGAACACCACGGATCTTCCTATACAATTATTTCATGGCAAAAAAAATCTTAATCCCTCTAGCAATCATGGCAGGCATCGTTGTCTGCTTGCTGCTTTTTCTTATTCTCGTTGGCAACAGTATTGATCTCAAATGCATGAGGTCACAGGGTCAAGGCACAACCTGTCAGATCAGCCAGGAGTTTCTGGGGCGAATTTCAACATCTTCCCGGACTGTCACCGATGTAATGACGGCGCAAGTGGAACAAAATTGCAATGGCAATAACGGCTGTTCCTACCGTCCCATACTTGTGACCTCAAGCGGGGATTCTTTTCCTGTAAACAATATTTTCACGAATTATGGTCCCGTCACTCAGCAGGTATCGCAGATCAGTGCTTTGCTTCAGGGCAGTCAGCAAGACTTCGAATTGAAGATGGATCCGCCTTGGTCCTGGTGGCCCGCTATTCTATCCGCGGGTATCGGGGGCATAGGATTGTTCATGGTTCTAATTTTGATGATCAAAAATCTAATTGGAATGGTAAGAAAAAATAATTAATTCACTGATGCGTTCATGCAAGGTACTTCAAAGACAACGCCCCCGAATTTTGGAGGCGTTATTTTTATTTATTCCATCCAAACGGTTCGGTCTTCAAAGCCGGGACGCGGCGCGGCATCAGGAGTCACGTCAGGATATCCGATATAGAGAAACGAAACGATGTGCTGATCCTCGGTAAAACCCAAAAACTTTTTAATCAGCGGATCGCGGGCCGCGTCGCCTGTGCACCACTTGCCGGCTAGCCCCAGCGCATGCACAGCCAACAAAATGTTTTCGCAAGCCGCCGCAGCCGCGCAGATATTCTCGATCTCAAGGACTTTCGATTCAGTAGGTTTATCCACACCGACGGCGATAAGCACCGGCGAACGCAAGGGCTTGGCGCGTTCCTTTGCGAGGGCTTCCTCGTTCAATTGAGGAAACCTGGCTTTCATGGATTGAGCCATGATCTCACCCAATTGATTGCGTCCGTTGCCGGTCAGGACCACGAAGCGCCATGGCCGCACTTTATAATGATTGGGAGCTTGAACCGCTGCATTCAATAATTTTTCGATCACGCCGCGCGGCACAGCCTCCGCTTTGACTTTACCGATGGAATGGCGGGTTCGAATAGCTAGCAATGTGTCCATATTATTTGCCAATAGTCTTTTCAAAATCGCTTAAAAAATTCATGTATGTCGTTGCGAGGGTGTTCGCCTGCACTGAGTTCGCCTGCCCTGTGTTCTTCAGGGTCAGTGTCCCGAAGCAATCTCCTGTAAGCTTGCAGATAGCTTTGCCTTTCACCTGCACTTGGCGCAGATGCAAGTGTCAAGGCTCACAATGATGTTCGACCTACTCTGGTTTAGTATACTTTAGCGATATTTTCCAGTGCGAGCCAGATCGGTCAAATACTCAAGGAGCGGGCGCAATTGATCGGTGACCAAAGACTCGCTGACCGTTACGGTATGTGTGCGCTGGGGAGAAGAAACGGTCACTTGATACTCAAAGCCATCTGGCATGGGCAAGGCCGGTTTGATCTGTTCAGGCAGATTAAAGAAATTCGCTTCATTGATGCGCAATTCCAGGATCGCCGACTCATCCGGCGGAAGTTTTTCCAAATCAATCCTGGCCGATAAGAGAATGCCTGCGAACCCGCCGCTTCGCACGAATTCGATACGCATATGCACTTCCTCCGATCAGCGCTGGGTGTTTCCACCGGGTAACGATTGAAGCAGGGAAATCAACGCCGGCAGACATCCGGCAGATTGCGGTTGCGGCTGAGTCTGAGGGCCTCCTCCCACAATGACCCCAACCCCCGACCACGCATTCTGAACCGCTTGTTGCTCGGTACTGCTCTGACCAAAAAGTTCGCCAGCGGCCTGAAAGGTTAGATCCGCCGCACCCTGGAAATTGGTATCGCTTTTGAATTTCTCCCTGGCCGCCACATACCAAATCTTTCCAGCTTTCTCCCAGGCATAGCCTCCCAATGTCCTGGCCAGCAAATAAAACGCGTGATTGGGAATCCCTGAATTTATGTGAACGCCGCCGTTATCCTGAGCCGTATTGACATAGCCTGCCATGGTTGCCGGTTGTGGATCTTTTCCAAGCACCGGATCATCGTAAGCCGTGCCGGGTGCCTTCATGGAACGAAGCGCAATCCCTTTCACATTGGATGTAAATAAACCCTGACCGATCAACCAGTCCGCCTGATCGGCCGTTTGGTTGAGCTTATATTGTTTAACCAGTGAACCGAACACATCGGAAAATGATTCGTTCAACGCACCGGGTTGGTTCTGATAACTCAAATTGGAGGTGTATTGCGTCACGCCGTGGGTCAATTCATGTCCGATCACATCCAACGCGACCGTAAAGCGGTTGAACAGCTGTCCGTCGCCGTCGCCGTAGATCATCTGCTGGCCGTTCCAAAAGGCATTATCGTAATTCTGCTGGTAATGAACCGTTGAATCGAGTCGCAGTCCGGTGCCATCCACCGAGTTGCGTTGATATACATTCCAATAAAAATCATAGGTTGCCCCGGAGCCATCATAAGCCTCATCCGCCGCCGGGTCGCCGGTTGCAGGCCCGCCTTCATCACGGACAAGCTGACCGGGCAAATTGTTGCCGCTGTTGGCCGTATAAACGGTGCGATGTTTCCCCGGCGCGGCGGGAGCTGCGAGAAAGCCAACCGACTCCGACAAAGCCTGGCGATTACCGCGCAACTGGCCTGAAATCGCGATGGCAGCCATTGCCAACTGCCTTTGAATATCAGAACCGTTGGTAAGTATATTTTGAAACATTTGAGGTGGGATAATACAATGCAGGCAATTGATTGGTTGGTTCATTTCGCAACTCCTTTATTATTTGTTCCGTCTCGATCACCACTTGCCGTCTACTTTACTCTCTTTTGCTCAAAAATACAATCATTCCGGTGCGCGCTCCTTCAAAATTCGATCCCCCTCCCATTGGAGTGTCCTGACCTCACCTGCCTCGCCAAGCAATCCTGGCAGCAGGGATCGAACCAGACTGGCATCGCCCGATGTGAAGAACTGGATTTCGCCTTGACTGCCGGCCTCGCGTTTTAACCCTTTGGCGTCAAGCAGGCGTTTCGCCTGGCGCGCCACAGCCGGGGCCGGGTCAATCACCCGGACTTTTTCCCCGACGACTTCCTGGATGAGCGGGATCACAAACGGATAATGAGTACAGGCCAGCACGACCGTATCAATGTTTTTCTCGAGCATGGGATGAAGCGCATCCTCCAAAATCCTGCGCGTCACAGGGCCGTCCAAATCCCCTTTTTCGATCTGCTGGACCAACCCGACACAGGGGTCCTGCAATAAGTTCACACCACTTGCAAAGCGTTCCACCACCGAGGCGTAGAGCGCACCCTGAAACGTGGCGGGTGTGGCCAAGACACCGACCACGCCGGTTTCGGTATGTTCGGCCGCAGGCTTGACCGCCGGTTCCATGCCAACAAAAGAAACCTCCGGAAAAGTTTGGCGCAGATAAGTCAGCGCCGCGGCAGAGGCGGCGTTACAAGCCACAACAATAATTTTCGCGCCTTTGCTTAGTAAAAAGCGTGTAATGCCTTCTGAAAAATCACGCACCTGTTGCAATGGCCGCGGACCATACGGAACATGCCCCTGATCGCCAAAGTAAATGACCGACTCTTCCGGCATCTGCTCGCGTATGGCGCGCAGGACGGAGAGTCCGCCAACGCCGGAGTCGAAAACACCGATGGGTGAGATTGAATTGAAGGACATAAGCAAAAGTATAACGCAATTCAATCATGTTTTTGCAGAAAATTGGAGCGAGTCAAAGCGGGATTATAATTACGGGGTACTGCGTAAGTATCTAAACCCAAGTATCCATGTTTCACTCGTAATAACTTATCAGGCGATTTAGAGATTTATGCAAGGAGCAGTAAATCATGAGGAAATTGCGCCCCAGAGTACGAGCACTTAAACTTGCCCGGGAAGTTCGTGAACGCCTGACGCAAGGATTGGGACAACCTGTTCAAGTCATCATGTTCGGCTCGCAAGCGCGCGGCAACTCAACGAAAGAGTCGGACATAGACCTGCTCGTGATTCTTCCTATCATTGACGCCACAACGACAAGGCTTGCATCAGATATTGCCTGGGAAGTGGGCTTCGACGCGGGCAAGGTCATTTCCGTCATCCCCGACACGAAAGAACAAATGAAACGATTCGCATTCCTGCCATTCTACCGGAACCTCAAGCAGGAAGGGATTAAAGTATGACAAGGGGTAAGTCTTACCAGAAAGACTTTATTCAATATCGTCTCGCTTGATATGCGTCAAATAGGCTATCCCCTTCAAGCGTCCGCCTTTTACTGCAAGATTCAAATTTGCGTTTTACGTTTTGCGCTTTATTTCCCCGCCGCTTCGATAAACCTTCTGAATAGATTCCTCGTGGATTGTTGATCCGTCAACCATTCGGGATGCCATTGCACGGCCAAGCCAAATGGATGATCCGGCAATTCAATGGCTTCCACCAGTCCATCCGGCGCATGACCCGCAATGCGGAGCGAGGCTGCGATATCCTTCAATCCCTGATGGTGATGGCTGTTGACCCTGACAATCGGCTCGCCCAGCACATCCGCAATATGCGTACCCTCTTCGATCCTGACTTCATGCACCAGCACCGTCCGCATGTTGCCGGGATAGGCATGATCGAGTGCATTTGGAAATTGATCGGGAAGATGAGTATACAGGGTTCCACCCAGCCCCACGTTCACAACCTGACAGCCTCGGCAAATACCGAGGAACGGTTTGCCGTCCGAAACGGCGGCATGGAGCAAGTTCAATTCAACGGTATCCCGCTCCGGGTCAACATCGTCAATGCGCGGATGCGGATCGCCTTTGAAGTAATCGAGGGAGATATCACCGCCTCCGGAAAAAAGAATCCCATCGAGACGCGCATAAAGCGCATCCCAGCCACTCTCCGCAACGGACGAAGGAATCAAAACCGGTACACCGCCCGCCTGCAGGATCGCTTTGATATAAGCTTGATTCAACAGGACGGTCGTCTGGTTAAAAGCATTGCTGGAATGGCTGGTGGTAATACCGATAATAGGCTGCATATTAAAACAAAAACCCTAAGGGTTTTGGAAACCCTTAGGGTTTTTCACTAATTAATCGAATTTCTGCTTGAGGCGGGCCGACTTGCCGGTGCGTTCGCGCATGAAATAGAGTTGAGCGCGGCGGACCTTGTTATGACGCTCGACCACCACTTTATCCACGCGCGGCGAACGAAGCAGGAAGGTGCGCTCCACGCCGATGCCGTTGGATGCGACGCGGCGGACCGTAAATGAGGCCTCGTTGCCGCCTTTGCGCAGGCGGATCACGGTGCCTTTGAATTCCTGGATGCGCTCGCGGTCGCCTTCCTTGATCTTCAAATGCACATTGACGGTATCTCCCGGCATCAATTCGGGAATTTTCTCGTTCTTCTTGGCCTCCACGGCCTTCATTAAGTCTGCCATATCATCTTTCTTCCTTACAGGTTGATTTCGTTTTTAGCGGGCGGATTATAGCATGTGAGTTCACAATTCACAAGGTCAAATCGACCCCATTTACATGGCTTTATCAAAGTCGGAAAAACCTTAACGCGAATGTCGCGAATGAGCGAATTTTCCTGAGTTTTATTCGCGTTATTCGTCTATTGGCGGAATTCGCGTTCCAAATCTGCCCTTCTGTCAAGTGACTTTGGTAAAACCATAAACCCCATTTATTGATACCTTCTCACCGCCAGCACCGCATTGTGGCCGCCGAAGCCAAAAGCATTACTGATCGCCAAATCAATCTTTTTCTCACGGGCTTTATTCGGGATCACATCCAGGTCACATTCGGGATCGGGAGTCTGATAATGGATCGTCGGTGGGAGAATCCCCTCGCGAATGGCCTGCACACAGAAGATGACCTCGAGCGCACCTGTCGCGCCCATCATGTGCCCGGTCATGGACTTGGTGGATGAAATCGGAATCTTATGCGCCAAATCCCCAAAGGCGCCCTTGACGGCACGCGTCTCCGAAAGATCATTTAAATGTGTACCCGTTCCATGTGCGTTGATATAACCGACATCTTCAGGATTGGCTTTGGCAGAGGCCAATGCCATGCAGATGGCGGCCATACCCCCCTTGCCTTGTTCATCCGGCGCAGTAACGTGGTAGGCATCAGCAGTGGAGCCATAACCGGCCAGTTCCGCCAGGATATTCGCACCGCGCGCTCTGGCGCGCGATTCCGTCTCCAACACGACCACCGCCGAACCTTCGCCCATCACCAGGCCGTCGCGGTTCTTGTCGAAGGGCTGAGGCGTCATCGAATAATCATCGTTGCGGCGCGACATGGCGCCCACGCGGTCGAAGGCGGCAACTCCAACCAGGGTAATCACCGCTTCGGTAGCGCCCGCAATGGCCGCCTCGATCATGCCTGTCCGCATCATCATCATGGCAATACCGATTCCATCCGCACCCGAAGCGCAGGCCGAGGCGACTGAGAAGCATGGGCCTTTGATCCCATAATCAATCGCGACCAATCCCGCACCGCCGTTTGACATGAGCATTGGGATCGTAAACGGGTTAACCCTGCGCGGGTTATCCGTGTTGGCGATCAGCACCGCTTCCTGCAAAGTGGTCAGCCCGCCGATCGCGGATGAAATCACCACGCCAATCCGGCCGGCGCTTTCCTCCGTGACCGTCAGCCCCGAAGACTGGATCGCTTCATTTGCCGCGACAGAGGTCAACTGTTCGAACCGGTCGCGCCTCCGCGCTTCCTTGGCATCCATATAATTTGCAGGATCGAATCCCTTCACCTCTGCGGCAATATGCACCAACAACGGCGAGGAATCAAACAGCGTGATCGGCCCTACCCCGGAGACACCATTCGTCACATTCTTCCATGATTCGGCAACCGTCAAGCCGAGGGGGTTGGCCGTTCCCATTCCCGTGATAACAATTCGCTCCATGAAATCACTCCTCTAAGCAAGATATAATACCCACGGTCACAAATTACGCTTTCCACCTTCTGAAAAAGCGCAATTTGTGACCGAGTGCGGTATATTTCAAGCCCGAGCCGGTCAGCAGCACCACAACCGGATCAGGCAAAATGGAAATCAATTCCTCCAACGCCCGCCAAACCAGAGCAGACGTTGGCTCTACATAAAACCCCAAACGCGCCAATGAGTCACGCCCTGATAATATAAACTTCTCATCCACGGCCACAAAGCGACCTCCGCTCCGACGCGTGATCTCCACGACAGCCTGCGCACGCACCGGCCAGCGATTGCGAACTCCTTCTGCAATGGTCGGGGAATCCTGGACATCATCCAGCCTGCCATGTTTCCACAAAGCAAATAACGGCGGGCAGGCGGCAGCCTGTACTCCGATGATCACCGGCACCTTCCGGATTTTATCAGCCAACCACAAAGCTTCGAAGCCGCGCGCGATGCCAAGCAAGAATCCGCCCTGCCCTGCCGGGAGGATCAGCGCACCCGGGGCGCGTCCAAGCTGTTCAAAGATTTCATATGCACATGCGGCATATCCGGGAAGATTGAAAGGCATATAAGCATGGCTGGCGTAAACCATTCCGGACTCCGCGGCCTGCATCACGGCTTGGGAGGCATTCAAGCGAGAGCCGGGAACCGGGATCAATTCCGCGCCATAGGCTTCGATCTGTTTGCGCTTGGGTCCTGAAGCGGAGTCCGGCACATAGATTCGCGCTTTGATCCCGGCACGCGCCGCATAAGCCGCGAACGATGCACCGGCGTTGCCCGATGAATCTTCAACTGCTTCCGTCACACCGCGTGATAGCAAAAAAGAAACCAAGGTTGACGTTCCGCGGTCTTTGAATGATCCGCTTGGGTTTAGATATTCGCACTTGAAGAAAACTTCGCGATCAAAGACTTTGACCGGCAGCAAGGGAGTATTTCCTTCGCCTAATGAAACAAGCCGGTCCGCCGCCGGATGTTGATGTTCCAGGGTCAAAGGCTCGGCAAAGTCATACACTCCCCCGCAGTCCGGACATTTATACGGCGCGCCCTTTTCGGGATACGGCAGCCCGCAATTGAGGCAAGCGACCGCCATGCTCATTCACCTGCTTTGGGAATGTACTCCCCCTCGACCCAAAACTCGCCGCCCGGCCCGACTTCTTTTTTCCAGATGGGGACAATTTCCTTCAGGCGGTCAATGCCATAGCGTGCCGCCTCGAAGACGCCCGTATCACGATGAGCGGCCGTGCAAGCGATCAATACCGTCGGCGTTTGCGGATAAAGTTTGCCCACACGTTGGACAATGGCAATCCCCTCAACGCTCGGCCATTGGGCGCGAATTTCTTCGGCAACTTGTTTCATCTTCGCTTCTGCCATAGGCACATAGGCTTCATATTCGAGATAAACAGTCTGGTGCGGGTCATCACGCGCCGTCACGCCGCGCACCATGCCCGTGAAGATCGCCGCCGCGCCCGTGGTGGGCAAGGTGATCTTTGCAAGCAAATCGTCAAGCTTGATTTCTTCTTACGCAATGTAAAAAATGGTTGGGAAATCTGAAGACTGCATAAGGGCAAGGGATTCGTTATTCGATATTCGTTATTCGCGTAATGCGCTCGCGGCTGCCGCCTGAAACAGGCGGGAACAAGGCTACTTCCGCATTCTGTGGAATCGTTGCTTCATTAAGCGCAAACTCCTTGTTGACCGAGACCAAAACCGTCTTCAACGTTTCATTCAGAGCGGGGTAGTCGCTCGCAAGCTTTTCTTTCAGGGCTTGTACGGTCATACCGGCAGGAACTTCAAGCTCCACGGATTTTATGCCGGCGCGGTCACGCAGCGTGGCGAAGAACAAGACTTTGATATGATTCATCGTTTCTCAATCGCAGGGCATAGCAAGACAGACAAGGCTGTTCGCCTTGTCTCGTCTCGCCGCATCCCCGGCATTATTCATTCAATACATCTCCTGAACGGCCGCCATGTTTTTCCACGAGGCGAATGTTCTGAATGCGCATCGTTTTCTCGGCGGCTTTTGCCATATCGTACACGGTCAAGGCAGCAACCGAGACCGCGGTCAATGCTTCCATCTCAACGCCGGTTTTGCCGGTGACTTTGGCTGTGGCCGTGATCAACACACCTGGCAGGGAATCATCGAGCACCAGATCAACATCCACTTTGGTGAGCGGCAGCGGATGGCATAACGGGATCAAGTCTGAGGTTCGTTTTGCAGCGGTGATGCCCGCAATTTGGGCAACGGTCAGCACATCACCTTTCTTGATCCCTCCCGCGCGAATCAAATCGAGCGTCTCTTTTTTCATTAGGACTTCACCCTTTGCAATCGCGACCCGGCTTGTATCCGGCTTGTCGCTGACATCCACCATTTGAGCACGGCCGCGTTCATCGAGATGAGTAAGTTTAGCTGGCATATGCAAATTATAACCGAGACAGTATCTAAAGCCGAAATCAAATCTCCTCCTGTCATTGCAAGGGCGTTCTTCCCGAAGCTGTCTTTCTGCGAGGGCGTTTTTCCCGAAGCAATCTCCTGTTTGCATGATGTCGTTGCGTCGGTGGTTGACTAGCCGAGGCGACCTCCAGTCGCCATCGGCTGCTTCTGAACCTCGTGGTTCAGAAGGATAGGGCGGGTGTTCTTCCCGACCGTATCGAAACCCGACGCCGAAGCAATCCGCCCAGAATCGTTGTTCATCCTCGTTCAACGCCCTGCGCCCTTTCAGGGTCTCTGGTGAATCGAAACTTCCTCATCCTCCTCCGCGTTCCCATTCCCGAATATCGAGTATCGCCTTCCTTCCCGGATGATATAATCCGGTCACCATGGATAATTTGTTAGGGCGACAGACAAACTATACCGTTCATACGCCCGTATATGAAGGACCTCTCGATCTTTTGCTCGATCTGATCGAGCACGCCGAACTGGATATTACAACCGTTTCGCTGGCGATGGTCACCGACCAATACCTGGCCTACATTCACGGGCTGGAGCAGGCACGCGCCGATGAGATTTCGGCCTTCCTGGTCATTGCCGCAAAACTGCTGCAAATCAAATCGGAAGCCTTGTTGCCGCGTCCGCCGGTTCACGAACCCGGCGAGGAAAACGTCGGCGAGGATCTGATCAGGCAGTTAAAGCTTTATAAACGCTACAAGGAAATCGGTGGCTGGTTAATGGAAAGACAGGAACAGGGGTTGAGAACGTACCTGCGCGTCGCTCCGCCTCCGAAAGTGGAACCCAAGCTCGATCTATCGGGACTGACATTAAGCACCCTGGTCGCCGCGGCGGAGTCGGCTTTCTCAAAAGGCCAGGATAAAGAGCCGCTTTCCTCCGTGATTGCCGCACCCAGGATCACCATCCGTGAAAAAATAGACCTGATCGCCAAAACGCTGAAGCAAATCCAGCACACGTCGTTTCGAGGCTTGCTGGGCAATAACCCCTCACGTCTCGAAGTCGTGGTTACCTTCCTGGCCCTGCTTGAACTGGTCAAGCGTTACCGCGTGGAAGCGCGGCAGGAAGGTCTATTCAGCAGCATCGAGATTGATCGTCTCGAAGGCTGGCAGGATGACGAAGAGATCGAATTGGAATTCGAATAGAGTACTTTCGATCAAAATCCTACCATAAGTAATTCATACGGAGAGAGGGCGCTCGCCTGCACTGCCTGCACTGCCTGCACTGCGTTTTTCGGTGTGTTCTTCAGTGTCCCGAAGCAATCCCCTGTTCCCAGTGTCATTGCGAATAGGCTGAAAGCCGACGAAGCAATCCCCTCTTAAAGGTTATCCCCCGTTCACACCCTCTTTGAGAGTTGGTATTCCACCTGTCTCCGGATGGCAGACTTGAGGAGATTGTAATAGCGGATGGAAGCGAGGCTTTCTGAACCTTTTTCCGGTTTGTGCTTCAACAGTGTCAGGGACAAAATCAACCAGGCGGTCGAGGCCTGCCAGGTATCCGGATACTCAGGCGTAGTTTCGACCCGCATGACAGATTCCGAGGCGACTAAATCAATCGTGTGGTCTTTATACATGGCTTGGTACAGGTCAAAGCCGCCGCTCTCGCGCAGGTGTTCACCCAGCTTGCGGCAGACCTCATCGAGCAGGCCGCTGCGTTTCCAGGCGTGGTGGTAACGGTAGCAGGTTTGGTGGGAGGGGTAGGAGGACGGCAGGTTATACCACGGCTCGCCGGTGCGGAGTTTCCAGAGGATGCCGTTCAGGACGGCACGCCCATCGCGGGCAGGGCGGCCGCGGCCGGGAGGAGGCAAGGGAGGCAGGAGAGGGGCAACGGCCTGCCATTGTTCATCGGTAAGATCCATCGGATTTTTGAGTAAAAAATCATCAAAAACGAATAGAAACGAATACCTTGGCTTACAGGCAAATTGAGGGGGATGAACGATTCCCCGACACACACGATTCTAGTACAAATGTGCGAAGATGGGAAGAGCAGTGAAAAAAGTGAATGGGAAATGGTTAACAGATCATGGTTAATGGAGCAGGGAGTAAACCGTGGGCAAAACACAAACACGCAAAACGCAAAGTCCAACTCCAGACCCTAAGGGTCTTCTGGGGCCAGGCGTGCGAGCATGGAATTTTCCCGCCCCGCCAGACCTTAAATACATTGATGTGCCTCGATATAAGGAGCTTGTCTTACGCGCAGTTTATGAAGTTCTGCAACCGTTGGGCGTGAATGAAAAAATGCTGCGAGATTGGTTATTTAGCAGAGCTAGTTATCTTGCCCAACCAGGAATATTGCCATCTTCCAAACAACCCAATGGAGCGAATCTACCTCTGCCAGCGAACTTAGATTATTTACGAATAGATTATTGACGTTCCCTTTTCGGCCATTAAGCCACCATAATCTTTTATCTAACCATCCCAAAATGTTTGAGCGCCGCACGAATAGACTCAACCCTCTCAGGCGGACATGGTCTAACCCGCTCTACGCCTTTGCGATTGGGCGCTTTTTTCATTGGCAAACCAGATTGGAACTTCACATCCGCAATCCAGCAAGTTTCCGGGACAAAACCATAGGTCTGCTTCACCCAAGTTTGAATTTGTTTATATGTAGCCATGATTTATTTTCTCCTTCAGTACGCGGAAGGTCTCGCCAGGGAAACGCCGCCCTGAGCCTGTCGAAGGGTCCTCCCCATAGACTTCTTTCGGATCGAGAATGGTGCGCAGTTCATCGCGGGTGAGACCGTAGAGACGGGCGTAGTAGGCATCCAGTTCAGCACGGAATTGGGCGCAACAGGAACTTTTCCACATGATTTTCCCAAATGGTATAATCATCCTATCAACAGAAAGAACCAATCTCGACATGAAGATTTATCTTGATACCTGTTGTTTGAATCGCCCGTTTGACGATCAACGCCAGCATCGCGTCCGCCTTGAGACGTAAGCCGTGACGTTGATTTTGGAGAAAATTCGCCAGGGTGAGTGGCTTTGGATTGGCAGCGAAGTTTTGGTTTACGAGATCGAACAAACTGTAAATGCGGAACGTAAAGAACGCTTGTTACTTTTGGCGCGGGAAGCGAACGAAATTTTTGAAATTAGTGAAAAGACTTTGGAACGCGCAGAAACGTTGTCATCTCTCGGCTTTGGCGAATACGATGCTCTTCATCTGGCTTCAGCAGAGAACTCAAAAGCGGATGTTTTTCTAACAACTGACGATCAACTGCAAAAGCTTGCCGATAAAAATAAGAAGCGACTTTCTCTTTTCGTAACCAATCCAGTGAAATGGCTGGAGGAGACCTTGAAACATGAAGACTGAAACCCTTTCTCTTTATGAAATACGCACCATTGGCTTTGAGGCTCTGATTCGCGAACTCGGTCCTGCGGGCGCGATTCGTTTTATACAGCAATATGAAACCGGGCAGGGGGATTACACCCGTGACCGTAAAAAACTTTTGCCGAAGAAGTCTGTCCGTGAAATTGGCAGGGAGATCATCAAAGCGCGGCAGGCAAAAACAAAATAATCAAAACGCTCTCGTCTCAACAATGAGAGCGTTTTTCATTTTTTCGACTTTGCTCAACGCAAGCCTTCAGCTTACCGCCTTCATCCTTCCAACCTATCCCACGCATCCACTCGCCGCGCTCGCCGAGCCTCCTCATCCGACCACGAAGCGTCCCCAAATTGCTTGACTTCCTTCTCCTTCAATCCCCAGGGAAACGCCGCCCTGAGCCTGTCGAAGGGTCCTCACCGTAGGCTTCTTTGGGATCCAAAATATAGCACAGTTCATCGCGGGTGAGACCGTAGAGACGTCAGGTTTTAGACATTCGATATTCGATTTTCGATATTTGAGAATGGGGATCGCAGGGTTCACGAGATTTTTAATCACAATGTAACAAAGACACAAGGATAGGATGAGTTTCATCCATGAACATCAACCCTTGACCCTGAAGAACACACCGAAAAACGCAGTGCAGGCAGGGCAGGCGAGCACAAGGGCAGGGAACGAGGGCAAGCAGGCATCATTCTGCGTTACCTCCGCATCTCACGATGCGGAAGCCGATGATTGCGGTTGGGCTTCATGGTTGCGAGAACGCCGGCCTACGGAAGTGCTTGGCGAATTCCAGCTCGGCTAGAATGACAGGATATTTATGGTTGTTCTCCACGCGCCAGGCAGAATGCGATCTCATTCAAAACGACCGGCAAGTCCCAAATCCCAGCGATGACATAATGGGCACCCGCTTTATAAAGCTGAGAGGCAACCCTTTGGTTTTCGACTTTTCTTTCCTCCGGCGATAAGGCCTGGACTTCGGCTTCGCTGAGACCCAGCAAATTCCCCGTCTGGGATAATCCCACCGTCCACATACCTGCATTCAACCCCTCTTCCACATCCACCAGGGTATCGCCAACCTTGACCATGGCCTGCAGCGGATATACATCCAACTGCATCGCGTTCCGGTAACACATCCAGGGATAAGGTCTGCCATTGGGCACTTCATCGGGACAAACGATGCAATCCGGTTCATAACCATTTTCTTTGGCTTTGGGAGCCAGTACATCCATCATCGAACGGAGATAGCCGGTCGTCGTCCCAACCTTGATGCCATGTGCGCGCAAGTCTTTTATCACGCTCAACAAACCCGGAATGGGCAGAGCAAATTCGCTTAGAACCGCCAACTGCATCGGCACAAAGCTCTGGAACAGGTCATCAATATCCGCCTCGGAATACGGCGCGCCGTGCGCAGACTTCCAGGCTTCCGCGACCGCCGGACGTGAAAGAATCGTGCGAAGATGATCCTTTTTCATCAAACCCATGCCGGAGCGCGCATCCTCGGCTGTGATATGGACACCCTGACCCTCAAAGAGGCGGAGGAACACCGCCGTGGGGGCAAAAGAGCCGTAATCAACAGCAGTCCCCGCCCAATCGAGTATGACCGCCTTAATAGGACCGCGATAAGAACGCCGGTATAAAAAATCCATTTCCACTCCTTACATCCTTACCGGCATGCGAATTTCCATCTCGTTCAGGGTTTCGGCGATGGCTGCCATCAAAGAGGCAACATCTCCGGCACTCAAACGTCCGATATGACCAATGCGAAAACAATCCGCATGGGTCAGCTTGCCGGGGTAGATCACGTGTCCCTTTTCGCTGAGGTGTTCGTAGAATTCCTTGAAACTGAAATTCGGATGGTCGAGATAATAGAATGAGGTGATGATATAGCCTCTTACGCTTTCGTTCAGGTACGGCTTGAAGCCCATGGCCTGCATGGCAGACAAGGTGATCTCGTAATTCTCATGATAACGCTCACCTCTGGCGGAAATACCTCCCTCCTGTTCCAACTCCAGCAAGGCCTGCCGAAATGCAAGAATGGCGTGAGTCGGAGGGGTGAAGCGGAACTGGCCATCGCCTTCCAAGCCCTCCCATTGAGCCAGCAGGTCGAGGCTGAGGGTGCGTGCAAACCCGCGCGTGGCCAGGAGGGAATCCTTGCCCGCCAGGACAAACGAAAAACCCGGCACACCCTCGATACATTTGTTGGAAGAGGAGATCAGGTAATCAATACCGCAAGCCTTCAAATCAACGGGGTAAGCGCCAAAACTGCTCATGGCATCCACAATGTAGGTGCGGCGATAGCGTTTGATGATCTCGCCATACACCTCAATCGGGTTCATGATGCCGGTGGTCGTTTCACAATGAACGACAGCCACATGGGAAATGGCGGGATCGTTCTTCAGGGCCGATTCCAAAGCAGAGGCATCCGGCTGGGAATCCTCGGGAAAGATCAGAGTCTGGCAGTGGATGCGATGAATATCGGCGATCTTGTGCATCCGATGTCCATAAGCGCCATTAATTAAAATGAGCAATTTGCCGTCCGGCGGGATGACAGAAGACAAGGTTGCTTCAATCCCAAAGGTGCCGCTGCCTTGTATTAAGACCGCAGTGAATTTATCCGAATTAGCGCCCAGGCGGACCAGGCGCTGACGCACATCCTTGATGACCGCGATGAATTCGGTATCGCGTGAACCCAAATCGCGGAGCATGGCTTGCTTGACAGTCGCGCTGGTGGTCAGCGGACCGGGAGTGAACAAGGCTTTATCTTTCCAAGGCGGAAGTGAGTTCATCGCAAAATCCTTTTCGTAGATAATTTACAACAAAGGCCAGTAAGATACGGCATAAAAGAAATTCCTACAAAAGCCAACATGCCTCGGGGTGAAAGCTGAATTCAAAGGAGTCTCCAACGACCGGAACCTGCAGGCGTCTTTCATTGAACATATCAATCGTCAGCAGAGCACCCTCGACATCCAGGCGAACACGCACGACCGGGCCTAAATACGTGACCGTGCTAACCCGACCCAGGAGATTGTTCTCGCCTTCGCGGTGACCCGGATTCAATTCCTCGGGACGAACTGCCAACCGGATCGCATGCCCATTCTGATGATCCAAAGGCTGGCTGGTTTTAACAATCTTTCCGCCAACCTTCACCAGTCCCTCGGTCAGATTCACGACATCCACCGGCAATAAATTCAATTGTCCCACAAAATTTGCAACAAACTCGGTTTTGGGAAAGTTATAGATTTCGGAAGATGAACCTATCTGTTCGACTTTCCCTTCACTCAGCACGACAATCCGATCCGAAATAGAGAGGGCTTCCTCCTGGTCATGAGTGACGTAAATGGTCGTAATGCCCAACTGCTGTTGAATGCGGCGAATTTCTTGGCGAAGCTCAACGCGAATCTTGGCATCGAGGGCTGAAAGAGGTTCATCCAGCAACAGGACGCGCGGGCGAATCGCAAGGGCACGGGCGAGAGCCACGCGCTGCTGCTGGCCGCCTGAAATCTGTGAAGGATACCGCTTGCTGAAGGCCTCCATGTGGATCAAAGACAGCATCTCGTTCACCCGCTGTTTGATCTCAGGCTTTGGTCTTCCAGCCATCTGGAGACCATAGGCGATATTTCCCGCGACCGTCATATTGGGAAACAAGGCATAGGATTGAAAAACCATACCGACATTGCGTTTGTTCGGCGGCACGAGGGTCAGGTCTTTACCGTCTATCTGAATCTTCCCGGAGGTGGGTAACTCAAAACCAGCAATCATCCGCAGGGTCGTGGTTTTTCCACAACCGCTGGGTCCTAAAAACGAAATGAACTCCCCCTGCTCGGCGCTCAGGTTAAAATCCTTGACCGCTACCGATTTTGCAAATTCTTTGTTTATGTGAGATAGTTCGAGATAAGCCATATGATTCACCTTGATTATTTTTATCGGCCGACGAGTTCTTGACTTGTGCCGCCCCGGCCGAAGATCTGGATCAAGCCAAGACAGACCCAGGTCAGGCCCCAGGCGATGATCGCCATGGCCGCGGGCTGGTAAGCCTGATCCCGGCCGACATCCACCATGTATGGACCCAGCGCCGGACGCACCAGGAACTCTCCCAGGACAAGTTCACCGATCACCGTAGCGAAGCAGATCAACGCACCGCTCAAAACCGCAATCCTCATGTTCGGCAATATCACATTGAATAAGACCTGAAATCCATTCGACCCCAGACTCTGGGCCGCCTCCGTCAAAGTCCGGACATCCATCGAGCGCATGCCCACATCAATGGCCCGGTACATATACGGCATCGAAAGAATGACATATCCGACCGTGATCAAAATGTCGGTCCTGAAAGGGGTCAGGGTTAAAAACAAGGGAGGACGACCAAAGGTGCTGATCAATCCAAAAACATAAACGATGGCCGGAATGATGAAGGGCAGGATGCTGATAATCTCAACCACCGGCCGGGCCTGGGGCAAGCGGAGGTACATCCAGTAGACAGTAGGCAGGAAAATGAGCACGCTGACAACCACCGTGATAATGCCCATGATGCCTGAATAGCGGAAATGCTCCAGGAATTGAGGACTCGATAAGACATCCTGATAGGCCAGAAAACTGAGCACGCCTTTTTTCGCGCGCAGTGAAAAATCAAAGGTGCCGTACAAAGGCACAAAAAAATAAAGCATTCCGAGAATGGCCCAGAAGACGCCCCAACCGTTGTTATTTTTCGTTTTCATGACTTTAACCATCGTCCTGTCTGCCGCTGGAGAATGGTGTATACGGTCACACAGACTGCCATCACCACGATCATGCCCAGCGCCAGAGCATACCCTTCGTTGGGATTACTAAGCACATCGCCGCGGATCTCGTCGCCAATCAGGATCGTTACCAGATTGATAAAACCGCCGGTCAGCGCTTCAGCAGTGGCATATGCGCCGAAGGCGCTTGCAAACAAGAGGATTGAGGAGCCGAGGATGGACGGCCATAAGATCGGCAGGGCGACGTGCCACCAATACTGCCAGGAAGCTCCTCCCAGATTCTCGGAAGCTTCCCGCCATTCGCGCTTGAGGCCTTCCAAAGCAGGGGCGATGGTCAGCACCATAAGCGGAAATTGGAAATAAAGATAGGCCAGGGTAAGGCCCGTTAAACTATAAAGATTGAACCCGGCCTGGTAGATGTCAAAGGGACAGGTCTGTGCACCCGAGGGGTTTGAAAAGCAGATCTGCTTTAGAAAAACAGAAATAAAACCCGTATGCCCCAAGGTGGCAATAAAGGCAAACGCCAAAGGCACGCCCCCGAAATTTGCTGCCAAGCCTGAAAAACTCATCAGGATGTTGCGCATCCAGCGCGGCGCATGCCCCATGGTGATGGCATACGCGACGAAAAACCCAAACAAGCCGCCTGCTATCGAAGTAATCACGCTTATTTTGAGACTAATTTCATAGGCTTGAATGACAGACGGATCCGTTAGAAGGATGATCACATTGGCAAATGTAAAATAACCATTCTTATCCTGAAAAGCGCCGACGAAAAGATCAGCCGATGGCAGGATCAAGAAGATCAGGATGAATAAAAAGAATGGCAGGACACCGACCCAATTTCGCAAGGAGTCGAATGAATGGGAACGATCCACAACTTTGGGTGATTTGATTTCCAGCAAGGTTTCAGCCATAGGATAAGACGAAGGTGTGGCCCGGTCTTGAACCCGGGCCACACATGGAGATGAAATTAGAAATTATTCTTACTGACCGGATTTAACATTAACGCCGACGACCGAATCCCAATTCTTCGCAATGAAGTCCTTGGCTGCGCTAAGCTGGTCGAGGCTGGGAATGACAGCGCTGGCGAGCATGGAAGCAGGCGGTAAGGCAGTGATTGAAGACGCCGGGATAACGTTCCGTGAGACCATGTCTGCCATGCGGGCCGGAGTGCAGAATCCATCAACATAGGTATTCTGACCAGCATCGGAGTACACATATTCTTCCCATAAACGTGCGGCGGCGGGATGCGGCGCGTACGCGCTGATGGCCTGATAGTAATAGCCACCCCAAACGGGTGCGCCCGAAGGATAAACGACCGTGATTGACGGATTGCCAGCCATGGATAACTTATCTGCAAGCGCCAGATAATTCCAGTGAATGGATACGGGGGTTTCGCCCTTGGCGATCGGGCCCGGGTCAGCGACCAGAGGCAGAAGGTTGCCACTTGAGGCTAGCTGCTTCATGAAGTCCAAGCCCGGCTTGACGTTATCTAACGAACCACCGTTTGCCATGGCGGCTGCATAAACACTTTGAGCGCCTTCGTTCGAGGAGCGCGGGTCACCCGGCAGACCGACCTGACCTTTATATTCAGGCTTCAGAAGATCCTGCCAAGTTTGCGGCACATCCTTAACTACTGTAGTGTTGATTTCAAACGCCATGACGCCATAATAGGAAACGTAGTAATAGCCATCCGCATCCTTGGAGCCCTGGATCGTATCCCACGTGGAAACCTTATAAGGCGCCAAATCACCAGCGGCTTTACCCGAGGGACCATAGGCGGGACCAATATCGAGCACGTCCGGGGCCTGCGGGCCTTTGTTTCCTTTGTTCTTTTCAATCGCAGTAATTTCATCCTTGGAGCCACCATACGGGTTGACATCGGCGATCACAATGCCGTATTTATCGCCGAAATCATTCATCATCTTGCTATAGTCGCACCAATTGTAAGCCAGGGTAATCGTAGTCAACTGACCCTCGGCCTTGGCAGCCGCAATCAATGCGTCCATGCCACCGCAATCTGCCACAGACTTGGCCTTCGACCAGTCACAGCCCGTAGACGCGGTAGTTGCGGCCGGCATGGCTGCAGTGGCAGCGGGTACCTGCGTTGCGGCAGCCGATCCGCAAGCCGAAAGAACCAAGGCGACCATCACCAGTGCAGAAAATAGAATTCCGAAACGTTGTGATTTCATTCTTGCTTATCTCCTTTTTGAATTTGTACTCTACATCTTAGGAACAATAGCATTGTATAGAATAATTTTTTTTGTTGGTTAACAGGAAGTTCCATTGCTGTTAAGATTCCATTAAGACCCCGCATGCCTACATTTCTTAACAAAAGCATAACCTGCCATTAACCCACTGAATGAACGGATGTGGAAGAATATAGCAAAGATATGTACAGTATGCACATTTGTCTTCTTCCTCCTTATAGGCAAAATGGCGGCAGCGATTGGCTGACGCCATTTTGCATCCATAAGGAATGTCATTGATGTACATACTTCATTTTGACGGCATGTTCCATTCGCTGCGTCCCTGGCCCCAAAGAACCGGTTTGATGGGTTATGGCTGGATCATCCATCTACGAGAATCCGTAGTGGCACATGGATTCGGAATGTTCATTCAAAGGAAGAACGCCACATCCTGCATCTCCGAGTACCTGGCATTGATCGAGGGGCTGGAGGCGTTAAGAGATTTGCAGATCGGCGATGCCTTCGTTGAAGTCCGCGGGGATGCAAAGTTCATTATCAATCAAATGAAAGGCGCGGCAGCGGTCAAATCGATATCGGTACTGAACCTACACCTGCAAGCTTTGAAGCTGGCTCAAAGCTTCAGCAATCTTTCATGGGTTTGGGTGCCCCGAAAAGAAAACCGGTACGCCGATATGTTAAGTCATCGGGCGGCGAGACAAACAAGCTTAATCCACGGCTATCCCAAGCCAAACATGGATCGGCAGCAATCGAGGCTGTACACTTCAGGCAAGCTGGTGCCTCTCATGGATCTACGCGTTTATCAACAATATTGGGGGCAGAGCGTCGGGTTTTAAATCATTCGTTATAGAGTCGGATGCGTTCAAAGTCATTAATTGTGAGTGCGAAATCTGGCCCCCTTTGGGGATGCTGTGCGAAGATTTCGCACTCCGAGCTTACTACTTTTAACGCCCCCAGCGTTGAAATTTTACACATCAGCACTACGGCCGTTCAATCGTTTTTTTACCAGACCATAATCGGATGTTAATGCTGTTCCCAAATAACCGAATATACTTGTCAAATCCATTCACAGGAGCAAAATCCCTTGGACGCATCTACATCACAATCCGCCGCATTCGAAGAGCGCTCGTCCCAAAACAAATTAACCCAGCCCAGGCAAATCGCGCTTTCCGGCATCCGTAACTTTCGCGATCTGGGAGGTTATCAAACAGCCAACGGCCAGATGATCCGTTATGGTTTGCTCTATCGTTCCGCAAACCTGCACAAGCTGAACGACAGGGATATCCAACGCATCAAGCAATTGTCGTTAAGAAAGGTGATCGATTTCCGGGCGGATTTCGAAGTAGCCAACGAACCCGACCGGCTTCCAGCAGACCCCGCCATCGAAGAAGTGGAAATCTACATCCTGGATCGAAGCGTAGAGGAAATGCCCGCCATAGAACAAAAAATCAAGTCCGGGAAGGTCGATGGAATAGATTCCATCCAGCTCTACATTGAAACATATACTCAATACGCAACCCAATTCACGCCTGATTTCCAGCAATTTATCCACGAGATTCTGGAAATGAATGGACAGCCCGTCCTGTTTCACTGTGCGGCCGGAAAGGATCGTACAGGCTTTGCAGCAGCCATCCTGATGCGATTGCTGGGCGTGCCGATGGAAACCATCCGGTTCGACTATCTTCTCTCGAACCAACTTTTCTTAAAACGGCTCCGGCCCAACCTTTGGCTGCTGGCTTTGAAGAAAGGACGAAAAGTGGCGCGCGTGCTCGAAGAGTATATCGAAGCGAAACCGGAATATCTAGCAATAGCCTTTGAAACAATTGAACGGAGTTACGGTTCGTTCGATGAATATGCGCACAAGGGACTTAACTTAACGAAAGAACAGATCGAACATTTACGCCTGCTTTATCTCCAGTAGATTTCCAAGCTCAACGGTCTGATTGTTGAGCAAATGTCTACAGTCTGCCCATTTCATAAATGCCGACAACGGGGTATTTGAGCTACCTATTCAGAACAACTCAGCCTTTTCCCATTTAGGGCGGGCACGAAAGCCTCTGCGAACCTTCTCCAACACAGGCATGGGAGTATTTAACAATCGGCGCGAAATTTCCGCAATCTTATGGGCCGAGATGCCTCCGTTTTGAATGGGCAATAAGCGTTTGAGCTCATTGATGTTCAGGCTGGTGTGAACCTCCTTGCCGAGTGCAACAGCCACGAATGTACAAGTAGATTGTTGGGTAATCACCGCCGAAGCATTTGCAATCATTGGGTTGACATTGCCATGCGCAAACACTTGCGCTTCCGGAATCAAACGGTGGACTTCGCGGGTTGCCCTTTCGACATTTTCGGTTGGATGCAATTTGAAAATCAATGGTCTTTCATTTGCGATTTGAACACAGCGGTGCAAAAAAGCCATTCGATCATCAGGACGAAACGTCTCACGCAAAGGCGAGGTTGCAACAAGCACGTAGTTACGGAACGGGAAATCGTTATCGTATAACGTAGATAGATTGTCAAAATTTGGAATCCCCGATATCGCCAGTTTTTCAGGCCTCACGCCCTTTTTGATGAAGTGTTCCCGGTAGCCGTGGGACGCGACACAGAAAATGTCGTAGGCATCGGAGAGGCCATTTGTCGCTGTGTTGGCCAGATATCGGGGCAGATTGAAGCGCCTGACCAGTTGATATACAAAGCCTTCGGGTTCTGTGATCCCCTCCTGGACCAATACCAATCGTTTCCCCCGAATATTATTCTGAACAATCAAATCACTGCACGTGACAATCAAATCATATTTATGATCCGCACCGCGATCATCCACCTTCAAATGATGATTGGCAAGATAGGCATTGGTTTCCTGCATATGCCGCCCGCCCAAAACAGTGAAATTCAACAACCCCAGGCGAGCTGTAAAGTCTTCGATCCCATCGGCAAAGTAAGGTGTGAAAAAACAGTTGTACTCAGCCAACTGTCTCGCGATCTGGTGCATCATGGTGGTTTGATTTAATGAACCACAAATGAAGAGGATGTTTTCAGCCATGGTTATTTTCCCATTCTACCGAAGCAGTGTTAAGGTCAGAAAAACGGACTGTTAAGAAGCGGTAAACACTTCCCTGCGTTAACATTGAAGTATGGGAGAAAAGTTTTTTTCGCAGACATCTGACCGGCTCCAGATGGTGTGGTGACAAGTGACAGAAAAAAGGGGGAGTTAATTCAGATTATTTACTTCCGCATGAGTGCTATATTCCAGGAGGCTGTCTGCACCATTTTATAGCCGGATTTACCATCAATAAATTTTTCCTGGAGCCGGTAAAATGACCAACCCGCGTTTATTGCCAACTGGAACATTTTCTCTGGAAAAAACAAATGCCACCTATGTGTTCGTCCTGGTTCAGGGAATCGTTCTTGGACTGGTTGGAATGGCTCACGGAATATTTGCGGCTTCCCAGGGAAATACACCAACGGGTGGATATTTATTGGCTCTCGGTATTTTTACGGTGATTCCCAACTATCTGGCAACCGGAATCGCCGCGATTCTAGTCGGTTTGTCCGTTGTGATATGGACTCTTGGATTTATTCACAAGAAGAACGGACCGATTGTTTTCCTGGCGCTTTCGATGTTGCTTTTTGTTGTAGGTGGTGGTATCGCACAAGTTCCTTTTTTTATCCTCACATGGGCAGCATCAACGAGTATCAATAAACCATCAGCCTGGTGGAAAATAGTTCTGCCCGAAAACTCGAGAAAACGGTTGGGGCAATGGTGGCTGACGATATGGGTTTGTGACTATCTTTTCTTGTTTGCCGGAATAGGCATGTGGCTATTCTTATCACCGCCGAGTATTGCAGCTAGAACACCGACATTGACTCAATATATCCTGTGGCTATTCCTTTGCATAGGGATTGTGTTTCAACCCTTAACCATCCTCTCGGGATTTGCACATGATATTGAACTACAGGCTTCCTTGCCTCAATCCAACCGCGGGCCGGAAATATCCCAATGAAAACGATAAATCCACTACCGGAAGCAAAAAACACAGACTCCGCCTTGAAGCCGATTTACCGTCTGGGTGCTTGGTCTGCCATGATCGCGGCACTGATCTTTAGGAGAAACCTAGACGCGGAGTTCCTGCTTTTCAGAATGATCGTGATAATTAACGGGGGACCTATGACACCCCCCAGCACTATACTAGACTGGTTCATGCTGCTTCACAGCGACCCATTGATCGGACTTACGATACTCAAAGTGTTTGACATTGTGAATTACATACTGGTAGGACTGATATTTCTCGACCTCTGCGCGGCTCTTAAACAAGTCAATAAATCCCTCGTGACATTGGCCGCGGCCTTTGGGATCCTGGGCATAGCAACCTATTTGGCCTCGAATCAAGCTCTAACAATGCTTTCGCTCAGTAACCAGTTTGCCGCTGCCAGCACAGACGTACAACGAACGATGCTCCTGAGTATATTGGCTACACGCATTCCCCTTCACAACCTCATACTCACCAACGCTACCAGCAAAACAAGCCGATACAAAATACTGCAACCTTGCACCCCTCGCGTTACCTCCCTCGATTCCTCTATTCATCCAAAACTCCATGATCCATTAACCTTTTACCATCCCCTATTTCCCATTTCCCCTCCCTCCAACTCAGATAATTTTCCTCTTTCAACTCCGCATCCTCCAAAATAGGCATCCAAAACGAGGAACGAATACTGATTTTCTAATATTCTCCCTCTCCCCCGTCCATGACGTTCCCCGCCTCAAAACCCTCCTTCCGCTGCATAAAACCCCTCATTTTTAACCTTTGCCTTGCCATTTTCGCTCATTTGCTTTAGAATCTTACCCATCGAGGGTCATTCATCGCCTCCCTGCCTCTGGGCAGAGAGATCTTCGTTTTATTCGTTTTCGGAAAATTTTTTACTCAAAAATCAGGCTGGTTTTCCCGGCTCTCTGAGATTGCGTCACACCTTGCAAACGCGAGTTGGGCCACGACCCAGTCAGGTAAGCGTGAAGAATACAAATTAGAGTTGTTAGGAGGCATGTACCATGACGATTAAGCGCAGTTCTGTTGGTACCCGCACTGTTATCGGAAGTATCTCCTTATCCCTGGATGGAAGGGTGACAGGTCCAGGCGGTGAGTACGACATGGGGTGGATCGCCCATCACGCAATCACTGATGCGGCACGCGACCACATGGTCGCGGTCACGACCCCGGCTACCACAGTACTTTTGGGCAGGAAAAACTTCCAGGGTTTCGGATACTACTGGCCCAAGGTTGCGGATGACGAGTCGGCGGATGCGCGCGACCGTATCGTCTCCAAATGGCTCAATTCTGTGGAGAAGATCGTATTCTCCTCCACCTTGAACGAGGCCACCTGGCAGAACTCCCGCATAGTTAATATGGAGCCTGCCGCAGTCATCGAAGAGCTGCAGCAGCAACCAGGCGGCGATATCATCGTACTGGCAAGCGTGAGCATTATCAAGAGCCTGCTTCGGGCGGATAAATTGGACCGCCTGAGCATCACCTTATGCCCGGAGGTGGCTGGCGGCGGCGCCCGTTTATTTGAGGATGGACTGCCTGCTTCATCCTGGACCCTGCGCCAAAGCGCAGCCACAAAGAGCGGTGCTCTGTGCCTGCTGTATGACCGGGTCCGTCAGGAGGATTAAATAAGAAAGTGTTTTGAAAATCAAAAATTTAACCGGAGATAAACGAGGATAAACGTTGATTGGAATCGAATTTACTGATCATTTAATCCCAATCCATCGAGGATCAGGTCCATGGATTTTTCAATCCTTGCCTCCCGGGTTTTGGATAGTTTGGGTTGGGAAAAATAATATATGTATGCTCTTTGCCGTCCCGGCGTCAACGCATAAAAGGCTTCTTTCAAGGCAGGGATATCATCCAGTTTATTTTGAAATTCCCTGGGAATGCTGAATTCTGAAGTCTTCTTATAATTCACTTTCAAACCGGCTTTTTCCGCTTCAATGGCTTCGTGAATATAGGCTTTCAAGATGGGTTCCAGCTTAACTATTTCCCGAAGATTGGTGAACCGGATCTGGCGCGCCGCCTGCACGCTCTTCGTTTGTTGGATCAGAATACCCTTGGCATCCTTTAACAAAGCACCTTTGACAAACAGAATCGCACAGTATTCTTTAAATCCATGCATTAAAACGATGTTACTTTTCTCCAGCGTGTAACAAGGAACACCCCACTTCAATTCTTCGGTCAGTTGGCAGTCAAGAATGATCGTTCTTAATTTCTTAAATTCTTCCTGCCACTTTTTGCCTTTACTAAAAAAGAAATCCACCTTGGGATTCATTGCATTCATTTATTGATACTCCTTATATCTGCTAACAATTTCTTTTACTTCGCGCGCCTTAGGTGGCTTATCCACACTCCACCCGTCCGGGGGCGCGGTCGCAAGCTCTGGATAAAAGCCCCAACGGCCACGGAAAGAAGCCGCGCTCAGCGCGAACAGTATGCATACGCTCTTTCCTACATTTTCGGCAGATCAACCAATACAGACTCCATCACATCCTTGAGAGGATATCGCTTTTCTTCTTTTCGTAATCCTGTTGGGTGATCAATCCTGAATTTAGCATCTCTTTTAGTTTTTCCAACTCCGCTTTTGGATCGTTTGGGGATCCAACGCCGGAAATTGATATGCCGGGGCCGGACATTGATATGCCAGAGCCAGACATTGATACGGCAGAACCTTTTAACATATTTTGCCCGTCGCGGAGCCGCTCATTCGTTCTTTGCCCAAACGATTCCACAACTGTTCCCGGCACAGGATCAACCCACCCCCGGTTGAAACGGGAAACCTTGACTTGCATCTCCGCGCCCACGGGTAGGGAATAGGGGCCTTTCGCATCAAACCTAAAGGTCGCTATGTAGGGCGCACCGTTGTTTGGGTGGACTTCAACCTTTACGCGCACAGGTTGGACTATTGAAAGGCTGGTCATATTCGTTCGGGATGAATATGCGATTCCGACTTCCTTGGCTTCCAGAATAACCGCTTTGGTTTGTTCGCTGTTTGACATTATCAACGAACGTAGAATAGGTAATCCTACATAACGCCAAAGAAAGTAACCGGCAATGGCCACCGGGATTGCTATTGATATGAAAATCATAAAATAACCAAAGATATTGCCAAGGATACTGCCCAAGTCCATTTTGTCTCCAGTGAGTTTGCACGTTTAGGAGTTTTCCTTTAAACCATGGAAGACCTAACGTGGTATCAAATCAAGCGCACATCGTGGCCGCCCGTTAAACGACATGGAGTATAACCTAATCTATCGTAAGTCGAGAGGGATTGGCCGAATTGATTATATAATTTTAATATTTGACCAGTCGCTCTTCCCCGCCAATCCTTCGCGAACCTGTCGCGGTCGCAAGCTCTGGATAAAAGCCGCCGACGCTGAACCCTGACCCTGAAGAACACACCGAAAAACGCAGTGCAGGCGGGCGCAGGGCGTTGGCGGATGGGCCCCACCCGGCCTTCGGCCACCCTACCTTCTGCATCTCACGATGCAGAAACAGCCGATGGCGGTTGGATACCGCCTCGGCTAGCCTTTTACAAGCCATTAACCTTGTGAAAAACAAGCGTTAACCACCTGGTGTTATTTTATTGTAGGAATGGAATCACCCAGTCTGTACAAATACGGACTTGGGTATGAAAATAACACTTAATATGCAAACAATCGCGGCGATTGACGTTGGTTCAAATGCCATCCGGATGGTGGTGGGAAGGTTCGACGAGACGCGGCGGATGGAGACGTTGGAGAACATCCGCCTGCCGGTGCGGCTGGGCACGGATGCCTTTGGCACAGGCCGCCTGCGGGAGACCACCATGCAGCAAACCGTGAACGCCTTTCGCCATTTTCAAAGGGTGGCCGCGGACCTCGAAGTAAGCAAGATACGGGCAATCGGGACCAGCGCCATGCGAGAGGCAACCAACGGAGAGGTGCTGATGGAGCGAGTACAGCGCGCCAGCGGGATCGGGATCGAGACGATCAGCGGAGAAGAGGAAGCGCGGCTGGTACATCTGGCAGTGGCAAACATCATCAATCTTAAGGGCAAACATGCGCTGCTGATAGACATCGGCGGCGGAAGCGTGGAAGTAACACTGGCCGAAGACAAGAAAGTGATCTCGACGGAAAGCTACAACATGGGCACGGTGCGCCTGCTCCAAAAGTTGAACAAGGGAAGCAAATCCTTTTTCTCACCGGCAGTTCCCAAACATCCCCTGAGCCTGCTGATCCGCGAATATGCAGAAGCCGCACGCAGGCGCATCGAGCGCGAAATCGGGAACGCCAAAATAGATGTGTGTGCGGGCACGGGGGGAAATGTGGAGGAGATGGGCAGGCTGCGCCAGAAGCTGTTCAAGCGCGAGAGCGACAAGCTCATCACGATGGGAGAATTGCAAGACTTGATCGAGAAACTCAGCGGGATGAGCGAGATTGAGCGCATCCGAAAACTGAAACTCCGCTCCGACCGGGCGGATGTCATCCTGCCAGCGACGATCGTCCTGCAACTAATCGCACGCGAGGCGGGTGTAAAACAGATCGCCATCCCTCACGTGGGGCTGAAGGACGGTTTATTGCTGGATATGGCAACAGAAGTGAAGCCGGGCGAAGGCACGCTGAGGCGTGAACAGGTCTGGGAATCGGCGGTGAGGCTGGGCCATAAATATCAATTCGACGCCAGCCACGCGAGGCTGACAGCCCGCCTGGCAGGTCACCTATTCGATGCAACCCGTGAGTTTCATAATCTAAGCCAGGAAGACCGTCTCTTGATGGAGGTCGGCGCGCTCCTGCACGATATCGGTCATTTTATCAATACCATCGAGCACGATAAACATGGTTATTACATTCTCAAGGCGAACCCTCTGATCGGACTGAACGAACACCAGCAGGAAATTGTTGCAAACCTGGTACGGTATCACCGGGCAAGCTCTCCATCCCTTGAAGACGCGAATTTCAAGGGACTGCCGCAGAAGGAGCGGGCAACGGTCACAAAACTATCCGCATTGATCCGTCTCGCCGATGGCATGGACGTCAGCCATGCACAACACGTTTCGGACGCCATACTGACACAAAAGAAAAAAGGATGGATGCTGACCTTGCGCGGCCGGGGCGACCTAATGCTCGAAAAATGGGCCTTGAACAAACGCCGCGCCTTGTTCCAGGAAATCTTCGGCGTGGAACTCGAGATCGGATAAGACACTCATGCGAACAAAACAATCTGCATCCAAAAGAAAAACACCGCAGGACGGCGCCCTGTTAATCACAGCTTTAGATGAACGCCGGGAAAATTACCGGGTGCAGGTCAGGATTTGCCGCGGCGAATTCTCCGAAGAGGCAGTCCACGACCTGCGCGTGTCGGCGAGGCGTTTACTGGCCATATTGGATATTGCGCGCACACTCGATCCGCACCCGCACCTGCAAAAGGCACGGCGAACCTTAAAGAATCAAATTGACGACCTGGATGACCTGCGCGATGTGCAGGTGATGCTGGTGGAAGTATCGGAAACACCGGAAAACTTTGCCGACCTCAAGTCTTTCGAGATCCACCTGCAGGAACGGGAAAGGAAATTATTAAAACTGGCCAAAAAACAAATCCTGGCACTCAAGCTTTCCGAGTTGAAGAAGCGCATTGAAACGATCAGGGAGGCACTCGAAAAACGAAAGGTGGAAGGAAATTTTCCGGCACAGTTGTTGCAGGCAGTGGATCATACTTATGCAAGGACATTGCAGGTGTCCGCCCAGGTGGATGCCTCCCAACCGGGCACCATCCACCGCTTAAGGCTGGCATTCAAAAAATTCCGTTACATGGCCGAGATCGTGCAGCCGACGATCCCAGGCCAGCCGGAGACTTATCTGGAACGCATGCACAAATACCAAAGCACGATGGGCGATATCCACGATATCGAAGTGTTTCTCAGTGCACTGACGGATTTTTCTGAAAAGGGTGCAGTGCCCTTTGATCCCAAACCGATCCGGAGTTTTTACGAGAAGCACCACACCGAACTCGTCAGCGCTTTCATGGAAGATAAAGGCGAACTCTTCGCCTTTTGGCGCGCTGCGCCTGACCAACCTTTCCCGTGGGAGAACAAACATGATCCTGTACATCATCCGTCACGCAATCGCCGTGGAAGCGGCAGAGTTCGGAGGGGAAGACAGCCAGCGTCCGTTGACCAGCAAGGGCCGGAAGAAAATGCAAGCCATCGCACAGGGCTTGAAGGAACTGGAGATCCAACTGGACGTGATCCTGACCAGCCCCTACCTGCGAGCGGCCCAGACGGCGAAAATCCTGGCGAAGGAATTTGAGCTAACAAAGGATCAAGTCATCACAACGGAGCATCTGGCCCCGACAGGTTATCCCGACCAGTTGATCGAGGAGATCAATGAAAAGTATGGCGAGGCCCAACATATCGTCATCACCGGCCACGAGCCATATTTAAGCAGTCTGGCTTCGATGTTAATCACCGGCGATCCAAACACCTCCATCCTATTAAAGAAAGGCGGGATTTGCCGTCTTTCAATTGAGACCCTACAATACAGCAGGTGTGGAACGCTGGAATGGCTGTTATCCCCCGCCCAACTGGTAGAAATCGGTGAATAAAAAATGAAAATCTATCTCATCCGGCATGGAATTGCATATGAACCGGGAGAACCGGGTTATGAAGATGATACCCAGCGCCCATTAACCGATAAGGGACGGGAGAAAATGGTAAAAGTTGCCCATGTCATCAAGAGACTGAATATAAAACCCGATGTCATACTTTCCAGCCCCTACCTGCGCACACGGGAAACCGCCGAAATCCTGGCAAAAGAGTTAAAATACAAGAAAGACAAAATTGAGTTCAGTGAAAGACTCCTGCCCACCGGTCAACCCGAGCCGATCTTTGGAGAGATCATCGAAAAATACATGGTGGAAGAACTCATGATCGTGGGGCATGAACCATGCCTAGGCCTGCTGATCAGCGCCATGGCCGGTGGAGATCTGAACCTGGCGATCAACGTCCGATACGGCAGTGTGTGCTGTCTATCCGCGGATGATTTTCGCATCGAGCGCAGGGCCACGCTGGAATGGCTGCTGACGACGAAGATTTCGACAAAAATATAAACCGCAAAATGCCGGATGTCATTCCCCCTTACTCCGAACTATTCATTAATCGAGAGCTTGGCCTGCTCGAGTTCCAACGCCGCGTCCTAGAAGAAGCGCAGGATGAAAACAACCCGCTGCTGGAACGCATAAAATTCCTGGCCATCTTCGGTTCGAACATGGATGAGTTCTTCATGGTGCGCGTCTCAGGAATCCGCAAACAGGTGGAAGCCCAAATTACAGAAGTCTCACCGGACGGAATGACGCCGCGCGAACAACTGGCGGCGATCCGCAAACTATCCATGGAGCTTTACGAAGAAGCACAACAATGCCTGTCCCGCAAACTGCTTCCGAAATTGGAAAAGGCGGGAATCCATGTTTTGAATTACGGGCGTTTGAGCAAGAGCCAAAAGGAAAAAGCGGATGCTTATTTCAAGGAAGTGGTATACCCGGTGCTTACGCCGCTGGCGCTGGACCCCGGACATCCCTTCCCACATATTTCCAATTTAAGCGTCAACCTCGCCATCGTGATCGGTGATCCGAAGCACAATGAAAAATTTGCGCGCCTCAAAATGCCCAGTACCCTGCCACGCTTTGTTCCCATCAAACATTCATCGGGCGGAGTGCGCAAGGACGGGACGATCCCGCACCATCATTATTTCGTCTGGCTGGAACAAGTCATAGCGGCAAACCTCGGTTTGCTCTTTCCCGGCATGGAAGTGCTCGAGACGCATCCCTTCCGCGTGATCCGTGATGCGGACATCGAAATCCAGCAACTCGAAGCGGACGACCTGCTCGAGACCATGCAACAGAGCATCCGCCGCAGGAAGTTCGGTTCAGTGGTGCAGATTGCCATCCACGAATCCATGCCGACCGCCATCCGCAACCTGCTGGTGGAAA
>Ga0182027_10001260_pt1 | contig 42458 bp, 38 predicted proteins | sample 712E1DmetaG_FD_121300 | JGI IMG/M metagenome (GOLD analysis project Ga0182027, IMG submission 121300) | Permafrost microbial communities from Stordalen Mire, Sweden - 712E1D metaG (Illumina Assembly) | ecosystem: Environmental > Terrestrial > Soil > Wetlands > Permafrost | place: Sweden...
CGGAGCAAATATAAGAATGAAATTATAAGTTCATTTGAGGATAGTTTAAGATTATTTAAAATTAAGGAATACAAGCCGGTTAAAAAGAACAAAAATACAGGAATAAATATTTTCTTTTGTTTAATTTTTTGTTTTTTTAAAATCTTATTAAGTAACCATAAAAAAATAAAAATTCCCACCCCGACATCCAGGGGTTTTAAGATCAAGTTATTGCCAAAATCAAAGCGGAAAAACTCACCCAGAGGAAAAAGACATAGTATCAAAATAAATATTTTTTTTAAAAAATTCATTTTAAAAACTTGGCACAATTCCCAAAATTAAAGCCGGAATTACAGGAACTAAAAATCTTCTATATTCGCCCAGCAATGGAATCGGACCATACGCAAATATAAATAATAAAGATAATAGCGCCCAATAGTAGCATAAATTATTGAAGTCAGACAATTTCCTTTTACTATATAAACCAATTATTCCCCACATTGATATTAATATATAAAAAAATCCTGAGAGTAAAGTCCTATATTCCTTTTTTAAAATTGCGTTTACAAAATCTTTAAAAATCTGAATAAAACCAACCGAAGTACGCACTACTACCGCGTTATAATGAAATTGCTGGAATATTCCCAGGTTTCCAAAGACTAAATAGTTGTAGGCAAAAAGCAATGAAAACACAGGCATAAACCCGAGCGTTAAATTAACTATTTCATGTCTTTTTTTCGAGAACAGAAGCCGTAGTGCAATAGCAGCCAATAAACAGACCGAAATCAGCCGTACATCGGTCGCAAGCCCCAAAATGACACCTGAATAAAATATTTTCTTTTTTTTATACAGAATTACTGAAATAAGCAATAACAAAACGGTAACCGGTTCTGTAGCAACTTTTACGGATTGCGCAATCCAAATTGGAGGAAGAATGGCAAAAATCCAGGTTGCCAGTGCATTCTCAGTCAGTAGCCAAAACAAGTATATTGCCGACAATGATGAAAGAAGACTTATGATATATCCGGCAGCCACAGTTGACAGCATTAATCTTGATAATAAAAATATTAGAATAGGATAGCCGGGAAAAAGACGGGCATCAGCCGCAGTAAAAAAATAACGGGATGAAAATCCCCTACTTAAGGCCGTAGCGTAATCGGCATAGTTATCCTGCTGAATTCTAAAATTGGGTATGGTTCCTTGGTAAAAGGTCACTAATATACGCAACGCAAGAGCCACCAATATAATTGAGATTATCCCTATAAATTTCGATTTATTCATTTATTTTAAAAATTAAAATTGATCCCCCAACAATGTCGACCGGCTTACTGTTTTTAAAGTTTAAATTTTTATAATATCCACAAAAATACCAACAAGTTGCACTTATGGCAATCGTGTGATTTTTATCATATTTTAAAGCTTGATCTTTCTTGTAATCATTTATGCTAAGATTTTTGATCTTCTCATATTCTATCCCATATCTAACTGGGTCTATAGAGCCAAAATATGCCAGCTGGAGATTCTTTATGTTGTTTTTATCTTGATATTTTTTAAGAGCAATTAAGCCTTGACCCCAGTCATAATTTGAATCTACAAAATATTCATATCCGGTTTTTGAGCCACCCGCAATTTCGTTTGCATACGAAATAAAGTATGGGTAAGAACTGACCGTTCCGCCGATAAACCAAATCAAAATGAAAGCAATTAAAACATAACGAAGTTTTTTATTTATAATTTTTAGATTTATTATCTGCCCGGCATAAATTATAACCAAGGGATATACGGGTAAAATATATCTATTTACCAAAGATATATCTGAAAATAAAACAATGAAAAAAATAAAAAACAACGGGAATAAAATATATTTATCGCGTTTTATGTTTTTGTAGAAAAAATATAGACTGAGAAAAAAAAATAGTAATTCAGCCAACGGGGTTTTTAGTAGAAAAAGTACCGGAAAGTAGTATCCGGAAATTCCATAAAGGGAAATCATGCCCAAAAAATACGATCTTTTTATGTACAATTTCGAATTAAACATGATGAACTGCTTAATTGTGCTTATGTAGCTTCCCAAAGGAACGGGAACTGTTAGGAGTAGTCTAATTACCTGATTATTCTTTGCCAGAGCGATTGCCTGACGATGTGTATCAAATCTATACCCCAAAGGTGGTTCCATTTTGAAAAAATATGTTCCCCAAAGAGTTATTAAAACAATGAAAATAAATAATAGTATCGGACGGATTCTTTTTTTCCAAAACGGCCATTTTATTAGATCTTTTTTATTTTTATAATCCAGAACATATAGGCCCAACAAAGGAATTATAAGAAACGGGATTGATGTGAGCTTTGCAGATAAAAATAACCCAATAATTACGGAAAAAATCGCGACTCTCCGAAGCGTAAACTTTTTTCTATAAATCCAATAACAATAAAGTGATAGCAGAAGAAAAAAAGTAAAAATAAGATCAGCGGTAGCATAATGGCCATTGGCCAAAATATTAGGTTCAAAAATAAATAATATCAGAGACAATTTTGCCGACATATCTCCGAAGAGACGTTTTGAAAATATATAAACCAAAACCGCCAAGGTAAGCGTGAACAGAATCACTACTACTCTTGGCCAAAAAATCACAGGATCATAGATTACGTTCTTATTGATTAGCGTGGGTATAGCCAAAATTTCTTTAGCCAAAGGCGGATTAAACGGATCAAAGCGGAAATCCCTATTCAGTAAAAATTGGTAGCCTGCCTCAACATATGTTACCTCATCGTAGGTCGGTGATTCCGCCCTGGTGCTTCCTAAGAGCAAAAATGACAGTATAGATATGCACAAACCAACAAAAACTATCTCCCAAATCCTCTTATTTCTCATAAACCCTAAATTATCTGAATTTTAGGTAGCGGAAAGATAAAATGACCCCCTGACGTTAAGTAGTTTTTCTCTCTTTGTAGAAATTCTTTCTTAAAAAACCACGGCAAAACTAACATGTAGTCAGGTTTTTGTTTTCTGGCTTCTTGCTCCGAAATAATCGGGATATTTAACGACGATATCTTTTTACCCCATTTCTCCGGGTTTCGCTCCACTGCAGCTACAATAAGCTTGTTATTTAATTGGTAATACTGAAGCAGAGTATTTCCTCTCGTGGATGCCCCATAAACATAGATCGTTTTTTTATTTTTCGTTAACTTCGTGATTAAGTTTAATATATCATGGCTATTATTTTTAACTCTTTTTGCAAAATCATTGTAAACCTTTAATTTATTGAGTTTCAGTTTTTTTTCCGACTGACGCCAATCTAAAACTGACTTTTGAATTGGTCTGGTATTTTTGAAAGCAATAAATGTGATAAAACTTCCCCCATTAATGGCTGACTGCTTGACATCGAAAACTTCCAGACCATGCCTGGACAAAAGGTTTTCAAGGGATAAGAGCGAATAATATTCCAGATGCTCATGAACTATATTGTCAAAAGCATTATTTTTGAGCATTCCGACCAGGTAATTCTGTTGAATAACCAATACGCCATCCCCGCTCAGAATTTTGGCTGCATCTGATATAAATTTGTTCGGCTCTTCCATGTCATAGAAGCATGAGATAGCCGTAATTATATCCACCTTAAGATTTTTAATCTTCGCTTTAACGGCAGAAAAATTGAAAAAATCATTAACAACAATATTTGCATATTTTTTTGATAATAAGGCTAATTTTGAAATTGGCTCAACCGCAACCTTGAGTGTATTTTTAGGATAAAAACCTAAAAGAGTACCGTCATTAGCGCCTATATCAAGAGCTACTATCTTTTTATCTTTATTTATTTTTTTGAGTGAAGCTTGCGCGATTTTATTTAATTCTTCTTTCATAGTGAAATTAATTCCGGATCGATAACCATATCTTGGAGTGTATAAAAACTTCTGCGGGACGGTATTACGAAGCTGTAACAGATCACATTTAGGGCACATAACTAAATCAAGGGGAAATTTTTCTGGTTTTTTGTCAGTTGATAGAAAATCTGACAAATATTGCTCTCCTAAAGAGAGAATATTGACCAACTCTTTAAAACCGCAGGAACGGCATCCCTTTATCTGTGTGTTTTTATTCATTATTCAATAGATATAGTTTCGAGCGAACCAAAAAGGAATGAAAAGACATACTAATCGCGAACATTAAGCCTTGAATTCCGTCCATAAATCCCTTCTTTAGAATATAGCTAGTCATAAATTTACCAATAGGATACAAGATTATTGACCAAAAAGATACTCCTGCTTTTTTATCTCTTAATTCATTAGCTCTGATATCCGTATAAAAATTAATTTCCCGTAAGAATTCTGCCAAAGTACTGTGTGGAAAATGAAGTATCGAATTCTTCAATTCAGCTATTTCTCCTTCAATTTCCCATTTTTCATGTGCTTTTCCTTGCCAAATTCCTTTTCCCCTTCTTCCTAATCTTAAAAACATCAAATTTCCCGATTCTCCATACTTTAACTGTCTGCCCCAAATATAGTCAGATCGTTTAATACAGAACCCATTATAATTTTTAAGATTTTGACTTTTTAATCCGATTACATTCTGGATTTCATAAATTAAGGGTTCCGAAACTACTTCGTCTGCATCTATAAATAAAACCCACTCGTTTTTGGCTTTCTGAAGACCAAAGTTACGCTGTAACGAAAAATCATTATTTAAATCATGTAGATAAACTTTCGCATTATATTTTTCCGCAATTTTTAAAGTATTATCTTTTGATCCATCATCAATGACAACCACTTCATCACACCATTTTACCGACTCCAAGCATCTTTCAATATTCTTCTCTTCATTTTTTGTTAGCACTATTACTGTTATCATTTTTCGTTAACCAATTTTGCCTCTATTTTTGTTTCACCGAAAAGTTCCGAAATATAGATTTTAAGTCTCTCATTTTTATTTGAAGGTCCATGTCCCAACCACCAAGTCAGATACTGGTAGCTCATCGTAAAGCTTTCAAATTCGCTACTCGGTCCTCTTCCCAGAATATTATACCTTCTCCCGTGTGTTTTTTGAATTATTTCTTGAGCAATTGAAATTTCATTGCTTATGGCATGGACATTATTCTCTTTTTTGAAATTGTTTTGCTCTAAATATATATAGCCATTAAAAAATCCTACTAATAAAATAATTATTATCCCAAAAATGTATAAATATTTTAGGTTGAGTAAATAATCAAAACCAACAGCAAGTATAAATATTACAGGAGGAAAAATCAACGGGAAATAAGCATTTGACGCCACACCTGTTCCGACGTATCCTACAACGGAGATAATTAAAATAAGAGAAATAATGATATGGGACGAATTATCCTTCTTCTTAAGATATTGTGAGCATATTAGATAAATTGTGACCAACAAACTTCCGAGCAATAAAATTGACGTCAGAAAAAGATTCGGCAAAAAGACTAATTTTTGCAACTCCTGAAGCGTAAATGGCATTAAGGAGACAGAGCCTGAAGTTTCCCGAATGCTATGAATTGCCGGAAAACCAAAAATGCTCGCAATCCTGTACCCTATCCACAGTCCAAATTTTACAGTTTGAGGAAATCCGTGACCAATATCGTAGATAAGCATCGGAATCATGGGTATGACTACGCCGATCGACGATAAGAACATCACTCTCTTATTGGCAATTCTAGTTTCCCAATCCGTACGTCTTAATACTCCATAAACTAATATAGCTGCCAAGACGAGCCACAAAAGGACCGTTTCTATTTCAAGATTATAAAGAACGGCTAAAAGGAAAATCGAAAGTGGAAAATAATGAGAAGAACCCTTAGTCCACCTATATATCGAGTAAATAAGCAGCAGAACAAATAACGGAATAAGTGTCGTGTGATATGGCATACGATCATTAAGAATAATCAGGGGCGACGTAGCAGACAAAAATGAAGCGACTATTCCAATTCTTTTTGAGAAAATTATCGAACCAATTTTGTATGTCAAGAATACGGTAACAATTCCCATAATTACGATAAAATATCCGGGAGCTAACGGATTAAATTTAAAAATCCAAAGAATTAAAGCCAAAATATATGTCCATAACGGCCCCTGGTGTAACCAAGGATGGCTTGAAGCTATACCTACAAGCGGAATTTGGCCATCTAAAACCATTCCTCTGGCGGACAAATAAAACCAGGCTTGATCACCAATAAACGGCATTGTTTGCCAAAGATTAATAATTCTCAAAATTAATCCGGAGATCAGAATCGCGAACAGAGCAATAGAATATTTATTAACCGATAATACCGCATTAACCAACATGGCCTGAAGCATGCCGTAATGTTTCTTCATATAAAGATATCTGCTTTTGGCATAAATATTTTCAATGCTTTTTAAGTTTTTTGTGCTCCGCCCTACAAAATGAATAATTTTAGCAGACGGAATAATGAATAATTTATAGCCAAGATTGCTAAGTCTTTTGGAAATATCATTTTCTTCAAAATAAAGAAAGAATTTTTCATCAAACCCACCTATTTTTTTAAAAAGGTCTGAATTAATCATCATAGCGGCACCGGGAACAGCATCAACACTTGTCGGATTACTTTCGTCAAAAATATTTAATTTATAATTTTCGTAAATATTTTTACCCGGAAAAATCTTTCTCAAGACAGATTGCGAAAATATAATCGTTTTTAGATTTAATTCCCTGGATCCCTGAAATTTAAACGGCACAATTTTGTCGTCCGTGATGAGAGGCGAGACAATTCCTGTAGCGCTATTTTTTATTAAGAAACTATGCAAATTATCCAAAGTGCCCTTCAAAATTTTGGTGTCGGGATTTAAAAAAAACAAATACTTGCCTGAGGCAGATCGTGCACCCAGATTATTCCCATACCCATAACCTAGGTTCTTCGGGCTTTTTATATATTTAACTTCCGAATATTTATTCTTTAGAATGATTTCGAATTTACTTGTACTATTGTTATCTACAACGATTATTTCGTACCGGAGTTTGGATCCAGACGCTTTAATTGAAGAAATGCAATTTAGCAATTCTTTTTCCGATTTATAATTAACGATTATTATTGATATTTCCATAAACTTTTAACAATATCTTTTCTAAACCCCTGCATTTTTTTTCCCAAGTCCAATTCGTTAGCACTTCGTTTCTTCCGTTTTCACCTAACCTTAAAGCCAGCTTAGGACTATCCAAAAGTAATTTAATTTTTTTGGCCAATTCTTTTTGATCCCTCTTTATTAAAAATCCGGTTTTATCATTAGTCACCGTCTCAATATATCCCCCTTCATTCACTGCGATAACCGGAACTTTGCAAGACATAGCTTCAAGCGGTACTAAACCAAAAGGTTCATTTACCGCCAGACAAACGACAATCTTACTTTTTTGATACAGGACTGCCATTTGTCCTAACGATAGCGTCATATTATTTTTACCCGGCACAGAAGCTATGTTTAATTTCCTGTCTACTATTTTTACGGCATCCGACAACAACTGAAAACCATCAATCGGATCATGACTTCCGACAAAAAGAATATCAATCTCTTTATCTAAATCTTGTGGTTTAAAAATATCAGGATCGACCCCTAAATATGAAACTGTGCTTTTTAAATTGTAGGTTTTAAATATGGTATCTTTTGCAAACTTAGAATTTGCCAGAATTAAATCAGCTTTTGAAATATTTGAAATATCAAAAATCTTCCTGAAGAATCTATTAAGTTTTTCATAGCTGTATTTAATAAAACCTAAAGACTGGGGTACATCTAATAATTTCTCGTAGATAATTCTATAATTCGGATCATGGGCGTAGAAAATCTTAGATGTCTTTATGAATCTTAATATAAAAGGAGCCTCTATAAATTGCGAAGCATTGACGACTACCATGTCATATTTTTTAAAATTTATGTCATTTGCAATTTTTCTATCCAATTTATATAAATTGACCAATTCAAGTGTATCCTTATATATCCTTATTGCCCAGTTGTTTCCACGCCATGCCTTCGGCTTAAATTCATAAAAAAATACATTGTTTAAATTATCGCTATCAATTTTATCTTTTTTTTCCGCAACATAATAAAGATCGACATTGTGACCTAATGTTTTAAGCAAACTTGCCATCTTCAAAGTGGCATTTCTTGCCCCACCGTCTGGCAACTCATGAAAAAAAGCTATATTCATAAATTTATTGTTTCTTAAAAACCTTATAAAGGGTAAATATGATTACCGGAAAAGATATTAATGCAGAAAAAAGTTGAGAATATCCGGCTCCAATGATTCCAAAAGAATGTACCATCGGAAAAATAACTATCATTAAGGCTAAGAGTCTAATAAAAGTAATTAATGTCAGATATTTTTGATTTCCCGTCGCCAACAGAACTACAGATGCAGGAGATAAAAACGCCCTAACAATTCCAAATAAAGCTAATACCCTTAGAACATTTGCCGCACCAATCCACTGGGAACCGAGAATAATTGCTATTATTTCTTTCGGGAAAATAAGCATCGCTAAACCTAACAATATTGTTCCTACTGAATTAACTGACAAGGTTTTTCTAAATGCCGACAATAGCCTTTTTCTGTCATTTTCTATTTTTGAATAGATAGGGAAAATCACCTTATTAACGACATCCGATATTTCGGTAATTGGAGTAATTGATAACCTGTAAGCCATTTGATAGATACCAAGAGGAGTTGTGCCGAGCAATTTCCCAACTACAATATTGTCGCCATTTTCTCCGAAATAATTTAGGATACTAAATCCAGTTACCCATTTGCCTTTGTGAAAAATTTCCCATAGATAATTACTATCAAACCTTAATTTTGGCTTAATTTCTATTAATACAAACGATAAGATTACTTCAACAATTGCTGCAGCTATTAATCCCGAGACCAAACTGTAAACCGAATGAGTAACTAAGGCAAAAAATATTGAAGCAATGGCATCAGTTAAATAGATATAAGTTCTGAATAATAATTCCGTTTTAAATTTAAGCTCTTTTTGAAATATAATTTCTGCCGGGTTTATAAATCCCTTGATCAACGGTGCCAGGCTTATCATGATTATTATTCCCAACGACTGAGGACTGTTAAAAAACCTTGCAATGAATGGGGCAGAAATTAAAATTCCCAAACAAATTAATATTCCTCTTAGAATTGAAGCTACCCAAGCTGAATCTAAATATTTTTCAATGGCTTCTTTTGACTGAATCAGAATTACGTTAATACCTGTCTCTGTCATAATTTCCAACAATGCAAGGATCAGAGCTGCTATTCCATAAACCCCAAACTGTGTTGGAGTAAAAACTCTGGCTAAAACCGCAATTTTAAAAAAAGTTAACACTCTGATTATGGTTTGGAGGACTGTCATCCATGAAACACCTTTTATTGCGCTTTTCGTATAGCCCATAAATTAGCCATAATAGTATACCATGCTAAACATGCTAAATCATTACGTTTTCTTGTGCATTAAAGCAAAGAAGGAATGGGCAAAAAATATATTAAGAGGAAAATATTGAGACAATGGATTTAAGGTTACCAAAAAATTATAGATTTTACTTCTTAAACCATTATTCTGAGTCAGGAATCCAACCTCACCCCAAATTTTACCCTGAAGATCATATTTACGGAATAATGAATTTAAATAGAAATAATCAACCTCATTAACGTGTTGTATCTTTGCCTCAACAGTTCTTGACGAATCCGGAAGCGACTTATAATTTGTTCCTTTAATTACCTTATCTATTGTAGTTAAAAATTTATTTAAGGGTAAGATATAATATCTATATGTTTTATTTAAAAGAATTTTATTTGCACAAGTTTTAATAAAAATAGTTCCACCTGGTTTTAAAACGCGCAACATTTCCAAAAAGGTCTGATTGACTTCATTTTTATTCAGATGGTCAAGGGCATCAATTAAAATTATCATATTAAATGATCCGGTTTTAAATTTTAGCCTATTCGCCTTCATAGTAAGAAATGTCAGTTTGTCTTTAATTTTTTTCTTTGAAAGTGATTTGATATTATTCGCAATTTTTATTGCATCCTCAGAGTAATCAATCCCTATAACCGTTTTTACTTTCTTTGCTATATACAAAGAGGTGTCTCCCCTGCCGCAAGCTATTTCGAGAACATCCATTTTCCGTGTCAGTCTGAGGTCGTCTATTATTTTTTCTACTTTCGGATTTAACTTTAAACCTTTACTTTTCTTGTATTCTTCGCTTCCAAAACAAACATTTGAATAATAAAATTCGTCAAAAATATTACTTTTTACGCTCATATAATTTGAATTTAGTTTTATTTATAAATAAATTTATTATAATTGTTCAAAAATTCCAGTTATTGATCCTAACATAACAGCAATATCTGCAGTTGTCTGAATTAAAGGCAAAACAAAGATCGCCTTTAAGGCAATAACGTATTTATAATTTTTTAAAATCGCCCAGATTATGTAACAACTAATCCCTATGGCTAAGCTTAAGATTATAATTAATGATTTATATCTAAAAATCAAGAATAATAAATATAACAATATAAAATATCTTGCAAAAAGCACGATTACATTTGACCTTATAACTCCTGCTTCTACATCTCCTTTTGCAAACCTAAAAAACATTATAAAAGCTTCTTTTAGGTTTTTCCGCGGAATCCAGCTTACTATTGCAAGCTTCTCAAATACAATTTTTATTCCCTTCTCTTTTAATTTAATTGCAAAAGCATAGTCCTCATTATGCGACAATTTCTCATTAAATTTTCCTACTTTTTCCCAAACACTTTTTCTGAAAGCCATTGATCTTGAAGCGGGAAGAAAATTATTTTCGTTTACCTTATCCGGCATAACTAAAACATATGGAATTAAACATTTTTGGAAAATGTCCCTAGACATACCTCTATAGTATCCCGAGACAACACCAATGTCCTGATCTTCGAAAGGCTTAGTAATATTTTTTACCCAGTTTTTGTCCAGGATACAACCCGCATCGGAGCAGACGATAATCTCATTAGCGGCTCTTTTAATAGCCTCATTCCTCCCGACCGACCTATTTCCCTTCTTACTTACTAATTTGATTTTTGCCTTATTAGATTTAAAATCTGAAATATAAGAAATGGTCTTATCCGTTGATCCCCCATCGACAATTATTATTTCATCAGGAAGCCGCGTTTGACTAAAAACTGATCTCAAGAGGGGCAGTATCGACTTTTCTTCATTAAAAACCGTGGCGATAAATGAGACTTTCATTGTAAGAATACATGTGATTATACAGTATTTTAGACAGGTATGGGCATGCTTTAATTTAGGGCTCATTCATGCTAGAATAACCAAGTGAAAAGAAACACGGTTGCGGTGATAGGAATAGGTAGAGTTGGCCTCCCATTGGCTCTGGTTTTAGCCGACAGTAAATACAAAGTCTACGGCATTGGCAGAAGTATTGATAAGATTAACCAATTGTTAACGGGGAAAATGCCCTTCATAGACGAAGGTGCGGACCTGTTAAAAAAATACGTTAATAAAGGATTTTTTCCCACAATATCTTACGAAACGATTAAAGAATCAAACGTTGTAATCTTGACCTTGGGAACACCTATTGATGAAAATATGAATCCCGTCCTGGATCAGATAGAGGTAGCCTTAAATGACATGATTCCATTTTTAAGAAAAGGTCAATTGATTATTTTAAGAAGTACCGTTTCTCCAAAAACTACGATTTACGTCAAAGAAAAAATTGAAAGTTTAACTAAATTTAGAATAGGAAAAAATATTTATCTGGCGTTCTGTCCCGAGAGAGTGGCTGAGGGGAAATCGATAACGGAGACAAAATCTATTCCCCAAATAATAGGGGGCGTCAATGACGCTTCAACAAAAAAAGCCGAAAAATTCTTTGAAAGTTTTAACGTCAAATGTCTTACGACCGACTCAACCTCGGCAGAACTGGCAAAATTGTTTACCAATATGTACCGCTATATAAATTTCGCAATTTCAAACGAATTTTTGGTAGTCGCCGAAAGCTTTAATAAAAACATTCATGAAATAATAAATCTAATCAATACCGACTACAAACGGGGAGGCCTTGCTCTCCCGGGTTTGACTGCAGGACCATGCCTATTTAAAGACGGATTTTTTCTGATAAACGATAATCCATATTTAGATCTTATTACTGCTTCTTGGAAAATTAATGAAAGTCTCCCCCTTTTCCTGGTAAAAAAAATTAAAGAAAGAGTTAACCTTAAGAATAAAAAAGTTTTAATCTTAGGACTTGCCTTCAAGCCCGAAATTGACGACATCAGGGAATCATTAAGTTTTAAGATACGGAAAGCTCTTTTAAGAGAACATGCAAAAGTGGTTCTTCATGATCCGTTTGTCAAAAAATACTCACAACAGGAAGTGATTCAAAATCTGGATGAGGCATTGAAAGGAATTGACGTTATGTTTGTGGCCACAAGACACAACCTCTATGAAGAACAGGCTGGTAAAATCCTTAAAACGATAAATAAAAAAGTTTACATCTGTGATGTCTGGAACACTTTTGGTATAAATAAGCTGGTCTTTACCGCTAACCAGATAAATCACTTAAAGGACGAAAGAGAATAACTTGATGAAAATACTTGTTACGGGATCATCGGGATTTATCGGCGGTTATTTAGTAGAAAATCTTCTAAATGACGGCCATACCGTTATAGGAATCGATAATTTCTCAAAATACGGAAAAATAAAAAAGAATTATGATAACAATAAAAACTACACTTTCGTAAAAGGTGACGTTAAGAATACAAAATTATTGAATGAACTCTTGAAAGACAGTGACCACTTAGTAGCTTTGGCGGCAAAAATCGGCGGAATCAGCTATTTTCACAAACTTTCATATGACCTCCTGGCGGAGAATGAAAGAATTACAGCCTCGACGTTTGATGCAGCTATAGCTGCATACAAAACCGGGAAATTAAAGAAAATAACCGTCCTGTCTTCGAGCATGGTTTTTGAATCAACAAACTTCTTTCCAACCCAGGAATCTGCCATTCTCTCGTCTCCTCCACCAAAGTCTACTTACGGATTTCAGAAGCTAGCCTGCGAATATTTTGCCAAAGGCGCATTTGAGCAGTATGGATTGCCTTTTACGATTTTAAGGCCGTTTAACTGCGTCGGAATAGGAGAAGCAAGAGCAATAACCGGCAGCTCAGTTAAAAGTGGTAATATAACCCTGGCGATGAGTCACGTCGTCCCGGATTTGGTTCAAAAAGTATTAAAGGGTCAATATCCGCTACACATCTTGGGCAAAGGCAATCAAATCAGACATTATACTTATGGAGGAGACCTGGCGGAAGGAATAAAACTCGCCATTTTTTCACCCAAAGCTTTAAATAACGATTTTAACTTGTCAACCAATACCTCAACTACAGTCCTGGATTTAGCCAAACTAATTTGGAAAAAAACTAATCAAGGCAAACCTTTTAAATACGTTTGCGATAAGCCGTTTACATACGATGTCCAAAAAAGAATTCCTGATACTTTGAAAGCTAAAAAAATTCTTGGGTTTGAAGCAAAAACTAATTTGAGCAAAATCTTAGACGAAGTAATTCCCTGGATAAAAGAACAAATTATTAATGGCGCTATCTAATTTTTTAAATTAATGAACATTTCTATTGTCATACCCGTATTTAATGAAGAATATACAATCGCTAAGCTACTTAAAAATATTGCACAAAAAGTAAAATCTTCAAACGAAATCTTAATAATTTATGATAACAAAAATGACCCAACAATTAATGCTGCAAAAAAATATTTAGATCGAAGCAAACAAAAAAATATCTTTTTAATCAAAAACTCTATCGGAAATATGAAGGGGATAACAAATGCCATGAAAACAGGCTTTTCAAGGGCCAAGGGAGAGACAGTCGTGGCGATTATGGCAGATCTTTCGGATGAACTCGAAATAGTGGATTTAATGTTCAAAAAAATAAGCGACGGTGCGGATATTGTCTGCGGCTCAAGATATATGCCGGGTGGTAAAAAAATTGGCGGTCCTATCCTAAAGACTTTTCTTTCAAAATTGGCAGGTCTTTCTTTACATTATCTATTTAAACTGCCTACGCATGACGGTACCAATGCTTTCAAGATGTACCGTAAACAAGTTTTGGATAAAATAAAGATTGAAAGCACCGGAGGATTTGAGTATTCTCTAGAAATTACCCTAAAAGCGTTTAAAAAGGGATATAAAATTACAGAAATACCTACTATTTGGTATGATAGGCCTGCCGGAAAATCAAGCTTTAGATTATTACGTTGGCTTCCAAAATATATAAAAACATATTTTATTATTTTAAAAAAATGGAGCATCTTTGATATTTATAATAAATGGCGCATTGATGCCGCAACAAAAATTAGCGTTGAAGAACATTCGCTGATTTTGTTTTTTAGCTTACTTTTCTCCGTATTAATCTACTTATTTATTGTTTTTAGTTTTCATTTTTCCTTCAGTGTGCCTAAAACTACGGCTATCAATTGGCTGACAATAAATCGCTACCCCAAACAACAAGATTATTATTTTCTTTTTTCCTTTTTAGGGTTTAATTTTTTTAGTTCTATATTATTTTGGTTTATATGGGTATCTTTAAAAATAAAAAAACATTAATAATTGCAGAAATAATTATATTTTGCATTTTAGCTTTCCTTGTCGGTTCCGCACAAACCGTTAGCCCTTTCCATGAAGATCTTAACCTGATTGATGAAGGTCAATTCGCCGCTTGGGCTAACCTTATGCTTCATGGAAAAATGATGTTTAGGGACATGTACATTGTCTACGGACCACTTTTTGTCTACCCAATATATCTACTATTTAAAATATTTTCCCCAACAGCCTTTATGGTCAGAGTTTTTCTTAATTTTGGCAGTATAGTCGGAATTATTATATTGAATTTAATCATGCTTGATTTGAAAATAAAACGCTTCGGAAGATATTTATTAAATTTTCTTATGATTTTATTGCCAATTTTAACATTAAGACAAGCGATAGGTTGGATCTCGATCTACTTACTTATTTTAATTATTACAAAAAAAAACTTGTTTTATTCTTTCTTAACGGGAATATCCATTTCAGCAACATTCCTTATAAGCCCTGAATTGGGAATCATTGTCGGGGCATTTACTCTTCTATATTATGTTTTTTTATTAATAAGCGATTTAAACGGTATTAGGATCTTAAAGTCATTTTTCGTCTGGATTGTTGGACTATTTATTCCATTAATTATTTTTTCATTGTGGTCATACAAGGAAGGTTGGTTCTTGTCATATTTAGTCAATACCAAGAGCGTTCTAGTTGACTTTTCGGGAATTAACGTTCCGAATGGACAAAATATACCGGATATTTTTGCTTTATTGCCTACAAAATTCAGTATATTCGGTTGGCTAAAATTCTTATTTTCTAAAGAAATATATGTTTATTATACGATTATTATACATATTTTTCTATTAATATATTTAACCGTAAGAAGGATTTTAAACTTAAAACTAGAAGATGACAAAATTATATTCATCATTCTTATGTATGGGATTTCGTTTTTATATTTGTATATCGGAAGGCCGGATTTTGGACATTTGTTTTTCGGGTTGTCTCCGGTATTATTAATACTAATCTACTACTTCGATAAAAACATAAAAATGGCTACAAAACTCCCAAATTTGGCTGTTTCTTTGATAATTTTACTTTATTTCCTACGGTTAATATATGTGAATCATCCGCAGATTCAAAAAATAATAGATATTCCGTCAGCAATCGTTTCTAAGCCGGTCAATCCTGAATTCGTAGGACCAATTTTGATATCGAATAGTCAAAAAAACTTTTTTCTAGATCTTCAAGGGTATATGAATAAAAATAGCAATAAAAATGACAATATATTCATATTTACAGATGAACCCATGCTTTACTTGATTTTAAACAGAAATAACGCAACGCGATATGTGTTGCCCTATGCAGCAAATACTATATCAATGAGATTAGACTTAATTAATAGCCTTATTGTTAATAAACCAAAGTTTATCTTAATCGACAATAAGGCATGGGCCGTAGATGGCATAAATAATGAAGTTAGACTTCCGGAAGTAATTAAATACATAAAAAGTAATTATAAAGAAGTAGAAAACGTAGATGGTATTTCCATTTTTAAATAATGTATGGCTGAAATATTTTGCCCTATTTGTAAAAAAAATAATTATGAACTAAAAGTTATTACTAATAGACTTAGGGTCTACCGATGTATAGACTGCGACATATTCTTTGTGAATAATCCAAAAAAAATGATAAAAACAGATTATTATAACGATGTTAATTTAAGACAATATATTTCTTATTATAAAAAATTTCGCATTAAATACTTTAATCAAAATTGGAAGACAATTACCGATATTAAATCTTCCGGCAAAGCATTGGATTTTGGAGCATCATTCGGCTGGTTTCTGGAATGCACACCTAAGACGTGGGACATTGTCGGACTTGAACCCTCTGAGAAAGCCTTCTCTTTCGCTAGAAGTAAAGGCATAAATATACAACAAGGAGATGAAAACAAACTTAAAAATAAAAAATCAACCTATGATCTTATAACTCTTTGGAATGTTTTTGAACATATGCCGGATCCAATAAATTTATTAAAAATTTTTAATAGATCCCTAAAGCCTGGTGGATTATTAGTGATTGCGATTCCAAATAGAAATGGCTTAATTAGCAAATTTTCTTATTTCCTATCAAAATTAAAAATTTATCAGCCAATCTATGCTCTTTTTCAAATTGGAAAGCCTTCTCCCCATTTGTTTCATTATTCGGCTGAAAACATAAAAAATTTACTTAGCGCTACCGGCTTTACGTTCATGTTTACGCGTCAACAACCTGTTATTGATATTGAAAATATTGGCAAAAGGATTCTGCTTGAAAAAAAAACTAACTCACTCACATATTTGATTACTAAAATCGGTACAATATTTACATATTATTTAAGCGCCATATTTGATATGAATGATGAAATAGTAATATATTCTCAAAAATTATGAAAAAAAGTGATTTGTTCTTATCATTTCTGTTGGGAATCTCTGCTTTTGCGTCAAGAATTTTCCTAATTGAAAAAGTTCAATCTCATTGGGATGGCCCACAATATAGCATAGGTGTTGTCCGATACTCCTTTGGGCAGTTTACTCCTGCACCGCCCGGTTATCCTCTCTATATAGCCATGGGTAAATTTTTTTACATTTTTGTCAAGGATCCGCACCTGGCAATTTTGCTCGTTAGTGTTTTTGCAACCATCACTGGAAGTGTTTTACTATATTTGATTGGCAAAAATTTATATAATCGGTATGTCGGTTTAACTTCATCAATAATTTTTCTTACCGGTTCCACATTTTACTATTTTGGACTAACCCCATACGCATATGTGACTATACCTATTACCACAACGCTCTTAGCTTTTATTGTGTACCAAATTTACATGAGGCATAAACAAATGGGTTTCTGGCTGGGTTTAACATTTGGAATAAGTTTTGGAATTAGACCCCAAGAGATTATCTTTACCTTTCCAATTTTAGGCTTAGGCTTTATTTATCTTAGTAATAAAGAAAAAATCAAATCACTCGTTGTGTTTTTGGTTATCAGTCTTGCCTGGCTTATTCCTCTTTTATCCGTCATCGGACCGGTAAATTTCTTCATACAATCACTTGAATTTCTCAAAACTGCAGCTTACCAAGCTTCTTTATCCCAACGCTTGGAATTAATAATGAAGGGATTTCTTTTAAGCTTTGGTTTATCAAGTATTTTATTACTGTATTACGTTTGGATATTATTCAATAATTATCAAAATATAATTAAAAAAAATATTAAAATAATAATATTTTATTTTCTTTGGCTTACCCCTGGGCTTTTATACAATATATTTTTAAGAGTTGACCATGCAGGCTATCAGATGAGCTATCTGGCCGCATTTCTACTATTAATTTCTTATTCCTTATGGAAAATTACGGAAAAAAACAAGAAATTATATTTTGTTATAATTTTACTGATCGCCTTATTTAATCTTTACTGGTTTTTTTACAACAGGGATCCTCAATTTATAAAATCATATAGACCCACGTCCTTCCATTATTCAGACATTCGAAAGAATGATTTAAAAACGGGCAGCAAGATTAACTTTATTATGTCTAAATTTGATCCGAATAAAACACTCGTAATTACAAATTCTGTTTTGTGGCGTCCATACGGATACTATTTAAAAAAATATCTCGTAATAAGCCTTGATGGTTTAGCCGATAATAATCCCGGCTCTTTATACCTGGAAAGAAATCAAAAAGACTGGGATATGAAACAATTTCAAAATAAATCCTTAACTTTGACTATTCCTAAAGACATAGACTCAATAATCATGCCCGACGATGAAAATTATGCCTGGATCAGAAATTACCCTTATAAAATATTCAATTTGCCGGGTAATAGTAAAATTACCTTAATTTCCGTCAATCCTGGAGATAAAATCGTTTATAAATTTCACTACTTCACTATTTTCAAAACTAATTGATTTAACAACATCTTTATATTCAATAAAGGAAGCAAAAATAACTATTTCAAGCATTACTATTGGGGCAAGATGGATCAGCAACCTCTCTATAGAACTATCCGGAGAATTCCCTTGAGTAAAAATATATGTCAAAACATACAAAATTAGCTGCGAAATTATAACAAAGTTCAATATAAATAATTCTTTATTTTTAAAAGGTTTAAGTAACAAGGTATAAAAATATGTAATCCATAATACATTCCAACTTTTAATATTGATTAATTCTTTAAACGTACCGGTAAATGCACTCTTTGCCTTGGACAGGGAAAATATTAAAGAATGACTCAAGAAATAATTATTTATTCCGCTAATTCTTTTATAAATTTCCCAATCAATAACCGGCACCATCCATAAAAGTAAAAAGGTCAGATGACCGTAAAGTTTATTTTTATAAATGTGAAGAATTGCAAACATACCTATCCAAATAGATAAAGCCAGCCCTTCCGATTTAACTAGAGCCGCAGAACATAAAAATATCGATAAAACAGCAAGAGTTTTACGACTACTACTTTTTATGTATTCAAAAAGTAAGGCCACAGAACAAAAAGAGAAAAATCCCAAAGGTAAATCTGCTAAACCGGACTCCATTCTTCCACCATGTCTAATCAGATTCTGCGTAGAAACAAATAAAAACGTAAACAGTAATCCACGCCTAAATCCGTACCTTTGTTTAATAAAATCGAAAAATAGAATTGTCAGAAAAAAATAGAAAGCAGAGGAAACAAGCAGTATTGCAGTATCATCCACCTTTCCCATGACAATGAAAAAAAACGTATTAGAAAGATAATTGAGTAACGGATAATATAAGTTAAAATGCCTTAGTATTCCCGGATCTATTTTCCCGCTCAGAAAAAAAACCTTAGACTGAAATAACCAGGCTGCCCAAGAATCCCAAGCCACAGGCGGTCTAATCAGAGCCTCAAATACAGCATAGGAGATACAAAATATGATTAAAAGCGTTAAGATCCAATCGATTTTTTTAAATTTAGGTATTTCGGGTATTTTCATGCTTAAATTTCTCATGTTTTTAATCAAGGTTAATATAATTATGATTAGCCATGGGATAATTAAGTCAGGTTTTGTCCAAGGAATACTTAGTCTTGAAAAAACGTAAAGTTGGAATGAAGTTAGGGTTATCCCCAATCCAAACGAGTATGCTATCTTTGAAAGAAGACAAAACCCGCTTAAAAGATTAAAGAAACTAATAAGCGAAAAACCTATAATTGTAATAAATATAATAATCAGTAAAACAATAATTATATTCATAGATGTTTTAAAATTGTCCAAGGTGAAACAGAAACGAGAACGGTATATTCATTAAAATTCTGTTGATAATTATCCAAGGCAACGTAGTTAAAATATTTTTTAGTTAGGATTTGATTAATTTCATTTTTGTTCGAAATTACATTAATATTGCGGGGATACAAATAATACCGCCCCAGATAATAAGCCAGATCGCTTTTAGAGTAGACAAGAATCGAAGAGTAATTTTCGGTATGATTATTTATGAAAGCTACGAAATCATAAATATTTCCATAAATTTCGTGTCGCTTTTGAACATCTGACAAAGGCAGCCAGTGTTTGGCTTCCGAAAATGATTTAATAAAATTAAATCCCACATCAAAAACAGAAAGCACTATCCAAATGAAAACAACAACGAAAAATATTTTTATCTTTAAATTGGCAAGGTTTTTTTGAGTATCTTTAAAGATTCTCATTTTTTATTCCAATAATTATATCTTCCCACATCGATGATCGTCTTAAATACTAAGAATCCATGCTTGACACTATTTACGCTTGATGAGCCTACTACTCTTTTTTTGTAAGAAATGGGAATATTAATTAATCTGTAATTATACTTTACTGATTTCAAAATTAATTCCGCCTCATAGCCAAAGTGGTCAACTTTGGGATTTAAAATTTTCAAGATACCAGAATTGAAACCCTTATAGCCTGCCATCACGTCTGTAATTCTTTGTTTTGCAAATAGCGATGTTATTGCTGATAAGATATAGCTGCCAAATAATTTAAATATGCTTACCGAGCCCGGATCTATACGTGCCCCTGCTTGATATCTTGTTCCTAACGTGACATCAAAACCATGCAGAAGTGGTTTAATCATCTTCGGCAAATCGGACGGCAAGAATTGACCATCTGCGTCAAGTTGAATAATTATTTCATCTCCACAATACGGTATAGCCCTGCTGATTGCAGCACCTTTTCCCTTTCCTTCTCCGACATTTATAATTCTTGCTTTCGTTGTTTTAGCAGCATCTAGTGTATCTTTACTTATTTTGCTGTCAACAATCACCATCACTTTCATATCGTATGCCTGTATTTTAAGACAATCGTTAATTGTCTTGATAATTGTCTTTCCTTCGTTGAGGGCAGGCATTAAAATTAATACTTTGCGCTTTTTATTCATTATTATTAGCCCGTTTTCTCTTATTATATCAATAACTTAGGTCTACTTGCTAAAACAAACGTATTGTTTTAAAATTAGGCAAACAAAGTTAGGCTATGAAAACTATTATCTTATGCGGTGGTGTTGGAACACGGTTGAAAGAAGAAACAGAATTTAAACCAAAACCCATGGTTTTTATCGGCAATAAGCCGATCATTTGGCATATCATGAAGATTTATGCCAATTACGGCTACAACGATTTTATCTTGGCCTTGGGGTATAAGGCAGATTACATAAAAGATTTTTTCCTGAATCAAAAAGCATTTTCGACAGATTTCTCACTTGACACAAAAACCCATGCAACTAAATTCTTTTTCAAAACCAGAAGAGAGATTGACGACTTTAAGATTACCTTCGTTGATACCGGCTTAGAAACGTTGCCTGGAGAAAGAATTTTAAGATGCAGGAACTATATTCCTAAGAACGATCCAAACTTCATGGTTACTTACGGCGACGCGGTAACCGACCTCAAAATAAAAGACTTGGTAAAATTTCATAAAAGTCAGAAGACAATCGGAACAATAACGGGAGTTCATCCCAGATCAAAATACGGCCTGATGAGAATGGAGAACGACAATCTAGTAGCGGGACTAACAGAGAAGCCGGTCTTATCGGATTGGGTTAATGGCGGTTTTATGATTTTTAACCAAAAAATATTTAATTACTTAAAAAAGGGTGAATATGAGCTGGAAGCAATAAAAAGAATTGCCAAAGAAAAACAATTATCGCTTTATAAGCACAATGGATTTTGGTTTGCGATAGATACATACAAAGAGCTTGAAGATTTAAATAATATTTGGGAAACGGGCAATGCTCCATGGAAAATATGGTAAGTTTAATAAAAAACATATTAGTGACTGGATCTGAAGGATACATTGGATCAGTTCTCGTAGATATCCTTAAGGAAAAAAAATATAAGATACGCTGTATTGATTCCGGATTTTTCGTAAGAAATGAAATTAGCAAACCCCGATCTACTTATCCTTTGATAAAAAAAGATATAAGGTCAATAAATAAAAACGATTTGAAAAACATTGATGCGATAATTCATCTTGCCGCACTCTCAAATGACCCTATGGGTGAGTTAAACCATTCATTAACAAAGAGTATTAATTTAGATGCCACGATAAGGCTTGCAAAACTTGCAAAAAAGATGAAGATAAAAAAGTTTATCTTTTCGTCTTCTTGTAGCGTATACGGTATCGCAAAAACGAAAATTGTCAATGAACATTCAAAAGCTAACCCTCAGACATGCTATGCAAAATGCAAATTGATTGCTGAACAAAAACTTAAAAAACTTGCAAGTAGAAATTTCTTCGTAGGAATTTTAAGAAATTCAACGGTATATGGATTTTCACCCAGATTTAGAAATGATCTTGTTGTAAATAATATGGTGGCCTCGGCACTTTCTGAAAAACAGATCAAGATTATGAGTGATGGAAAACCATGGCGTCCCTTGATAGACGTAAAAGACTTGTCGCAAATATTTATTGAATTTCTTAAAAATGACCAAATGGAGTTGAACGGTAAAATTGTAAATGTAGGATTTGCCGAAGGCAATTATCAAATTAATGATATTGCAAAAACAATAAATAAATATATGCCAAAATGTAAAATTATATATACGGGCGAACACGGTTCGGATACAAGAAGTTATAAGGTTGACTTTAAATTATTTAAAAAATATTTTCCTAATATGAAACAAAAATGGCCCTTATCGAAATCCGTCAAGGATTTAATTAATAAATTAAGAAATAGTCAGAAAACTGTTTACTCTTCTAAATTTTCCAGACTTTCAGCAATAAATGATTATTTGAAAGCAAAAATTCTGAATAAAAAATTATATTGGAATCAATGAAAAATTTAATCAGCATTATAGTTCCAGCTTACAATGAAGAATTGGCAATACCGGAACTTATTCGCAGACTTAAAATTATAACTAAAAAGCTATTCGATTATTCGTTCGAATTTATTATTGTTGAAAATGGATCATATGATCAAACATTTAATGTTCTCTTAAAAGAACAACGAAAAGAAAAAAGAATAAAAATTATACAATTAGCTAAGAATGAGGGAACTGATAATGGCTTAATTGCAGGATTAACGTTTGCCGATGGAGACGCGGCAATAGTCATGATGGCAGATTTGCAGGATATACCCGAACTTATTCCAAAATTTATTAATAAATGGAAAGAAGGATACGACATAGTTTACGGCATAGTCAACAAGAGAGTTAAGTTGAAGTTCACGCGCAGAATGGAAACATTTTTTTTCTATAAAATTATAAAAATGATGAGTAATAATTTAATTATAGAAAATGCAAGCGACTTTAGATTACTTGATAAAAAGGTTTACAGATTGATGATTTCTATGCCAGAACATAATAAATTTTTTAGAGGATTATCTACATGGACAGGGTTTAGGCAAGTGGGCATTCCCTTCAATCGACCTCCAAGATATTCAGGAGAGTCTAAGGCATATCTTAGCACTGTTATGAAAGTAGCCTTAAACGGTATTTTCTCTTTTTCAAATATTCCATACTATATTCCAATATTTTCTTCTCTTTTTTGTCTTATTTTTTCTATTACGCTTTTTATTTTAAGAGCTTTTTCACTTTCAATAATTACTTTTTTATTTTTTATTCTATCTTTTGTTTTAAGCATCATTACCGAATGCTTGAGACGGATTATTATCGAGACACGTAACAGGCCACAATTTATTATTAAAAAAACGGTCGGAATATAATGAAAGACAGTTATCTCATAACCGGTGCTACCGGATTTATAGGCTCACATTTAGTACATAAGTTAGTTGAACTTAATAAAACCGTTCATATTATTTCAAGAAATCAAAACGCAAACTGGAGACTTTCAGATATTAATAGAAAAATACACTTTCATAAAATAAATATTTTGGATAAAAATCTACGCAATCTAATCAATAATATATATCCGACACACGTTTTTCATTTAGCAGCCTACGGGTCACTTCCCAGAGAAGATAATCCAAGAAAAATGTATGAAGTAAACGTCCTGGGCACAATGAATTTAATAAAATCTCTCTCTTTGAAATATTTAAAATTATTTATTAATACCGGGAGCTCATCTGAGTATAAATTAAAAAATCGAGCGCTCAAGGAAAATGACTTTTTGGAACCATTAAATAATTATGGACTTTCTAAAATGACTCAAACATTCTATTGTCAAAAAGAAGCAAAAATAAACAACCTACCAATCGTTACGTTTCGTTTATTCTCACCTTATGGCCCATTTGAAGAAAAGACACGCTTAATACCTGATGTTATTCTGCATGCAATTAAAAACAAAAATATTTCTCTATCAAATCCAAAATTTGTAAGAGATTTTATTTTTATCGATGACGTTGTTGAGGCTTATCTGCAGGCTTGTAAAATAATACCTAAGCCGGGAGAAATTTTTAATATTGGAAGCGGCACGCAATCCTCAATTGAAAAAATTGTCAAAATTATACTTTCGCAAACTAACAGTAAATCAAATTTACTTTGGGGAGCCAAACCGAAACAAGAGAGGCAAATTGAACCCAAAACTTGGAAAGCAGATATAAATAAAGCAAAAAAATATTTAAAGTGGAAACCTAAGCATACATTAGAAAATGGAATTTACAAAACAATTGTTTGGTTTAAGAATAATGAATCTTTATATGTTAGATAAGAAAAGATTAAGAATTTTACAAAATACTGCAAATAAAATTAGAATTTCTGTCATAAAGATGAGTTTTGATGCACAGAGCGCTCACATGGGGGGTTCTTTGTCATGCATAGACATTCTTACCGCACTATATTTCTATAGCATGAACATTAATCCAAAAATACCAAATGATAAGAATCGAGATCGTCTTGTATTTAGTAAAGGACATGATGCGAAAGCTTTATATGCAACTCTTTGCGAAAGAGGATATTTTCCTAAAAAATTGCTAGAAACATACGAGCAAAATAATGGAAGCCTTCCGGGACATTCAATCCGAAATTGTGTTCCAGGAATTGAAACATCCTCAGGATCTCTTGGTCATGGTCTTTCCATTTCTGCTGGCATTGCTTACGCAGGAAAACTAGATAAAAAAAAATATAAGGTTTTTACGATCATAAGCGACGGCGAATGCGACGAAGGCTCTACGTGGGAAGCAATTTTATTCGCCGGTCATCATAAATTAAACAACTTAATTACAATTGTAGACTTTAATAAATTACAAGGCTTCGGATACACAAAAGATATTCTAAACCTTGAGCCGTTTTTGGATAAATGGAAAAGTTTTAATTGGAACGTTGTAAAAATTAATGGTCACAATTTAGATGAGATTGCTAAAGCCTTGGCAATAAAATCAATTAACAAGCCACTTGCTATCATTGCCAATACTATAAAAGGCTACAAGGGACCAGAACGACACGTTAACCAAATATCCTCCCAATATAAGCCTCCAACCAAAGATGACCTGATAGCTGCAATTAACAGATTAGAAGCAGAAATAATTATATGAGAACAACATTTGCTGAAACGCTATTTGTAAATGCGAAAAAAAATAAAAAAATTATGTTACTTACCGCTGATTTAGGATATTCTGTTTTTGAAAAATTTATTAATGAAGTTCCAAATCAATACCTTAACGCTGGAATAGCGGAACAGAATATGACCGGACTTGCTGCAGGACTGGCAATCGAAGGAAAAATTCCCGTAATATATTCCATCATTCCCTTTATAACTATGAGGAATTTTGAACAAGTTAGGAATGATATCTGTTATCAGAATCTTAAGGTAATAATTGTTGGTGTTGGAAGTGGTTTTTCTTACGGCACATACGGACATTCCCACCACGGACTTGAGGATATGGGAGTTCTAAGAACCCTTCCCAATCTGACGATTATTAGCCCCTGCGACCCTGAAGAAACAAGACAGGCAACCAAATGGGCACTACTAAATATGGGCCCTACCTATATCAGGCTTGGAAAAGCCGGCGAACCAAAACTGCATTCGAAACCGTTTATATTCAAAATAGGAAAAGGAATAATCTTAAAAAATGGAAGCATGGTTACCATCATCTCAACAGGAGCTATTACCAAAATGGCGCTTGAAACAGCAAGATTATGTGAAAAAAAGGACATTTCGGTCAGAGTCGTAAGCATGTACTCAATAAAGCCAATCGACCAAAAACTTATTTTACGATGCGCTAAAGAAACAAAATCTATTTTTACGCTCGAAGAACATTCTGTAGTAGGAGGTTTGGGAAGTGCCGTGGCCGAAGTGCTTGCGGAAAATCAAGCAAAAGTGTACTTTAAGAGAATCGGTATTTCTGATAACTTTACAAAAAAAATGGGTAGACAGGAATTTATGCGAGAGATAAACGGTCTGTCTGTGGAAAATATTTCCAACCTGATTTTACAATCTCTCAAAAAAGATTATAAATGATAAACGTTATGCTTGAGCCATACAGGATGATCGTAGTTAACATCATAGCTATTACTTGCCTATCGCTTGGACTAATCTTCTATAAATATATATATCCGAAAAAAAATATTAACATCTTTATACTCCTTTTGCTTATTTCTATTCCGCCAATTATAAGCATTTTAAGAAAAGGTTCTTATGAGAGTGGAGATCTTACGATCCATGCAAAATATGCCATGCAATTTTACGATAACATTATTCAAGGTAATTTTAATCCCGAATGGATGGGAAACCATTGTGTCAGCTTTGGATGTCCTGAATATATATTTATCTTTAAATTGCCATATTATATTGTTTCATTATTTCATTTCATTGGATTCTCATTTATTGCCAGTGTAAAAATACTCTTAATAACATCTTTTTTTGCATCAGGAGTCGGAATGTATCTATGGATAAAAGATGAAATTGGGAAAATACCGGGATTCGTAGCAGCTGTTTTTTATTTATTTTCTCCTTATCACCTCATAGATTTACATTTCCGTGTAAGTATAGGCGAAATTACCTCCATGGCCATATTGCCATTCCTATTTATGTTTACAAAAAAATTAATTATATTTAAAAAAATAAATAGTTTCATGATAACTGCCACATTATTTGCCCTTTTAATCCTAGCCCATCAAGTAACTGCGCTTATATCGTTTCCACTCCTTATTCTTTATGGTATTTTTGTCTGGTTTAAATCGAAACAAAAAAGATACTTATCTATATTTCTAGCTGCATCCGCGTATGCATTTGGAATATTGCTTTCTGCTTTCTCTTGGATTCCCATGCTGGTGGAAGAAAACCAGATCTGGTATGGAAAAAGTCTTGATGTAAGCTTTCATCCTATTTCAAGTTTTCTTTATTCTCCAAATAGGTTCGGCTTACTTTTCCAGGGCCATATGGGCGAACTTTATTTGAATGTCGGTTATACACAATGGTTTATTCTTTTTCTATCAATTTATTTACTAATCAAAAATAAAATCAAAAAAAATAATAAAACATTTCTTATCCTCCTAATCACAGCATTTTCTATATTATTTATTTCTATGCAATCATTCACTAAGCCTTTATGGGATTGGCTTCCGCTGGCAAAAAGCATTCAATTCTCATGGAGACTATTAATCGAAACTTCGCTTATAATTTCAATTATTGCGGGTATTGTAGTTAAAAATGTTAATTCAAAAAAATTTACCATTATCATTTGTGTGTTGACAATTTTGTACACAATACTTAATTGGGGAAATAGAAAAACAGACCCGACTATCAATGATGCGCTCATTAGAAATCAGTCCCTGTATCAGGAATATCCCGGAACCGTAGAGTTTACGACTCCAACATCGGTAGACCGCAATGCAAAATGGATTGGAATATATCCTAAAAGTCATATTGAGGTATATTCCGGAAAAGCTGACATCGTATCCATATCGCGCTCAATGACCAAGCATCAATATCTAATCGTTGCCCATGAAGATTCCTTAATTAAAGAAAATACTTATTACTATCCGGGATGGGAATTATTTCTAAATAATAAAAGAAGTGAAATTTATTATAACAATCAAAATTTTAAGGGAGTTATTTCTTTTTATCTCAAAAAAGGTATTTATAAGGTAAGACTAATTTTCGTTGATACTCCGGACAGAATATTAGGAAATGTAATTACTCTAACTTCATTTCTATTCTTTTTTATATTCCTTTTCTTTTTACGACCCATTAGAAACGGCTTTAGGGGTTTTTGGGGATTAATAAATAAAATTTTACATTAATCTCACTTTATGAATGGCATTAAATAATCTACAAATGTCTTTTTAATTTTGTTAATCTGAGATTCCGTCAGGCCCTGATGGCAACCGATAACAAATCCTCTTTTCATAATCGATTGCGCTACGGGGAAATTTTTAAACGGCGACTTTTGTTTTATAGCTGCAAAACCCGGCTGTTTGGTAATAATTCCGGTAAAAATTGGCCTGGTCTGGATATTGTTTTGTTCAAGATAAGTCACAATGCTTATCCTATCAAAAGGGGCATTATTCCTTATTGTCAGAGGGAAAGCTAGCCATTGAGTGAAGACTGATGCATCTTGCTTAGGCAGAATAAAAAAACTTTCGTAGTCTTTAAAAAATTTATATAAAGATTTAAAATTGCTTATCCGGATTTTTTGAAATTTTTCCAACTTTTCGAGCTGAGCGTTTCCAAAAGCAGAACCTAACTCCATCGGTAAAAAATTATACCCAATATCCGAGAATATAAATTTCGCATCATAAGGAACACCTTCTAATTTTGTTCTAAATCTGTTTTTAAAACTCTCCGATTCGTCATATAGGGCTGACCCTCTACCCCAACCTCTTAACACTTTAGTTTTGTCACGGTATGATTTGAGATCAACCGCTACCATCCCTCCATTTCCGCCGGCGGTTATAATATGAGAACCATAAAAACTGGTCGTACAAATGTCTGCAAACGATCCCACTCTTTTACCGCGATATTTTGCCCCAAGAGTGTCGCATGAATCCAGAATAATCAAAAGCTTATGTTTTTTGGCAAGTGACTTAATTTTTTCTAAATTGGACACGTTTCCCAAAAGCAGAGGTATCATCAGGGCACGTGTTTTCTTTGTGATTGCTTTTTCAAGCTGACTCAAATTTATTTGATAAGATCCTTCTTCTACGTCCACGAAAACAGGCGTTAAATTTTTCATAACAAGCGGAGCGACCGTCGTGGCGAAAGTTAATATCGGAGTAATTATTTCAGACTTTTCAGGAAGATTTAATAATTCCACCGCTAGGAGATTTGCTGATGAACCTGAATTTACCATAACTGCATATTTTTTACCAAGAATGCGAGCTACACCTTTTTCGAAAGCAGTAGTTTCCTGTCCAAGAATCGTGCGTCTCTCTCTCAATACGGCTAGTACTCTATCCTCTTCTTCTTTCCCATGCACAGCTAAACCATATGGAACACGAAGGTTATAATCCGTTTTCATAAATATAAGTCAGATGATTATATATGCGTTATATCCGATAATCAATAGGCTTAACGGAGGCAGTTTTTTACAAAAAAATTTAGATTATTTTATAAATTATGCAAAATTTTCCAATAAATTTTGGAGGATAAATCAATCTGTATTTTCCCTTATTAATTTTAATAAATTCATCGACAGCAATCTTGACGCCTTTTGAAAAAAAATTATAATCATCAACAACCAGATATCCTCCTTTAACCATATTTTTATGTAAATGTTCCAGCGTAATTTTTGTAGGATTATACAAGTCAAAATCAATATAGGCAAAAGATATTTTTTTAGGAAAATTTTTATTAATCGTGTTTTCTATAAATCCCGGAATGATATGTGTTTTACTCAGCGGAAAATTTATTATTTTTAATTTGGTTTTAACATAAGAATCCGGATAGCTCATGGTTGATTTATACTTTCTCATCGAACCTAAATTAAATATGTCGTTTATCAAGATGTCTTTTTTTGTCGGAGCCGATAATCCCTGAAATGAGTCATATAACCATAAATGCTTGGTTGTATTTTTTATCTCATTGGCAATTAGGGCCGACGTTGATCCGTTAGCAATTCCAAATTCACAAACATCTCCTTTTAGGGAGAACGTTTTATTTAAATAATGCACTATATACATAGCTTCTCCAACGCTGGTGCCATACAGGTTTGTTAATAATTCATTTCTTTTTACATCCTGCTTAATATTCTTAAATAATGTGCTCATCAGGAAATCAACAAGTTCATTTACAGCTTCTTTATGCTTTTCCTTAATGTATTTTAATTCGTAAATTCTTATAGTTTGAATACCATATTTGTTGAGAAGTTTATCTAAGAACAATCTAAATTTATTTTTCATAGATTATGCCCCCAAAGTTTTAAATATTGACTTACGAGGTTGTTCCATGATTGCCCCCCGGCCCATTCAAAAGCTTTTTCAATCATTTTTTTCTTGGTCATTACATTTTTTTTATAATAGATAATCTTTGAAGCAAGTTCAAAAGGAGAACTAAAAATAACTATTTGCTTTGCAAAAGGAGCCATCTTCAAATAATCTTTCTTAATCGGATTATCATAAACCGCAAAGATCAGCCTCTTAGCAGCCATGGCTTCTAATATTGATAAATATCTTGAAACAAAAGCAAATTCGTAATTTTTAAAATATTTCGTGGCATTGCTTACGGCGTTTAATATTTTATTTTCTTTATTAACCAAACTTCTAAATTTTCCATCCCCGATAACAAGAAACTCAAAATTTGGAATTTTCTTTCTTATAATTTCAACCGCCTGAGTATATGTCTGTATTCCTGTTTGTTCATCCAATCTTCCGATAAAAACAGCTCCGTTTGTATGATTCGGAAGTTTCTCAATTCTTGGTATATCAACCGCGCCATAAGACACAATACTCGGTTTTGTGCCGTACCATTTCGAAATAAAATCCCCGATACAAATATTTCCCATCGATAATTTTTCAGAAATTTTGTGGACGAAAATATCTTTTGTTCTCAACGGAAAATCTTCGTATCCATGAAAGGTCGTAAAAACTTTTTTGGAAGGATACAGGAAACGGAAGGGAAAATACCAAAAAAATACATCGTGGCAATGCACTACATCTGCATTTGCGATCAAATCATTGTGTTCCCATAACCACCTCCATATTTTAAATTTTTTAGATTTTCCGTCCTTGAAATGCGGCATCCGAATGACCTCAACGCCATTAATAATTTCCTTACTTTTTAATCCCGATGCGTGTTTTTCCGTAACGATCGTAACCTTGTGGCCTTTCTTAATTAATATGTCAGATATTCTTGCAACGTGCTTTTCTACTCCACCAATATGGGGAGCATACAGACGCGAAAGGAATAAGATCTTCATATTAGGGAGATTCTATCATTGATTTACTCATCAAACAACTGATTAAGGCCTATTTATAAGATTTATGCTAAAATTAACCCTGAGTGAATATAAAAAAAACGATACTTAAGGCAGGTAGATTTATCTATAAATATATTTTTAGACGGATATTTTTTCTGATCGATTCTGAAACTATACATCTTTTTCTTACTGATTTTGGTGAAAGATTAGGAAGAATAAAATCCTTGAAGAGAACGGTAAAATATTTCGTAAGATTCGAAGACCCAAGTCTTAAGCAATCTTTGATCAATATAAAATTCCCAAATCCTGTCGGTTTGGCTGCCGGCTTTGATTACAGAGCCCAATTAACACAAACTCTTCCGATGATCGGTTTCGGTTTTGGCACAATCGGAACAATAACTAACCAACCTTCCGAAGGCAATCCAAAACCCAGACTTGGTAGACTGGTAAGGTCAAAGTCCTTAATGGTAAACAAGGGTTTCAGAAATCCCGGAATCAGAGATATCTTACAAAAATTAAAAAACTTAAATTTCGAAATTCCTGTCGGTATAAGTATCGGCAAAACGAATACGGAAAAATTAACGACACAAAAGCAATCCATTGATGACATTATCACGGCGTTTAAAGAAATTCAGAAGTCAAAGATAAACTTTTCTTATTATGAGTTAAATATCAGCTGTCCGAATTTAGTTGGAAATATCTCTTTCTATCCACCCAAACAACTGGAAGAATTACTGATTGAAATTAAAAAATTAAGGCTTAATAAACCTGTTTTTATAAAAATGCCGATTGATAAAAGCGACAAGGAAACGCTAGGAATGTTGAAAGTAATTACAAAATATCCGATTCAAGGAGTGATTTTCGGAAATCTGCAAAAGAATAGACTTGATCCGACTTTTGACAAACAGGAAATTCTGAAATATAAAACGGGAAATTTCAGCGGAAAACCAACGGAAAAACGGTCCAATGAATTAATAAAACTGACTTATAAAAATTATGGAAAAAAGCTTTTGATAATCGGCTGCGGCGGAATATTTAATGCCAAAGATGCTTATACTAAAATAAAACTCGGCGCCTCACTTGTTCAACTAATTACCGGCATGATTTTCGAGGGCCCGTTAATAGCAGCCGAAATAAATTCCGACCTTATCAGCATGCTAAAAAGAGACGGCTTTAAAAACATCTCCGAAGCAGTTGGAACTATTGCGTAAGTAATGCTGTGGACCCGAGAAGATTCGAACGTCGCTATGCACCTTCGGCCTACGACCTTTGCTGTGTGTGGACCCGAGAGGACTCGAACCTCTGACCTCTTCAATGTGAATGAAGCGTTCTACCACTGAACCACGGGTCCTTAATGCAATTTTACATCATCTCTGCCTGATTGACAAAGCGGATTAAATCAAGCACAATTACTTTATGGATTTTTTAAGGAAAGTTTACGCCTTTCTCATCGATACGGTTCAAACATTAGTTTTGGTTTTTGCCGTTTTTCTGGTTATTTACGTGTTCCTATTCCAACCTTTTCAAGTTAGCGGAAGCTCGATGTTTCCGACTTTCTTGGACAGAGAATATATTTTGACCAATAAGATTGTCCTAAGGTATAAGTTGCCAATACAAGGTGACGTTATCGTATTCAAGGCTCCAAATGATCCGGAAAAGGACTATATTAAACGCGTAATAGGGGTACCGGGAAATACCGTAACGGTCGGAAACGGAAATGTTTATGTAAATCAAAAGATTTTAAATGAATCTGCCTATCTCAATCCGACAGTTAAGACATACGGCGGGACATTTCTGAGGGAGGGCGCTTCGATAACGATTCCTGCGAATAATTACTTTGTGTTGGGAGACAATAGGTCTGGAAGTTCTGACTCCAGAGAATGGGGTTTTGTTCCATCAGGCAATATTGTTGGAGAGTCTATGTTTGTCTATTGGCCGGCAGACAAAATGGAAGTAATTAAAAACCCTTTTAAATAATTTATTCCCCGCTTAAAATCTTATTTATAGCTTTAATCTTGGGACCTGTTACCTCAACGTCACCTTTTATCTCAATTAATATTTTAGCTTTCTTGCTTGACTGGAAAATTGTGACTTTGTCCAAATTATACATTTTGGCAATTTTTTTAGCCATTTCGTCAAGCTCCGGAATCCACAATCTATCCTCAACCGTGCGGGGTTCTTTTTTCAAAATTTCTCCTTTGGCTTTTCTCGCTTCCTCCTCGGTTTGTCTGACTGTACTGTTTTCTCGCAATATTTTTCTGAACAGGTCAAGCATGAGTGCGGGATCACCCAAAGAGATTAGAGGTCTGACATGCCCTTCAGAAATTACACCCGCGACCAATGCATCTTTAATCGCATCGGGCAAAGACAGAAGTCTAATGGTATTTGAGACTGTAGGAGCACTCTTTCCGACCTTTCTGGCAACTTCATTGGTTCCCAGACCGAATTCATCAATCAATCTCTTGTAGGCAAGAGCTCTCTCAATCGGGTTAAGATCTTCTCTCTGGACATTTTCAACGATCGACATCTCAAGCATGCCCTGTGGCGTGGTTTCTTTGATTACAACCGGTATCTTAGACAGCCCCAACAGCTTAGCTGCCCTCCAACGCCTTTCTCCGGCGATAATTTGGTATCCTGCGGGCGTTTTGGCAATAACCAAAGGCTCAAGGATTCCTTGTTCTCTGATAGAATCAACCAATTCACTTAACGAAGCCGATGCAATTACTCCACGGGGCTGAAGAGGATTAGCTTGAATCATATTAATTTCAAGCTCGTGAATTTCACCTTGAATATTCGGATTGTCCATAAATTATTTCTATTTAGAATTTATGACTTCTACTATCCTTTTCCCTCGAGCAGTTTTGAAATTAACAATTCCGTCTTTTACCGCATACAGGGTGCAATCATTTCCCATTCTTATACCTTCTCCGCTAAAAATCTTTGTTCCTTTTTGACGAACGACTATATTTCCTGACATTATTTTTTGTCCGCCATACAACTTAACGCCCAAGCGCTTTGCTCTAGAATCCCTATTACCTCTTACTGCTCCCTGAGCTTTTGTATGTGCCATATTTAATTAGAATCCTACGTTAACTTTTTACGGCTGTCAAGATATCAAGTATTTTAACCTTGCTCAAGGCTTGTCTGTGCCCCGTTGATCTTCTAAATCTAACTTTTTGCTTATATTTAGAGATTCGAAGTTTTTCTCCCCTGATATGCTCCAAAACCGTAGCCTTGACTGCCATCCCCGAAACCGTGGGTTTGCCCAGTTTGACTTTTCCATCTGCAACATGCAAAAAAACTTCCTCAAATTTAAATTCTTTTCCAGGTTCAAAAGCAAGTCTTTCAACTTCAAGAACTGTATCCTTTGAGACTTTATACTGTTTTCCGCCTGTTCTTATGATTGCGTATTCCATAACAATATTTGATTATAACAAAAAAACTACTTAATTTCCAGAACATTATGCGAAGACTCATTTTTACTCATAGATGAAAGAATTCCCAGAAAAATAAAATTAGAAAGTAAGGAACTTCCTCCGTAGGAGACAAAAGGAAGGGTAATACCTACTATCGGAAGAATGCCTATATTCATGCCTATGTTTATGAAGAATTGAAGAAAAATTACTGAAAATACGATCGCGGCAAATATTTTATTGAAAATATCGTCCTGTTCCCTAAAAATTATAAAAATTTTATACAGCAAAAACACAAAGGTTATAATGATCAAAAATGCCCCAACTATTCCTAACTCTTCAGATAGGCTGGCAAAAATAAAGTCAGTGTGACTTTCCGGCAGGAATCTAAGCCCCGACTGTGTTCCCAAACCTAATCCGCGTCCAAACAGCATCCCGGAGCCTACAGCTATTACAGCCTGAATAGCATTGTAGGATAGTCCCAAGGGGTCGCTTGGATTCAGAAAGGTCAGAATCCGATGCTTCTGATAGTCATGAAGAAATCTCCAAAGAATAGGAGAAGATATTGCTAAAAAAGCTAATCCAGACAAGAAATATCTGAAAGGAAAACCAAAAACAAGAAATGCTATCACCGCCGCCATCAAATAGATAAACGTGTTCCCTAAATCCGGCTGTAAGAAAACTAAAATAATAACCGGCAACAGAAAACAAACCGTAAGTAAAAAAGTTTTTAAAGAATAATTGTTTCTCGATGAAAGATAAGAAGCCAAAGAAATAGCTAAAAAAGGTTTAAGGATCTCCGAAAATTGCAATCCGAAACCAAGAAAATCCAACCACCTGACCGACCCTCTGGTTTCTACCCCCAGAACCAAAACAATTATTAATAATAATATTGAAACAATATAGATTTGTAGGGCGTAAAATTTTACGGTTTTATAATTTGTCTGTGAAAAAAATAAAAAAGCAAAAAATCCTACAATTAAAAAAAACAACTGGCTTCTAAAAAGTGATACATCCATTGTAAAAAGAACTGTCAGACTGAAAGTCAACAAGATAATCACGGGAGTCAGCAATCCCCAATCAAGATTAAAATTTGATCTTCTATTCATTGCGAATAACCCTGAAACTTCCTTTTCCGATGTAGCTAACCGATGCTTTCTTTTTTATATAATCCTCAAATGTGGCAGGCCAATTATTTAGTTCAACATTGACCTTTTCATCAAGAGTTGTGCCCAATTTCTTGCGTTCCTGCTGAATCATTCTGACAATATCTCTTGCTTCACCTTCGTCTTTCAATTCCTGAGTCAGATTCATATCGAAAGCAACTGTCATTTCTCCTTTTCCTTTTCCAAAGCTTACTTTTTTGACATTCAGTTCGTCTTTAATTAAAGAAAGTAAATCTTCGTCTTCAATAATAAATTGCGCATTCTTAACCTTAAATTCTGCCAAGGGCTGTCTGACCTTAATCATCGCTTCTTTTCTTTTGCCATGACCGATTTCAACAAGTTTCTTCAGTTCTGACATTTTATTAATTAAATCTTGATCCAATAATTTCGTATTCGCAACCGGATAATTTGAGAGATGAACCGACTCCAGGCCCGTTAAGTTTTTGTACATTTCTTCGGAGATAAAGGGCATAAATGGAGACAATAATTTTGATATTTTTACCAAAACTTCGTACATAACCGAAAAAGTCGTTTCCCTTTCTTCTTTGGACGCCAAAGGACCAACCCGATTCCGGGATCTACGGATATACCAAGTGGAAAAATCACTAACCACGAAGTCTTCAATGACTCTCGAGGCTGTTACAGCGTCATAATCTTCCAATGATTTATTTACAGTCAAAATGACTCCTTCCAACTTGGAAAGAATCCACTTATCCAGCAATTTATATTCCTTGGACGGATTCTTGGGATCAAAGCCCGACTGCAGGGCATAATCAACGAAGAATTTGTAACTATTCCAAAGGATTAAATAAAATTTTCTTTTGACTTCACTGGCCGGACCGAAACCGAAATTAAGATTCGCTTCCGGATTTTGCGTGACATAAAGCCACCTCATCACATCCGATCCAATTTCACCGGCAGCCTGATTAAACTCAATGGCATTACCTTTTGATTTGTGCATTTCTTCGCCTTTTTCATCCCTGACCGAAGCAAAACCCAAAACTGTTTTGAATGGATTCGTTTTCTTAAGCGCTGTGGACATAGCGATCAAAGAATAAAACCAATTCTTAAATTGTCCGGGAAAACTTTCGGTTATAAAGTCTGCCGGAAACCAGTCATCAGACATAGTTGAGAAAGGCACAATGCCGGCGTCTAGCCAAGGATTACCGACATCCGGAATTCTCGAAACTACTTCTCCACACTTATCGCATTTCACTTTTATTTCGTCAATCCACGGCTTATGTGGACTATTGCCGTCAAATTTATCCCAACCATCAACCGCCTGATTTTTAAGCTCTTTCCTGGAACCAATAACTTTAATTGTCTGACACCTTCGACATTCCCAAATCGGCAAAGCCAAGCCCCAATATCTTTTCTTACTGATTAGCCAATCATGCATGTTCTTGAGCCAATCCAATTCCCGTTCCAAACCCCAACTCGGCATCCAGTTAATTTTCTTCGCCACTTCAACCATTTGTTCTCTGTATGTTTTTCCCAAATCGTCCCGCCTATCCATAGCGACATACCATTCATTTACAACTCTCCAAACTAATTCCGTTTTGCATCTCCAGCAGGTCGGATATCGATGAGTGTAATCAAAAACTTTATGAACGAAATTTCTTTTTTCCATATCTTCCAAAATCATCGGCATGGCTTTTTTAACATGCGCTTTACTCAAAAAATCAAAACCGTCAATAAACATTGCCGATTCGTCGATTTCTTCAACTGCCGGTAATTTTTCTTTCCGCCCCAATTGGAAATCTTCCGCTCCCGCTCCCGGAGCAATGTGAACAATACCTGTACCGTCACTCGGGCTTATTGGTAATATCAGAGAATCGGTCGCCACTACCCGATGTTTGTATGTGCCCAGGGCCTTTTTAACTCCGGGAAGGTCATCATACGGGGCAATATACTCCAATCCGACCAAATCTGAACCCTTAAGTTCTTCGACTTTCTTATAACCATTTGTCAATTCCTGTTTATTGACTAACATGTCTTCATTTTTAAATTCTCCCTGCAAAGTCGGATTAACCAGAATTATTTTTTCTCCTTTTTTGTTCTCCATCCTCCAGTATGAAAGTTTTTTGTCTACTGCCAAGGCAACATTTCCCGGAATTGTCCAAGGAGTAGTGGTCCAAGCCAAAAGATACTCATTACTTTTGCCTTTTATTGGAAGCTTAAAAACTATGGTTTTATGTGTCAACTCTTTGTATTCTTCCGTCAAAATTTCATGTTGGGAAATGGCCGTTCCGCAGCGGGGGCACCAAGGTACCGAGTCATGTCCTTTGTATAACCAGCCTTTTTCATTGACAACCTTCAAGAAATTCCAAATGGCATAATTATTTTCATCGGAAGAAGTATGGTAAGAATTTTCCCAATCCATGAAATAGCCTAACCGCTTGCTTTGCTCGGTCTGAACTGCCGAAAACTTTTTAACTCTTTCCTTACAAAGGTTTATAAATTTTTCCAGACTTTTAAATTTATCTCCGGGAACAATATTCTCAATATCTTTCTTATTTTTAAGCCCTAACTCTTTCTCAACCTCAACTTCTACCCAAAGGCCCTGCTCATCAAAACCATTCTGAAATCTTTGTTTCTTGCCTCTCATATTCCAATATCTTTGCCATAAATCCTTGTATGTTCTACCCCAAGCATGATGAACTCCCATCGGATTATTGGCAGTTATCGGGCCATCCAGAAAGGAAAATTTTTCTTTTGAATCACTATTCTTTTGAAGATATTTTTTGACTACCCCCTGCGCATACCAATTTTTGAGGATTTCTTCCTCAAGTTTTGGAAAATCGATTTGAGAATTTACCGGCTTAAACATTCTCCCATTGTAATTCAAAAGAGGGATCCGGTCAAGAATTTAGAAGCTTTTTATGGAGAAATTATAAAGATAAGACCATTATATCTATTAATCACAATGGGCTGATTATTCAGGATAGGAAGATAGAGGCTGTTGACAATCTCGCCCCTATCCCCCGGGATAGTGTTTTTGGCCTTCTCTGCTGCCAATAGTGCTTCACGTTGATGATGCAATTCATATTCACTTCCTGCAAGCAAAATCCACAGGGGACCGAAGTCGGGACAATTTTTCAATTCTTTTTTAGCGATCTCACTTACTTCGGTCGGTCTTCCCGAAAAAAGCATCACTCTACCCAAACCCGAATACATATATTGAAGATCATTCTGACAAACAGCCCTGTTTTTGGTGGATTTACTAACAGCGATTGCAAAATTATAATATTCTTCAGCTTTCTTCAGGTCATTTAATTGTTCATAGGTGTTTCCCACATTGTACAAATTAACTAACCTAGGTGAAAGTTCGACAGATTTTTCAAAATGTTTTAACGCTTCATTGTAATTCTTTACTTTGATATATTGGTCTCCAAGATTATTTTCAATTTGCGTGTTTTCATAAATGCTTAGATCATGAGCGTATAGCGTTATTGCATCATACCAATTCATATTTCTGACAATTGTTCTGATAGAGGATGCAAAAATAACAAAAAGAGCAACAACAAAGACAGCTTTACTTAATTTTTTCTTTTTATCACCTACCGTCTGTAATCCAACTCCAATCAAACCCAACAACCCGACTATGGGAAAATAAAACCAGCGATCGGCAACAGTCATATCCAAGGGAATAATTTGCAAATGCATAAAAAGCCCAACAAGGAACCAAAAAAGAAAGAGTATGAAAACACGAAAAAGTTTTTCATCATGTTTATAAACGAAATATCCTAAGAAAAAAAGTAATGAAAAAAATAACCCGTCAATTAGTAACGGAAAATAGAAGCTGTTAAAATTTATAATGCGGACCACCCATTGCTGATCGATAACTAAACGATAGGGAAAGAAAAAGGTTTTCAAATAATACAATATAATTGCAGGAATATTTATCAACCGCTCCGGCAAAGAGAGGCTGCTTATCGGTATTGACATCTCTTCTATTCTTGCAAAATAGACATGTCCAACATAAAACCGCATTAAAAAATAGCTAACAGTAGCTAAAACTCCTGATACGGTAAGGAAAATAAGATTTTTATGTTTAAAAATAATTCCGTACAGCAATATTGTGAAAAGAAAAAGGAAGCCGGTCTCTTGAGTTAAAAACGATAATAATAGAAACATCGATATCAATACCGATCTTCTAAAACTTATTTCTTCTTTTTGGCTTAATAATAACGCTGTAATACCAAAAAGAAAAAATAATGGGTTAATTGTCTGAGCAATATAGGCAGCCGACTCTACTTGCATAGGATGAACAAGAAAAACCAGCGACAAAATCAATGAAAAATTTTTTCTGAAGAATTGTTTAAGCAAAATAAATAATAAAATGGTATTAGTAATATGAAACGAAATCTGAAAAAAGTGATAGAAGAAGGAAGATTCTTTAAATACTACATAAAACAACGTGAAATAGAAAGTTGGGATAGGTTGGTAGTAACCGAGAGCAAGATTACTAAATGAACTCGGATTGAAAACTTTTATGATATCAAAAACGTGGGTTTCCGGATTTTGGAGAATATAGGTTATATCATCCCAGACAAAGTTATTAAAAAGACTGTTGAAGAAAACTATTAAACCTATGATTACAATAAAATGAATTGCTTTGAATGTGGTTAGGGGAGAAAAGAGGCCTTTAAGGGAAAATTGTTGCCCGCGGGCCTCATGTTCAATCATGTAACCATATTACAATAGCATACGAAGTAGTTCAACTAAATATGCTGATCGTGCTATAATTCAGACATGAAAGATTGGAGAAAATTAGCCAGTAAAGAATCTATTCAAAAAGCAATTGCAGCTTTAAAAGCCAACGGAATTAATGTCTTTCTAACCAATAATTCACAAGATGCCAGAGAGAAAGCTTTGGAATTAATACCCCTTGGGGCAGAAGTGATGACTATGTCTTCAGTCACGCTGGACACAATTGGTCTGACCAAAGAAATTAACGAATCCGGAAAATATAATTCAGTAAAAGCCAAACTTATGAAAATGGACCGTAAAACGCAGGCACTTGAAATGCAAAAGATGGGTGCCGCTCCCGAATATGCCATTGGCAGTGTTCACGCGGTTACGGAAGATGGAAAAATATTAATTGCCTCAAATACGGGCTCTCAATTACCGTCATACGCTTATGGATCAGCTCACGTTATCTGGATTGTAGGCACACAAAAGATTGTGAAAGACGAAGAGGGCGGAAAAAAGAGGATTTATGAATTTGTTCTTCCTTTGGAATCTGAAAGAATAAATAAAGTTCTAGGCACCAATTCCGGCAGTTTTGTTAGTAAATTATTAATCATTAATAAAGAGATAAAGCCCGGCAGATTAACGGTTATCCTGGTTAAAGAAAACTTAGGTTTTTAAATGAAAAATATTCTCATATTTTTAGCCTATTTTTTATTGGGAATATTTTTAATTTTCTCTTTCAGAAAATTTACTCAGGCAATTAGCTCTCAAAAACTCAAAAGTCCCTTGCCGATATTTTCTTTTTCACTTGACAACGCTCCCAGCGAATCCTTGAAGGGACAACTTATCTCATTAACCGGGGAAGTTGATTGGCAATCAAGAACTGCAACAGAGCCTGCCAAGATAACTAAGCCTATTCTTATCCAGCAGGGTGAAGGAATTAAAACTTTAGACACGGGTACGGCCACAATTGTTTTTCCTAAGGCAGTTAATATTATAATTTCTCCCAAAACTGAATTAAATATTATCCAAACATTGCCGAATAATATTTTGATCGGACAAAATAACGGATTTACCGATTACAAAAAATTAGGTGAAAGTCCTTTGAGTGTCAGAACCAATGATTTATTAGTTAAAATAAATCAGGGAGAGATAACAATTTCGGTGAGTGAAAACCAACCCTACATTACAGTTGACGTAATTAACGGGTCAGTAACCGCTGGTTATAACGACATTAATTTCATAACCAGGGTTTTGAATATTTCTTCAGGAAAAAGTTTACTCTTCAAAACTGATACCAAGAAGACGACGATTATTAAAGATTAATAATTTTTTAGTGGATCAAGAATAGTCGGGTCTTCATAACCTAAGGCCCACAAAGCCACACCCGCCAAATTATATTTCTCTGCAAATTCTAACTTACTTTTCATAATTTCCTGATCGGGATAGAAAATCTGATGATAGGAATTAGTATCTGTGTCTTTATAAATTAAATACTTTTCCTGTGCAATCGGATCAAGCCTGGCACTAAAGGTCGAAGATTGACTAAGCAATTCTGAAACGCGTTGGCTGCTGGCAATCAGTCCTGTCCCGGGAATTACCGGCGAACGGGGATCTGTAGCAATCGTTTCCCATTCATACCCATAAAGCGGCACTCCCAAAATAATTTTCGAGGACGGGATAATTGTTAGCGCTTTTTGCACTGCGGTCTGAATATCAAATTCTGAGACTATGCCGGCGCCAAAAAGCGGCGCTACCGGTCCGGTAACGTAAGACCCTTGAAAGTGATAATCATAACCCATAATAATCATTGAATCGACAAATTTAGAAACATCTGC
>Ga0182027_10001261_pt1 | contig 42408 bp, 35 predicted proteins | sample 712E1DmetaG_FD_121300 | JGI IMG/M metagenome (GOLD analysis project Ga0182027, IMG submission 121300) | Permafrost microbial communities from Stordalen Mire, Sweden - 712E1D metaG (Illumina Assembly) | ecosystem: Environmental > Terrestrial > Soil > Wetlands > Permafrost | place: Sweden...
AGCCGATGCGCGGGGTCATTGTTTCGTTCCTTTTCGTGGACATGGCATAAACCAAAGTTATTTAAAGGATTGGTCGGGGCGACTGGATTTGAACCAGCGACCTCCTGCGCCCAAGGCAGGCGCTCTAATCCAAGCTGAGCTACGCCCCGATTGATCGTGCGGGAGTCTAAGGGAAAAAATACTGTTAGGCAACTGCAAGAACGAGGTATCTGCCACTCATACTCGGCCATGTGAGAAGCCGAGTGGTCACGACAGCAATGCAACCGCTGATGAACGCAGATAGACGCGGATGCGCTGAACACAATGTCAAAAGCCGACCCAGCGATTCGCTATTGCCCCGCCCGCGCCGGGTTTGGCGCGGGCGGGATCGTGTTATCATGCCATCGGTTTCGTGTGTCCGTCCGCTACGGCACAAAATCCATCAGGTCAGCCGTGCCTTTTTGGCCGAGGAACTGATAGCTGATCGTGCCGGCTGTGGGGTTCCACACCGAGCCCGTCTTAGTGAGCTTCATGCCTTTGATCGAGACCTTGGACTTCTTGTCCAGCGCGTTTGGCTGAACCGTCACGTCCGTGCCGCTCTTGAACGACAGCGAGTAGCCCGCGGCCGAGTACTTGGTCTTCTTTAAGGGGAACGCGATATGGTCGCCATTGGGCAACGTGAGGATTGCCGAAGCCATGATGGACGATTTGGCACCCGCTGAAGCAGTGTTCGTGATGGTGAGCGCGATACTCCAACTTTTGTGAATATGGCTGGCCGCGGTAGGTGACACGGGCAATGCAAGCGACGCGTTCTTGATCGAATACGGCACACCACCCATATTGGCTTGGATGCTGGCGGTGCCGGTCACGTAATTGTTGCTCACGGCGACCGGGCCTTGCCCGGAACCGCTGGCGGTGGTAGCCACGTTGTCAATGGTGCCAACGAATTTCCCTTTAATTTGTGCGGTCGGCTGATTGTTGACCGTAGTGATTGCCCCGAAGGCGATGGGACCGGAAACAGCGGCTTTGCTTGGGCTGCCACCGGGAACAATCCCTTCGACAGTGCCCATGCCCGACAGTTTGCCGCTCTCGTCCTGCGCGATGGTGACGTTGTAATGGCGTGGGTGAGTGGCCGAGACCGTCACGCCGGTGTAGGTGCCGGAAAGATCGGTGATGGCAGTAAGCAACGCATTGTTTGTCGGGAAAGAGAACCCGAATAGTCCGGTGGGATCAGCCGCTGGCGGCGTAGCGCCGCCGGAGAATGTCACGGTGACCGTTTTGGAATTCTCCCCCGGCCCATCCCACTCGTCCGTGTTGCCGTGTGCCAGCACCCATGCCGTGTCATCGCCTTCGTTAGTCATCACCTTTACTATGCTGCCGCCCGTGTTGGGCACGAATGTCAGGACTATCTGTGAACCGTAATCCGTTTGGCTGCCCATCGTGTACGGGAAGCTGCCGCCCGATCCAGTGATCGTACCGTTGGCGGTGGGTTCGGTCGTCGTCCATGACACGTGACCCGAGTTGGCGGGGGTGATATGTATGGTGAATGTGCCCGCGAAGGCCGTGGCCCAAGACGCGAGCATCAACACGCTGAGAACCCATGTAAGCATCCGGGGTGACTGAGTTGGTTTTTGAATCATAATCGGTCCTTTCTGTTGGTTTGGTTGGTCGAATCAGTTTTGCGTCCACAATCCATTCTGCGCGACTATGGCGACTTGAGGCTGCGCGCTACGCGCAATGGCCGCCAGCGCGCCCTGTGCCGCCTCGGTCTGCGCCCGCCGCAAGGCAAACACGGCGCGCATTTGGATGTTGAGACTGTTTTCCGAAGTGGCAATCTGCAGCAACTCCGGTACGATTTGTTGGTCGAAGGCCGCAGCGACGGCCGACCCGGGCCGCAAACCGGCGGCGCGGCCGAGGGCGTTGAATCCAGCCACGCGCGCAGCAACGTCGTCCTCCGCCTCGATCATCGGCAGCAACCGCTCGGCCGGGATGTCCGTCTGCGGCAACAACGCTTCGTACAGACGACGACGGACATAGGCCTCTGTCTCCTGCTCCGCCAGACCTGTCAGCGTTTGCCCGAGGTGCTGGTCGTCAACTTGGGCGCTGATTGCCCAAGCCGCCGATGCCCGCACATCGGTATCGGCATCGGCCCCGGCGAGTCCGAGCAGGAAAGGCACGGCTTCCTTTGTGGAGAAGGCCAGCGACTCGGTGGCGACGACACGCATTGCAGGGGGCGTTTCAGGCTCGGCCAAGTATTCCGCGAATGTGTCGGCAACCGTCGGGAACGGGAACTTGCCTAGGCTGCTCAGAATTTGTGTCGCCACCTCGCGCGGCGGCGCCATATTGAATGCTTCAACCAAAGCGTCGCGCGCCATGGGCGTCCCAACGTCGCCCAACCCCAACGCCGCTTGTATGCGGACCGGGTCCGGGCGTTGCTGGTCCGAGAGGATTCCCGCGATCAGCGCAGAGACATCTGCCCCACCAATCGCGCTCAGGCCGCGGACCGCGGCCATCACCACTCGTTCGTCGGCGTCGTTGAGCAATGGCAGCAGCCATTCTTTGGCTGCGGGGTTGCCCGTGCTGCCGATGAGCTGAGCCATGAACGCCTTGTGCTCGGCCGGTGCCGTCTGGAATACCTTGAGTAAAGCCGCGATGCATTCAGGGGAACCAACCCGCGCCAACCGATAGGCATAGATGCGGCGCTCGGCTAGGTCCACGCGTTCGTCTAGGAACCGGGCGATGGTTTCCTCCAAAGTCAGACCGGTATGCATATAGAGCGCTTCCGCCCGACGCCGTGCATAGCGCTCGATCTGCCGACTGAGCGCGTCCACGATCGGCTTCGTCACGGCGCGTTGCGCGCCCGGCAGCAACGCGCGCTTTGCATCGTCATTCGGATGCCGGTCTTCGACCCACACGCTGAAGACGACCAGACCACCCACGAACAAGAGCACGCCAAGGCCGACGCCGAGTCCGAAAAGCCACCTGCCCAAAGCGGCATTGGACAGCCAGCTCGAACGTTTGGGGGTTGGAGTGGCAGTATTCATGGCTGACATTCGGTGGCGCGAACAGGATGTTGGCGGTGGAGACCTGGAATCCGGCCATCAAGGCTTGCTGATAATTCACCAATACGGGAAGCGCCGTCCTCGACCGCCACCGGCGACTTCCTACAAACGTCAATTCCCAACAACATTTTTTAATTCTTTCGTGCCACTGCTGTTACGCCACACTGGGGAGCCAGTGTAAGAACCGGGACTTTAGACACAAGCAAAAAAACGCACACATGGATGGGGACGTGCGGTGGCCGTTGCGCAAGAGGGTCTGCGAAACCGGGCGCCATGCCGCAGGCGAAGTCCAGAAATTCGATCCTGCACTGGCCAAGGAACTGGTTGATTTGGCATTTGCGCTCTCGCCTTGACCCCTGAGACCGGCGCGCTCTACTATGGCAACCATGCGGTCGCCGATTCGCGCTCCCGTAGCTCAGCCCCGATGGACGACATCGGGGTGAAATAGATAGAGTTACCCGACACATGGTATCGGGGTGGGTCGCGAGGCGGGACTGGTCGGTGTAAAGTTATGTTCAATGCGCTCCCGTAGCTCAGATGGATAGAGCGTCGGTTTCCTAAACCGCAGGTCGCCCGTTCGAATCGGGCCGGGAGCGCCAATTTTCAGCCCGCATATTTCACACGCCCCTGTGAAATATCCAAGCTGGAGCTTTGGATCGCTATATGAACTGGAGATTGCTTGGTCTCGTTTTGGCCGGCAGCGTGTGCCTTGCTTTCGCAAGCCGGGTACGGGCCGAGATGTCTGCGGACGAACTGATGTCACTGGCCAGAAGAATTCGTCCCGGTGTCATGCTCATGATTGTTTTCGATGATTCAGGCCGGAGCATCGCTTCCGGCACGGGATTCATCGTTTCCGGCGACGGGAAACTCATCACGAACCGGCATGTAGCGAATGCGGGTTCTCGGATCGTTGCCAAGTCGCCAAGCGGCAGGCAATACCGCGTGTTGGGCGCTCTAGCTGAGGACAGCGACCAAGATCTGGTGCTCCTCCAAATCGAAAACAGGGATTTGCCGCCATTGACGCTCGGTTCGAGCGACGACATCCGTGTGGGGACTCCAATTATTATGATCGGGAATCCGCTTGAGATGGAAAGCACGGTGCAAGAGGGAATGGTATCAGGGTTTCGGCAGTTTCTCGGGACACGGCGTTGGATCGAAATCACCGCCGCCGTCGCCACCGGACGAAAGGACATCAATCAACAGATGATTCACGGTCAGGGATTGCAGGTCGTCACGGCCGTCGCTCCGGGATCGAGTGGTTCACCCGTGCTCGATTCGAGCGGGAAGGTTGTTGGCGTGGTCACTGCCGTCGAGCGAGGAAAGCAGGTGACCGCCCTAGCCATCCCCGTCGAGGTCGTGAAGGAATTGGTTTCCCGCGCCGCGCGGGTGGAGGAACCCAAGCCGCTCGGCGGATTGACGCAGCGCGGTTGGAATGATCTGTCAACCGATGCCGGTTTTGGCGCTGCTGTAAAAGCCTACAAGGAGCGCGACTTTGAAGATGCGGAAAGGCTCGCGAAAGCGGTGATCGCCCGGTTTCCTGACAGCGCGCCGGCGCACCTGTTTCTCGGCCAGGTCTATCTCCAGCGTCGGTCGTACGCCGAGGCGGCAAACTCCTTTGAGCGGGCCGCCCAGCTCAACCGGGATCTGGCGCCCGCATGGGCGGGGCTGGCGGTGGCCGAAGCCCAACAGGGTCTGCGAGACCGGGCGCGCGATGCCGTACGCGAGGTACAGAAACGCGATCCTGCACTGGCCAAGGAACTGATCGTTTCGATTCCCGCTCTCGCACCTTGACTGCTCGGACGGGTGCGCTCTAACTATTGGCGGTGATGAGGCCGTTGATTTATGTTCCCGTAGCTCAGCCCCGATAGACGACATCGGGGCGAAATTCACTTTCCGCGTCGTGGTTTTCAGGCTATGCTGTTATGCGTGAGGACAGGACAATGCGGATGACATTCGACAAGGCAGAGTGCCAGAATCTGAAGCGTGCTCTGGCAAAGGAGTGGCTGGAGACCAACGGTCTCGGTGGGTTCGCATCCTCGACGATTATTGGCGTCAATACGCGCCGTCAGCACGGCCTGCTCGTTGCCGCGCTCAACCCACCCGATCAACGCTATGTATTGTTGTCGAAATGCGAAGAGCGCGTCGTGGCCGGCGATCAGGAATTTCACCTGTGCACCAATCTGTACCCGGGCACGGTCTTCCCGCACGGGTTCAACATCCAGACTGAGTTCCGGCTCCGTCCGTGGCCGACGTTTTGTTATGCCGACCGCGACTTTAATATCGAGAAGAGCGTGTTGCTCGTCCAGAGAGAGAATACCGTCGTGCTCGGCTACCGCAACCTCCGCGCGCATGGCACGGTCGAGTTGAAGGTACGGCCATTGCTTGCGTTCCGCGAGTCCAACGCTCTCACGCATCACAACGATGCGGTCAATGCGTCCGTCGAGCGAAGCACGGGTGTGATCGCGGTGCAGCCGTACGCCAATGTTCCGCGCCTGTACTTCCACGCCAAACCCGACGCCATCGAAGCGCGATCCGAATGGTATTACCGGTTCACCTATCCCGTGGAACAGGAGCGCGGTCTCGAGTTCGAGGAGGACCTGTTCACGTTGTTCGAGATGACTTTCCGCATCCCCGGTGGCCAGACCGCCTACATCGTAGCCACGACCGAGAAGAAGAGCCACATCAGCGCCGAGGTGCTCGTAGCCGGTGAGCGGCAGCGGCGTAAACAGTTCGAGCGCGAGACGGATCCGGTGCGCCAGGCGTTGCTCATCGCTGGCGATTCGTTCATTGCGCGTCGCGGGGCGGACAAACTAACTCTGCTAGCGGGTTATCCATGGTTTACCGATTGGGGGCGCGACACCATGATCGCGTTGCCGGGCTTGACGCTGGCAACCGAACGTTTCGACGTCGCGCTCCAGGTCCTCCGCCTGTTTGCCCAGTATTGCGATCAGGGCCTGATCCCCAACGTGTTTCCGGACGGCGACAAACCGCCGTCGTACAACACCGTAGATGCCGCGCTCTGGTTCGTGGTCGCTGCATGGCGCTACTGGAAGAGCAGCAGCGACACCGACGGTATGCGCCAATTGCTCCCGGTCATGGCTGATATTGTCCGGTTCTACAAGGATGGCACGCGGTTTGACATACGCGCTGACACGGACGGCTTGATCACGGCTGGCTCTGCCGGGACGCAGTTGACGTGGATGGACGTCAACGTGGACGGCTATATCCCCACCCCGCGACACGGCAAACCGGTCGAGGTCAACGCGCTCTGGCTCAACGCGCTCCTGATGCTCGCCGAGATGCAGGAAAAGGTGGGCAAAGACACCCTTGCCAGTGTGAGCCTCCGCGAACTGGCCGACCAGGTCGCCGCAAGCTTCGTCAAGACATTCTGGAATGCCGACACCGGCTGTTTGTTCGATGTGGTTCAAGGCAGCCACTCCGATGCCAGCATCCGTCCGAACCAGATTTTCGCGGTCAGCCTGCCTTACTCACCGCTCGACAAGGCGCAGCAGCGCGCTGTGCTCGACATTGTCACACGGCATCTTCTTACGCCATACGGACTGCGCACTCTTTCGTCCAAACACGAGAAATATTGCGGCCGGTACACCGGCAATCGCTGGCAGCGTGATTGCGCCTATCATCAGGGGACAGTCTGGCCATGGCTCATTGGACCGTACTGTGATGCTTACGTCAAGGTTTATGGACTCAAGCGCCCCCAGCGTAAAGCTATTGCTGACTTCATCCGCGGCTTGATCGAGCATCTTGACGATGCCTGCCTCGGCCAAGTCTCGGAGATTTTCGAAGGCGACCCGCCGCACCATCCCGTTGGTGGTTTCGCCCACGCATGCAGCGTCGCCGAACTCCTCCGCGTCCACGACGAGTATCTGAGCTGACCCGCAGTCGCGGGTCAGGGCTCGCGCGTCCATTCCTCCTTGTGGCCGAACCCGCGTCGGTTATCAATCAAGCGCATCCATGCCGGTTCGACCCGCCACAAGGCCATTTTGCCCAGCGCCAGCACCAGTCCCATAGCCGCAGGATTCCGGACGAATGGGAACCGCGCGGCGAAGATGTCCCAGCCGCGTTCCCGGGCCACGCCCGTCAGGCACTCACAACGTCCGCGGAATTGCACACCCTGAATTTCCCGCCATTCCTGCCGGTCGCGCTGAATCGTTCCGACCACCAAACCGGTGCGCGCCATCGCTCGCCCGTGACGGGACGCGGGGTCCGTCAGCACGTACAGATTCAATTCATCGTCCACCGCATAAAACAACGCGGCCGCATGCGCCGTCCCCTCCGGTTCCACCACGGTGACGGTGACCACTTGGCACTTCCGCAGAAAGTTCAACAATCGTTCGCGCATCCGGTTCTCAATGACAGCTTATCGCCGCCGGGCCGTCCTGTCGATAAATCGGATGAATCCCTGCTAAAAATGTTGCATAGCGCGCTACATCTATTACATTGCGCGGCATGCGCCTTTTGGGGCGCGGGAGGCCGAGGACGGTTCACATGAAACGCTCGTTATTCATTTTAGTGGGTTGGGTTGCGACGTTCTTGTTGAGCGCCGGCGTGGCCAGTCACGCTGCCGTCGATCAGCCACAAGACGCGATCTTCGCCTTCACGGAAGAGAACGATACGTACGGCAATCCGCCCGGCCCGCATCAGGATCGCCACTACACGCAGGGACTGAAGTTTACTTATCGCGCCGGCGACAACGATTTTAGCAATGCCACAGCAACGTTATCCGCCGCCATCCCAACGTTTGCCATCGACCCGGCCGCCGCCGATCTCGGGTTCGTTTTCGGTCAGAACATGTATACGCCGACGGATTTGAAGTTGAAGAATCCCGATCCCCTCGACCGCCCCTACGCCGGCTGGCTTTATGGCGGCATCTTCCTTCAGCGCCGCGGCGTGACAGCAGGCAGCATTCCCGTATTGGATAATTTCGAGGCCAATGTGGGCTTTATTGGACCGGGATCACTGGCAGGGACGATACAGACATCGTTTCACACCTCAATTGGTGTCACTGTCCCCCAAGGCTGGGGACATCAACTCAAGACCGAACCGGGTTTGGATCTCAAGTACGCCCGACTTTGGCGGTTGAGTATGAGTCCAGAGTCCGCCCGCTACTTCGATTTCATTCCGTACGTTGGCGGGAACGTCGGCAACATCTTGGTCGCAGGCAACATCGGCGGCACGCTGCGGTTCGGCTGGAATCTGCCGGATGATTTCGGCATCCCGATCAACGACTCACCTTATAACGTGAATGGCGGACTCACCGCCGACGCCCCCCCGTGTTTTGTCTACGGCTTCAGCCGCGTTGAGGGTCGCGTTGTCGGCCAAAACATCTTTCTCGATGGCAACAGTTTTCGTGACGGGCCGCACGTTGAAAAGCAACTGTTCGTTGCAGACCTGAGTTTGGGCGCGGCAATGCGGCTGTTCCGCCACCTCGAACTCAGTTACATGCATGTCGTCCGCACCAGCGAGTTCGTTCACCAGGCGAACAAGGATCAATTCGGCTCCTTCACAGTCAAAGCCTTGTTCTCGTTCTAGCGTCGGGACGTCGTGCCAACACCCAGCCGCCGCGCCATGAACTGCACCCGATGGTTGCCGCGCAGCCGGATTTGCGGTAGGGATTGGCAGATAACCTTCAGGAGGCTGTGCGATGAAACTCTATGACGTGTCGGTGACGGTGCAGGAAGGGATGCCGGTTTCGCCGAGAGATCCGAAGGTGACGTTGTCGCTGGCGCGGAGCATCGCCCGCGGCAATAGTGCGAATGTCACACGCATCGATATGGGTGCGCACACCGGCACGCACATCGACGCGCCGTTTCACTTCGATCCGGACGGATGCGGCGTCGATCAACTTCCCCTCGGCGTTCTCGTCGGGCCATGCCGTGTGTTCGACCTTACGATGATTCCCGGCCACATCGACCGGCCTGCCTTGGCGCGATGCGACCTGCGCGGTGTGACGCGAGCGCTGTTCAAGACGTGCAACTCGCACCGTTGGGCACGCGGCGAGCGCACGTTCGACCAAAATTTCGTCGCGGTGACGGCGGATGGCGCGACGGAACTGGTCGCGCGCGGCGTGAAACTGGTTGGCGTGGATTATCTTTCAGTCGAACCTTCCGGCAGCAAGGAACACCCGGTGCATCACATATTGCTGCGGGCGAACGTGGTGATCATCGAAACCCTTGACCTGCACGACGTGCCAGCGGGCGATTATGAACTGATTGCGCTGCCGCTGAAGTTGTGCGGAGCCGACGGCGCGCCTGCGCGGGTGATCCTGCGGGGGACTTGACGCGCAACGGTGTCTCATGGAGAGTGTGCCACATGAACGCGACTTCAGGATTGCTGGCAGGCAAGAAAGGGTTGGTGTTCGGAGTAGCCAACAAACGTTCAATCGCTTGGGCCATTGCGCAAGCGTGGGCCGAAGCGGGTGCGCGGCTGGCGTTCACATATCAGGGTGAACGGGTCAAGGAGAACGTCGAGGAACTTGTCGGCACGTTCGGCTCCGACACGCCGTTGTATCCGTGCGACGTGACGCGCGACGAGGAAATTGCCACCCTGTTCGCACAGGTGGCGAAGGATTTTGGGGAGCTCGATATGTTGCTGCATTCGGTGGCGTTCGCGCCGAAGGAGGCGTTGGAAGGTCGGTACATCAACACGTCGCGCGAGGCGTTTCGCATCGCACTCGACGTCAGTACGTATTCGCTGGTGGCGCTGACGCGCGCAGCGGCGCCGCTGATGTCCCATGGCGGCTCGATCATCGCAATGACCTACTACGGTGCGGTGAAGGTGGTCCCGCATTACAACGTGATGGGCGTGGCCAAGGCCGCGCTGGAAGCGAGCGTGCGGTATCTGGCGTACGACCTCGGCCCGAAACGCATCCGCGTCAACGCGATTAGCGCGGGCCCGGTAAACACGCTGGCGGCTCGCGGCATTTCCGGCTTTGCGACTATGCTCCGGCACTACGAGGTCCACACCCCGCTGAAACGCAACCTCGAACCGGCCGAACTCGGCGCGTCGGGCCTGTTTCTGGCCAGCGACCTGTCCACCGCCACCACTGGCCAAGTCATCTACGTGGACTGCGGCTACGAAATCATGGGAATGTGAGAGAAATGGATGATGGATGAGGGACGGATCAATGAGTTCGCCCAAGCTTTGCCTTCCGGTTGGGCATAAGATCTCCGACAATTAGGCCATTATCTCTGCGATACACCGTCGCCACTTCGTCCCGGTAAACCAGTCGCCAATCCTCGCGCAGTGCGAGCACGGCATTGAGCGAATGTTCCGTTGGCAGCAACGTCCAGCCTACGTTGTACTTCTCGATTACTTTTTCCCAGCCGGGTTTCACGTCGGCCACGCTCAAGTACTCCTCTATCAACGCCGGACCATAGAAATCGTTCCGCCCGTCCACAAAAACTTTCCGGTGTGGCCACACCCACAAGATGTACCCGCCCCAGAGATACCAATTGAACACTTCACCGCGCGGCCTCGCCTCCGGGTGCATTTCCAAGTACTGGACAGCCCGCACCGGGAATCGTTCTGCGAGTATTCCCGTTCTGAGCAGCGGTGGTCCGCCTGTGAGCCGCGGTGCTCCCACGAACAGCCCCACCGTCAATGCGAGCAGTGCCACCCACACGGCGCCGTCCGCAGTATCATTCACTGTCTTTGTGCTCGCTGAGGTTCGTTGCCACCAGCGCGCCCACTTCGCATCGCCAGCCGACCGTACCCACACTGTGAGAGACTCCGCAAGAATCGGCGTGGCCACCAGCGCGAAGAGCGGCACGTTCCTAACTGACTGCAGAGAGAAACAGCCCCACACGCCCAACAACAGCATGTCCGTCGTCCGCAGACGCGGTCGCACGCCGATGACCGTTATCCCAATGACTGCCAGCAGCGCGACGTAACCCAACAGGTACGTCGCGTGGAAGTTCGGCGACTGAAACTCGCTGGTGAGACCTGTCAATGTCTCGCTTCGCAAGAATTCGATGATCTGCGCGTGCAGTTTCCAGCCATTTGGATTGATGAGTGAGGCGGTGAGACACAGAGCGCCGACAAGGGTGAGCATCTTCAGTCGTTCCGCCGTCGGTAGGGACAGACCGCTGGGCTGTCCGCGGCGCGCCCAGCGGTCGCACCCTACCTCAATCGCTGCACCCAACCAGAATGTGGCGATGAGGACGAACCCCGCAAAGAACGCGCCGTGCAGATTCACCCATAACGCCATCAACGGCACCAGCCACGCCGTCAGGTGCCCTGCCGACATCTTGCCGCGGTCGAACATCCGCAATTTCAACGCAAACACCACAACCAACAGATGCGTAAACAGGTGCGGTCGCGCCCACCAATGCACCAGGCAAGCCCACGCGGCCAGCGCCACGAGCACCGTTGAAATGAGCAGATCATCATCTTCAGCGACCAGATGGCGATGCAGCAGCCATAACGTTGTTGCGACCAGTAGTCCCGACAGCAGTATGAACCCCGGCCAGCCGACTGAGTTGCCTAACGCGGCAAATATCACTTCGCTCAGCCATTCCTTGGTCACCAGCGGCTGGCCGAACCGCGTGTGGGAGAATTCGTCCGCACGAATGATCGCGCGATTTTCGATCATCCAGTCGCCTATCCGCCAATGTAGCGCTGGATCGCTGTCGCCGTTGATCCACCGGTTGCGCTGCGGCAGGAAAACCACGCCGAGGAGGGACACCAGCCACACCGCCACGCTGACTGAAGGCAACCACCAGCGGCGCGCACCACGAGATTGGGTTGTGGCGGAGTCGTTCATGGTTTCCGGCAGTAGATCGCCGCCACTTCGTCCCGGTAAACCAGTCGCAAATCCTTGCGCAGTGCGAGCACAGCGTTGAGTGGATGCTGGCACGGCAGGATCGTCCAGCCAACGTTGTACTTCTCTAGCACGTTCTCCCAACCCGGCTTCACGTCATCGACTTGGTTGAACTCCCGAAGCAACTCCTCGCCATAGAAATCATTACGCCCATCAATGAAGACCTTTCGCTCCGGCAAATACAACATCAAGTAGCCACCCCAACCGTAGTCGTTAAACATCTCGCCATGCACTGCACCGGGATGCGCCTCCAGATAATTTACGGTCGCCACTGGAAAACGGTTGGTGAGGATTTCCGTGGTGATGAGCGGCCGGGAATTTGAGGCGACAGGCCAGGTAATCGCGGCGATCAACAAGCCAACCGCAAGGATGACGTGGATCTGGCCACTCGCCAAACGGTCGAGTGTTGATATGTTTGCCGAAACCTTCCGGTAGAAGTGTAGCCAGTGAGAATCACGGGATTGCGAGAGAAAGTCGTTCAGATGGGTTGCGAAGATCGGAGTGACAGCGAGAGCGAAGAGCGGCATGTTGCGGGCCGAGTGCAAGGCGAAGTAACCCCACACGCCAATCAAAAGAACTTCCGTCGGACACAATCGCGGCCGGGCCACAAGCAGCATGACGGCCAAAACCAACAATTCCAAAGAAAACCCCACGGTGCCACTGGAATGAAAATTGGGAGAGCGAAACTCGTTGGCCAGCGTGGACAGCGCGGGAGAGCGCAGAAAGTGCAAGATCTGCGCGTGCAACCTCCAACCGTTTGGATTGACCAGCGAGGCCAACAAGCAGACGGCAAGGAGAGACAGACACACAACGACCCTGCTGCGGGCGGCGGATCGGTTTTCAATCTTGCCCACGAACACATCCATGACGCTGCCGACGGCGTAAATGCCAATGAGCACGAACCCCACAAAAAATGCGCCGTGCAGATTCGTCCACAACGCCATCAGAGGCACCAGCAGGCCAAACAAGCGCTTCCGCGTTACGCAACCGCGATCGAACCCGCGCAGTTGCCAGCAAAACACAACGGTCAGCAGTTGCGTCGTCAAATGTGGCCGTGCCAACCAGTGAGTCGAACAGGCGCAAGCCGTCAGCATCACCAATCCGGTCGAAAGCAAAACCTCGTTGCCTTCCGACAGTAGTTGACGATGCAACAACCACAGTGTCGTCGCAATCAGGGCCGCGGCCAGCAACGCGATGCCGTTCCAGCCCAACAAGTTCCCTGCGGCGGCAAACACGATCTCGCTCAGCCACTCCTTCGACACCAGCGGCGCGCCGAAACGGGTGTGAGAAAACTGCTCTATCCGAATCACTTCATGGTGGTCGATCATCCAGTTGCCGATGCGCCAATGCAGGCACGGATCGCCGTCGGCGCTGATCAAGACGAGCCGCCAACTGGACAAGCTGAGCGTAAGAAAGAACGTCAGCCAGATGGCCAGACTCAACGTGGGAAGCCACCAACGACGTTTGCCAAGGGTATAATCGTCAGTGTTCATTCGACTTTACAAAAAACCGTCGCCACCTCATCCGAGTAGGCGCAATGCCAGGACGGCAGCATCGCCAGCGCCAGGTTGAGACGGTGATCGGTCGGCATCAAAGTCCAACTTACGTCATATTTCTGCAGCACCTGCGTCCAGTTTGTACGGAGCGCGGTCGTATCGGAGAATTCCCGGAGCAACTCCTCGCCGTAGAAATCGGCGCGCCCGTCCACGAATACTTTGTGATCGGGCAAGTACTGCATCAGATAACCGCCCCACGCGTACTGGTTAAACATATTTCCGGAAAATTGCTGATCGTGTGTCTTGATGAACGTCACGGCGCCGACCGGCCAATCTTTGGGGGGCATCTCGGTCGGCCGCGGTACGAATGCGATGGCGACGACCGCCACGGCAGCCACCACCGGCCATCCGCAGCTCGCGTCGTGCATCTGTCGCACCCGCGCCGAGATTTCACGCCATTTGCCACGCACATTCTCCGAGAGTGATGTCGCAACAATCGGCGCAGTCAGAATGGCAAACAACGAAATATTGCGCGCGGCATATAACGCAAAGTACCCCCATGACAGCAGCAGGATTGCGGCGCTCGGCGAAATGCGCGGTCGCTTGAGCACGAACATGAAAAAGAGCAAAGCGAGCCATATGAGAAACCCAATCGAGGAGACCGAATGGAAATTCGACGAACTGTACTCGGCCAGCCAACCCGTCAGGAAACTGGAGTGCAAGAATCGGAGGTTGTGGAGGTGCAGCTTGTATCCGTTTGGGTTGCAGAGCGAAGTCACGGCGCACAACAACGCCACACCGCTCAACACCTCCACTTTGCGGTAATCCCGCTCAATGATTGCGCCGAGCCAGTACGCGCCCAGAATGGTAAACCCCGCGAGGAATGCCCCGTGGAGATTGACCCAGAATAACGTCAGCAGGCTGAGCGTGGCGGCGAGCGCCAAGGTTCGTCGGTTGCGTTCGTAGCGACGCAGTGTGTCATTCCACAACAGGGCCATCAAGAAGCTGAGTACATGTGGACGTGCCAGCCAATGCGTGCTGGCGGCCCACGCGGCCAGCAGCGTCACGATCGTCGCCATGACAATGTCGTTTCCCTCGCGCAACAACTGTCGATGTAGCAACGCAAACGTGGTGGCAATAAGCAGTGCGGCGACGACGCCCAACCCGTATAATCCGCCAACGCGTCCAGCCAACCCGAATGGGATTTCTGCCAACCACTCTTTCGAAATGATGGGTTGACCGAACCGTGTATGAGAAAACACGTCAGCACGGATGATTTTCCCCGTCTGAAGCATCCACTCACCGACCCGCCAATGCATACACGCATCGCCGTCAGCCGCCACCATGGCCGTCCGCCACGGTTGCGCCAGTAACACCAGCAGCAGAATCAGCCACAGCCACTGACCCAGCGACGGAACAAGCCACGACCACCAGGGGCGCGCTTCCCTTGTCGTTTCGGAGATTGCTGACTGCATTGGAGACAGCTTAAAGAGCTGCCGACTGATGTTCAACGTAGAACTGGCGCTTCGTATATGCTACTAACAGGCTTGTTTGAGGTTTGGGCAATGACTTGGTTGAGGCGGCTTGCGCAGAACAGGCTGTTGGATATTGGCGCGGCAGCGATCGCGTTGGTGTGCGTTTTTCGAATCGCGGCGGCGCTTCCTTCGCGGGTGTGGGGTTTTGACTTCAACCATTTTTACGTTTCGGGCCGCCTGCTGCTGCAAGGTCAGAATCCATACACGACTGCTCTCGAGCCTATGAGCAAGGAAATGGGCTTTGAGTTTAGCAAAGCATTCCCAATAGCGCATTATCCACCTTCATCCCTCTGGTTATTTGCGCCACTGGCGAGTTTGCCGCCCCGTGCGGCGTTCGCGGTGTGGGTGGCGGGCGAGGTGTTGAGCTTGGGACTTCTCTTGTGGTTCACGCGGCGACTATTAAGGGACCGGCTCTCGCTGAGGGGTTGGATGTTCGTTTGCGCAGCCGTGTTCATGGCACAGCCGGTTTTTTTGCAATTCTACTACTCACAGACGCAATTGCTGCTGGCCACCACCGCACTCGGCGCGTACATCTTGCACAGGCGCGGACAGCATACGGTCGCTTGTGTAGCAGTGACCGCAGCCGGAATGTTGAAGTTTTATCCGTTCGTGCTGCTGCCTTGGTTTGTATGGCGGAGTGCAGGCAGCGTGCGTGTACGAATCGGTCGTACGCTCTTTGCGCTAGCCTTTGGCATGATTGTCGTTTTGGTCACGGGGCCGGGATTGTGGAGGGATTTTTTCCGGCTTGGGATGCCGGTGGCAGCTGAGAATGAGATCGGTCGCAATTTTCATTATGCGGTACCGTCGTTGGTGACCAACTTGGGATTTGCGTCCAGCCGTTTCAATCCGTCCGCCGCGAGTTCACATCTATGGTGGGCAGCCGGAACTGCAGCGGGACTGGTGGTGATTATGCTGGCCTATCTGACTTGTTACCGCAGCGAAAGAGACGACGAGATGGAGTTCTGCCTGCTTTGCGTGGCAATGCTGGCAGGGACTGTGACCGTGCAGGGGCATTACTTTGTCTGGCTGATTTTCCCCATGGCGTCTGCAGCGTTGCACGTGGCCGCGAGGCCATCGGGCTGGCGGGTGTTGTTTTTCTCGCTGGTTGCTTTGCTGTTAAACGAGGTTACACCTCCACCGGTGTCAGTTTTCGCCGATCACATTTACCTCAAGATCCTGTGCAACTACACGCCGTTGTATGGGCTGGTCGCGCTTGGGGTTTTCTGGGTGAGGCAGTTGCTGGTTGGCGCAGCGTTAGTCGCGCAGCCTTATGGTGGAGGTTGTGGCACAAATGAGCATGAACAGGGCAAACAGATTTGAGGGCCGAGACTGGGCAGCAGCAGCGGTTTTATTTGCACTGAGTCTAGCGCTACGAGTGCCGTTTCGCAGCCAGTTCGCCTATCATTGGGACAGCGCGGAATTTGTGCTGGCGGTGCGCGAGTACAACGTAGCGCTGAGTCAGCCGCACGCACCGGGTTATTTCCTCTACGTGATGCTCGGCCGTCTCGTGAATATTTTTGTCGGCGACCCGCACGCGAGTTTGGTCTGGATGAGCGTGGCATTCGGTGCGGTGTTGACGGGGCTGCTATATCTGCTCGGTACGGCGATGTTCGGCCGGCGCGCAGGTTTGGTCGTTGGCTTATTGGTGCTGACCAGTCCGCAGACATGGTTCCACAGTTGCGTGGCGTTGGCGTACATCGTGGATGCGTTTCTGGTATGTCTGATTGTTCTTTGTTGTTGGCGCGCGCTGCGACGCGGGTGTCGCTGGGCAGATGCGGTCATTATCGGAGTTCTGTTGGCAATCGCGGGAGGAGTTCGTCCGCAAACTGTGCCCGGGTTAATGCCGCTCGTAGCGTACACGCTTTGGACAGCCAGTGGTCGCCGATTGGCAAAACTGGCGGTGGCCCTCGGCGTGTGTGTGATCGGGACGTTAGCTTGGTTGGCGCCGATGCTCAGGATGTCCGGCGGCTGGGCGGTTTATGCAGAGGTGTTTCGTCGGCACGCCACTTTCAACGCGCCGGCTACGTTTTCCGGAGGCGGAACAAACGCGTTATTGTGGAACGTTTTTTTTACGGGTCTCTACTGCTGGAATGGGTTAGTGATCGGGACGGCGTTGCTGGCAGGCGTGCTGATTGTGAGGGTGCGAATGGATCATCGCCGCAAGCAAGACTGGTACGCCGCGCATAGGGAAGCGTTGCGGGTGCTGGCGCTGTGGATCGGGCCGATGATGCTGTTCGAGACGATGATAAGCTTCACGAAACAGCCCGGATACGTGCTGAGTTACTTGCCGGGATTGATCATTCTGGTGGCCATCGCTGCAGGTCAACTGCAGAAGCCGGCTGTGTTTGGGGTAGTGACCGCTGTCGTGTGCATCGTCAATGCGGTGGTGTTTCTGGCTTGGCCACGCCCATGGGATGGCCTTTTCTTCCATGCGGGTCGGACCGCGCGGGAAATTCGAGAGCATGATCACCAAGTGGCCCAGATGGTTTTCGCGATCCGCAACCAATTGAATCCGGGGGAAACGGCGATTTGCCACGCGCGCGAGTATTTGCCGCTGGGATTGCGACACCTGCAACTTTACCTACCGGAGTTCGAGCAATACCAACTGACCATTGATCCGGCGATGCTGTCGCCTGCGGACAGGCCAATGATGAGCATACGAGGCGGACAACTCGATTTCGTTCGTGGCCTTGAATTGACCGGGAAACGAGTGCTGGCGCTCATTGTGCCACGGGGAACATCGTTGGAAGACTACGCTCAATACTTTGACGTGCAAAGAGCGAAGCCGCTGCCGGAGAGCGAGGGGAGTGTGTATACGATAGGAGCCGAGGCGGCGAGATGAGCGGCGACGCTGGAAAATTCAAACGGCGGGACTGGACTGGTCGCGCTTTGGGATTCCCAACCCGCAACCCGTGAAAGATTCCGATGGCATGTTTTACGTCGCCCCTCTCGGAAACCCGTGAATTGTTCCACTTGTCGGACGCCTGCGCTACTGGTTCCGCACCCGCCCTTGGGTGGTAGCGCTCAATGCACCCTAAATTAGACATACCAGAAATGCCATTTTTTCTTCTTGCGGTGACAGATGAATTACGCTATCGTAACCTGGTTACGGGTGGTTTATGAACGCAGTAACCGGGAAGCAGTGGATGGAGGCAAATGTATGAAAAGATTGTTACGGAAGATGAATCGCCGGTCAGCCCAGAGTTTGGTGGAGTACGCGCTGATTCTGGCGTTGATCGCTGTCGTGGCCATTCTGGTGCTCAGAGGTATCGGCACCGCCGTCAACACCAAGCTGACCAGCGTAAACGCCAATCTGCAGCCATAAAAGACGAAGAGTGGTGAGAAGCGGCAGAAGCGGCAACTCTAAATGGCCCGCGGCGAATAGCATTCCGGCGGGGGATTAACCGCCCTTGCCGGGTTTGGGGAGTTGAGGAAACGTGGTGGGGCGGCCCCGATATAAGTGTTGGGGTGCGCCCTTTTGTTGATATGTGATAACCATGCCTTTTTGCAGGTGTGCTGGCGAATTATTTTATTAATTGGACGAGTCGCTGGAGTTGGGCTATCATACTGCCACTAAGGCGCTTTACGGCAGAAAGAGTGGTCGGGTCGGCGAGACTTGTCCTGTGGCATCATGGGTTAGGGCATATATTCCCCCGGGACATGCCATTATGGGCGAATGCTGGCCTGCATGAAAGAAATGGGGGTTATTAAGTCGGTTGGTTTATAGTGGCCGGCACTCGCGTCGGTGCTGTTGACCAAGCAGGAGAAGGTATGAGGGAACCAATAAACGGCATGTTTCCAGTTAAATGGACATGCGTACCAAACAGCGGGTGGGGGTTTGGAAGGAGGATGAAATGTTAAGGAAACCCAGTGTAGGCGGAGTCGTTTTGGTGCTCGTCGTTCTGGGAGCGATATGGGGCTATGTCTTATACATCTGGCTCCACAACCAAGCCAGGAAGAGCGAAGCGAATTGGCGGACCGTGGTGATTGCCCTCGTGGAGATTCCCACTCGCACGACCATCACCGCAGACATGGTTGAAAACGTGCCATTTCCCAAAGAGCGCATTGCCGCAGATGCGATAACCAATCTGACCGAAGTAGTCGGCAAGACCGCGCTAGACCGGATCAAAGCCAACGACCAACTGCGGGTCAGTGACATTGTGCAGCGGGGGAAAGCCCCCACGTATTCGTTCAGGATCCCAGCCGGCAAACGGGCCATCACCATCAGCGTGGATGAGGTGCGGGGCGTCGGCTCGGGCATCAAGCCCGACGATCACGTGGATATCCTTGTTACCTATCATGATCCAACCGTGCGGCAAGAGACCACACGCATGGTCTTGCAGGACGTGCCGGTCCTGTGGATCAACCAGGGTGAAACCGACCCATCGAGTCCGGCAGGGGCCAAGAGCTCAATTACGCTGGCGGTTTCACCCGGGGACGGCGAGTTGCTCGCGGCGGCGGATCGCGCCGGCGTATTGCGGGTGATGCTGCGGCCCGTGCAGGACGACGCGGTTGTTGTCAGTTCGGGCGTGCGCGCCACCGACATCCAAGGCGGTGCGGGGGTAATCGCGACGCCGCTGCCTGCGATGCCGACGCCGAAGGCAAGCGGGGGCATCACGATCATTCGGGGCTCCGGTTCGTATGCGGCGCCTTGATTTTGGGGAGAAATGTGGAGAAACCAGAGCCATTGAAAATCGCAACAGGAAAGGATGAGATTTCATGAGGACGCAAACCCTGAAAATGTTGTTGAGCAGTATGAAGTGGCTGGGGATGATAGTCGTGGCATGTGCCTTGGTTCTACTTGCTGCGGGTACGATCCGTACGACCCGCGCGGCGGAGCCGACGATCGTTCAGGTGGGCGTCGGGATGTCCATGCCCTACCCCGTGGAAAGCGGCAGCAAGATCGCCATCGCGGATCCCGCGATTGTTGATGTCACACCGATGTCCGAGTCGCAAGTCAGCATCATCGGCAAGAAATTGGGCGTTACGACGCTGACGGTTTTGCGTCCGGACGGATCCACAACTGTCCTGCAGGTCGAGGTGACCAACGATGCGGCGGCGATCATCATTCGCCAGATGGTTGGTAACCCGGATCTTATGATCCGTACCATAGGCGATACGCTGGTGCTTGACGGCAAAGTGGATAATGAATTGCAGATGCAGCGAGCAGTGCAGATTGCCGGCGCGTACAAGGAGAGGGTTATCAACTTGATCGAGGTCACCGCCCCGCGCCAGGTGCGCATCCGCACCCGCATTGCGGAGGTCAATACCGATAGCCTGAAGCAACTGGGGATCGAATACTTCGGTGCGAACGGGGAAGTGCAGTACGGCTACGGCCGCGTGGACTTCTCGGAAGGCCGTGGCGGCCAGTCGGCAGCGCATGGATTCATCAACTCCGGCGTACAGACCTTGAGCGCGGGCGCGATTCCCGTCGGCGTAGAGGCCACACTGCATTTGCTCATGCAAAAGAGCAAGGCGCGCATTTTGTCGGAGCCGACGCTAGTCACGCTCAGCGGCAAGGAAGCTTCCTTCATGTCCGGCGGCGAAATGCCCATTGTCCAGCAACTCCAGAACACTTTTACTGTCGAATTCAAGCAATTCGGCGTGCTGATGAAGATCAAACCCACGGTTGATAGCTCGCGCAACATCAACACCCACATCTCCACCGAAGTCAGCGACGTTAACCCGAACCTCACGGTGCAGGGTGTACCGTCGTTCACGACGCGCCGCGCAGAGACTGACGTGCAGGTGAAGGATGGCCAGACGATCTTTATCGGCGGATTGTTCAGCCATAAAATTCAGGAATCGTTGCGCAAGTTCCCGTGGCTGGCTGACGTGCCGGTGCTCGGGTTGCTGTTCCGCAGCAAAGAGTTCCAGGCAGACCGGAGCGAGCTGCTGATCTTCGTCACACCCGAAGTGGTCAAGGAGATCGATGCCGAGGCGGCGTCAGCTGCGCGCATGCATGCGATGCAGAATTGGAACAAGGAGGCGGGCAGGGATGAATTGGAGAGGCCTTCATCCGGGATATCAGCGCCGCCATCGGTGCAATCGCCTGCACCAGTCGTGCCGCTGCCTGCGCCGAAAACGAACTTCGTACCTGCCCATCCCGTAGGGGGATGACAAGCGGGATGTTGCCGGGACCGGAGACTGATGATAGATAATAATGGACCCAGTGCTTCCGGCAACACAGGGGCGCGCGGCATGCAGCGATCCACCAGTGTCTTGATCGCCGACGCCGACGCGGCGGAACGCGAGCGGCTTAAAGGCTTGCTGGCTGGCGAGGCGAACATTCGAGTGATTGCCGAGGCGGCGAGCGGCCGCGAGTGCCTCGAGCTGGCCTCACGCCACCATCCCGACATTGCGCTCGTCAATCGGGGCCTGCCAGACCTTAGTGGCGTGGATACCGTCGAACGGCTCTTTGCTGAACTGCCGGAATGCGGGGTCATCCTGATTCTCACCGGGCAGGAAGCGGAAGAAACCTGGCACAAGATGTTGCGGGCCGGCATCAAGGAGTTTCTCATTAATCCGATCAACAAGGAGAAGCTTGTTCAGGAAATCCGCAAGGTGGCAGACCCGCAGAACCGGGCGCCCACTCGCAAGATCGGCGTCGCAAAGCCCGCTGCTGCGGTTCCCGAAGAATCTAAGTCGAGGATCATCACCATTGCCGGCCCGCGCGGCGGTTGCGGCAAGACGATGCTGGCCACCAACCTCGCCGTCGCGCTGGCCCAGGATGGTGAGAAAACCGTTGCGCTGGTGGACTTGAACCTTTGGGGCGGTGATGTCGCGCTGATGATGGACATGACGCCGCGGCGGACGCTTGGCGATTTGCTGCCGGGGTTCGGCGGGATCGACTACGACGTGGTGGACAGTCTGATGGTCAAGCATCCGACGGGAGTATTGGTGCTGGCGGCGCCGCTGACGGGGACGTTCGACGGAGCGACGCTGTCGCGGTACACGGTGCAGAGCGTTTTAGAGGCGCTGCGCGACCATTACGGCACCGTGGTGGTGGACACGGGCTACCCGAACTTGGAATCAACACTGGCGGCGATGGACTGCTCGGACGTGATCGTGGTCGTGGTCAGCATGGACTTGCCGCGATTGCGAGACGGAAAGCAATACCTCAAGAGCTTGCTAAATGCGAATTACCCGAAGGAGAAAATCCGCGTGGTCGTCAACCGTTCGACGGCCTCAAAGGAAATATCTCTGACTGAAGCGGAGTCGATCCTGGAGTTTGCAGTGACAGCGTTCATGCCCAATGACGAGGCGCTTGTCCATTCGTCGATCAACCTTGGTCAGCCATTCGTCAACCGCAACCCGCGCCGTCAGTTGTCCAAGTCGGTGCTTGCGCTCGCCCAAGGTTTCGTGTCGCCGAATGCGGAAGCCAATGGCGCGGGCGCGAGGAAACGCAAGATCCTTCGCTGGTTGCAGTTCTTCAAATAAGGAACAGACGCACCACAACAATAAGGTGAACTGATGGCGCCGCCGCCAAGCCAAGAGATCAACACGCAGCTCTACATGGAGTTCAAGAGCACGGTTCTCAATTATCTGGTCCAGAATCTCGATCAGAAATTTCTCGAACTCGCCGACGAGGCGATGTTGCGCCGGCGCGTGGAGGAAATGGTCGAGGACAAACTCAAGGTGGACCGGCTGCCCCTCACCCGCCAGATGCGCAACCGGCTTGTCGCCGAGATGACCGACGAAATCCTCGGCTTCGGCCCGATCGAGCCGTTACTGCGCGACCCAACTGTAACGGAAGTGATGGTGAACCGTCCCGATCAGGTCTACTGCGAGCGATTTGGTAAGTTGGAGTTGACCGATGTGCATTTCCGCGATGCCGACCACATCCGTCACGTCATCGACAAGATCGTCACGCCTCTGGGCCGGAGAATTGATGAATCCAGCCCGATGGTGGACGCCCGCCTGCCTGATGGCTCGCGCGTGAACGCCATCATCTCGCCCCTGTCGCTCACCGGTCCGGTACTGACCATCCGCAAGTTTTCCAGCGATCCCTACACTGTGGAGGATCTGATTGGGTTCGACACGATTTCGCAGCCGATGGCGGCTTTTCTGTCGGCGTGCGTGCGAGTCAAGCTGAACATCCTTGTCTCAGGCGGTTCAGGTGCGGGCAAGACCACGTTTCTCAACGTGCTATCCTCTTTTATTCCCGAGGGAGAACGCATTGTGACCATCGAAGACGCGGCGGAGTTGAAGCTGAACCAGCCGCACGTGGTGCGCTTGGAGGCGCGCCCCCCGAATATCGAAGGCAAAGGGGAAATCACCATCCGCGACTTGGTGCGCAACTCGCTGCGCATGCGGCCGGATCGCATCATCGTCGGCGAGGTGCGTGGCGGTGAGGCGTTGGACATGTTGCAGGCGATGAACACGGGTCACGAAGGCTCGATCTCGACGATTCATGCCAACAGCCCGCGCGACGCGCTGGCACGGTTGGAAACGATGGTGATGATGGCCGGCATGGAACTGCCATCGCGCGCCATTCGCGAACAAATTACTGCGGCGATTCATTTGACCGTGCAAGTGGCGCGGTTGGTAGACGGCAGCCGCAAGGTCGTCGGCGTCAGCGAGGTTCAGGGAATGGAAGGTCAAGTTATAGTGCTGCAGGATTTGTTTACTTTCCAACAAAAGGGCGTTGGGGAAAACGGCAGGGTCATCGGCACAATCCAAGCCACTGGCATGGTGCCAAAGTTCATGGAACAGTTCAAGGCGGCCGGGTTAAAGGTATCGCCGGAAATCTTCAGATTCGTGACGGAAGGCCTCGTGTAATATGGATCCAGCTTTAACCATCGTTTGGATCGGCGGAGTCGCGCTGGCGTTGGTGCTGGTGTACGGCGTATACCATTTGCTTGTACGCCGCAAAGTGATTGTCTCTCAGCGGGTCGAGACGTACGCAGGCGTCGAGAACGAAGCTGCTCGCGCCGCTGAAGCTGAATTGCGTCAGCGGACGCGGGTTACCGGCTGGTTCGGCAGGTTGTTGGGCGGCGGCTACATGGGACGGCTGCAAGAACGGCTGGTCCAGGCTGACGTGCCGATGCGGGCATCGGAGATTATCCTGCTGCGATTGGTGCTGGCGGGGATCGGTTTTCTGCTGGGCAGCTACAGCTTCGGCAACATGCACAGCGGCGTGATCCTGGCCGTGCTGGGTTTTGTCGCGCCAGCCATTTATCTGACGGTGCGGCACGGGCGCCGGCGGGCGAAGTTTGTGCGGCAATTGTCGGACGCCTTGATGTTGTTGACCAACTCCTTGCGCGCAGGCTACGGCTTCCTCAAGGGCCTTGAACTGATCGCCAAGGAGATGGACGATCCGATCTCCAAGGAGTTGAAGCGTCTGCTGCACGAAGTGAACCTCGGCGCCACCATCGAACAGGCCCTGGCGAACATGGGCCGGCGCCTCAACAGCGCCGATCTCGACATCGTCATCAGCGCCTATCTCGTGCAGAAGGATGTCGGAGGAAATCTGACCGAAGTGACCGAGAAGGTGGCCGAGACGATCCGCGAACGTTTGCGGATTCAGGGTGACGTCAAGGTGCTTACCTCGCAGGGCCGGTTTTCTGGGTACGTCGTCGGGCTATTGCCATTCGTTCTCGTCCTTCTGATTCTGATGGAGAAGCCCGACTACTTCAAACCGATGTTGGGCGAACCGAAGATGTTTTTCTTCGGCATGGAAGCGCCCTTGGGCGTGCTGATCTTGATAGGCGCGGGCCTCTGGCAAGTTGTGGGGTGGTACTGGATCTACAAGACCGTCTCTATCAAGGTATGACCATGGAAACTCTCCTAGCAATCCTCGCGGTGCTCACGATCGTTGTGGTGGGTTTCCTCGTGTACCGTCGCACCTCCTGGTACGCCATCACGAAACGCATCGATCAAGTCGCCACAACGGAGACCGGACTTACGGACGATGAGTTACACCGGCCGTTCGTGGAACGCGTGATCCTGCCATTTGGCGAATACGTTTCGAAGTTGCTGCACCGCTCTGGCCCCGGCGAAAGGGCCGAGCGGATCACCCGTAAATTGGTCATGGCTGGGCTTCATCCGCCGGTGACAGCCACGCAACTGGTAGGTTTGTGCGTGGTCACCGGGTTCGCCGGCGTGGTGTTGATGGCTGTGCTCCTCTTTACACTCAGCTCGGGCCCCATCGGGCGGATTGACCCAAGCGATCCGTACAACCTCTTCTACCTGATCGTTGGCGCGGCGGGCGGGTACATCGCACCACAATTCGTGCTCGGGAAACGGGTCACCGCGCGTCAGGAAGAAATTCTAGTCGCGCTGCCGTACGCAATCGACCTGCTGACCATCAGCGTCGAGGCTGGCATGGGTTTTGACTCCGCGGTCGGCTATACGATGCGCAAGATCAAAGGGCCGTTGGCCGAAGAATTTGGCAAAACCTTGAACGAAATCCGTCTCGGCAAACCGCGTTTGGAGGCGTTGGAAGATCTGGGGAATCGAACGGGCGTGGAAGACCTGAAGGTATTTGTCACGGCTATCGTTCACGTCAGTCGGCTTGGCGGCAATATCACCAATACACTGCGAGTGCAAAGCGACGGCATACGCGTTCGCCGCCGCCAGCGGGCGCAGGAAGCCGCGATGAAAGCGCCTGTCAAACTCGTCTTCCCGCTAGTGCTGTGCATTTTCCCGGCGCTGTTTGTCGTTATTCTCGGTCCGGCGATGTTCAGCATCGCCCAGGCCTTGTTCCAGACGATGCAGTAGGGGCTGCCAGCAATGATTCTCGTCAACGCCACCAAGAACACCGGGGTATCCGAGCGCTGCTCATTCGCGAACTCGGTGCTCAAACGCATGGTTGGTTTGCTCAACTGCAAGACGCTCATGGCAGGTGATGGGCTGCTCATCGATCAGTGCTGTGGTATCCACACCGTCGGGATGCGGTTTCCCATAGATGTGGTTTTTCTGGACCGCGACCTGCGCGTGCTGCGCGCCATCGGCGCGCTGTGTCCATGGCGTATCTGTGCCGTCCTCAAAGCGGTTTACGTGCTGGAACTTCCCGCGGGCTCCGTCGAACGCTCCCGCATACAGGCGGGCGATCAAATCCATATCCGCAATTCGCAGAGCGGACCGACGCCTGCTCAAGCGTGACCGTTACAAGTTTTGCGCCGCAATTGCGTGGCCAAAACTCGCAGTACTCCTCGGCCCAGTGTCGAATCTGTGCCACTTCTTTCTCGCCCAGTTTGCTGATGACCTTGTCGGGTGCGCCGTACACCAGCGACCGGGGCGGCACCTGCAAACCACCCGTGAGCAACGCCGCCGCGCCGATGATGCTCTGCTCGCCGACCACCACACCATCCATCAAAATCGCGCCCATGCCGATCAATACCTCGTCGCGTACCATGCAACCGTACAGGATCGCCCCGTGGCCGACAGTCACATAGTTGCCGACCACGCACGGCGCCGGCACGTTCACATGACATACGGCATTGTCCTGAATGTTCGTATGATGGCCGACAACGACACGATTGACATCGCCGCGCAGCACAGCGTTGAACTAAATGATCGAGTGCGCGGCCGATCTCCACATCGCCCACCAACCGCGCGCCCGCAGCCAACAGCACTTCGGTAGCGACGCGCGGCCTCCCCGCCAAACGCCCAGAGTGCTTCGTTCATAATGCAGGTTCACCCCGACACTTGTGTCGAGGATTGATTCTGCGGAGCCGCGCGGTAAAATGCAAAGAGATTTCCGACACAGATGACCGCACAACCTCCATCACCGCCCCGATGGATCAACGTCCACCTCGGCGACGACATGAACTGGTGGCTCGAAGCAACCAGCGACGATTTTGCCTGGCCTGAAGGCGGCATCGGCGTCTTTGACCCGCGCCAAGTCGCCCATTTGACCGAACGGTTGACTGATTACCGCAGCCACGGTCTCACGCAACGGCGATTTGCCGATGCCTTTCATGTGTACTCGCTCGCCTCGGAAATCGAGGATGGCCTCCTGAAACTGACTCTCAGCGAGGAAGAACTCGGCGTGGCAGGCGGCGAACTGTTCGCGCTACCGATACTTGAACAAGATGGCGGGCCGTACTACGAGTTTCTTGATGCTCTCTGCGCGGCGCGCATCTGCAAGCTCAACGCCACCCACTACTACGCCCGAAATTGTACCGAAGCCAATATGTTCGAGGAACTCGATACGTTCGATCTCGATCGCTATTTCGGCTCCGCCACCACGCACGTGTTCGACAAGATCAACGAAATCCTCGAATGGGAACCCGCCAAATGAGACAATGCTGCATGACAAATACCACGGCTGTCCGCCTGCTTCTAATATTGATTTGTGTGATGGTGGTTGTGGTGACGGGATGTTGTACTTGCACACCATCATCCTCGCGACGCAGCCCCAGTTTATGCGACACGGCACCCGCATAATGTGCGTTTTGCAGTGGCGCGAGGCTTGCGCACGTGATAGTTTCTGTGCGCCTTGCGATGGGGCGGGTTAGCCAAGTGGTAAGGCGGGAGTCTGCAAAACTCCTATGCGTCGGTTCGAATCCGACACCCGCCTCCAACTTATCCCCTGCAATTCCAACGAGTTGCGGGGGATTTCTTTTTCGGTGCTGAATTGCGATAGCGGCGGTGGATACCACACGTGGATACCACTTGTTCTCCGGATTTCGGGTTGTTTCCAAAATTGTTTATGATTGCGGAAACCTCCCAAGCGGTTGATAACAAATATGTTCCGTGCAATTCCGGCTAAAGCTAGCTAAGCGGAAATTGGCCTCTGGCGAGGCTGCAAATCTTCGGTTCCTGGTAGCTCGCTCACTCGCCCATTCATAACCACACCCCCCACTCCTTCGCCCCCTCTTCCTTCAGATATTCTTCCCGCGCTTTCTCCCGCTCGCCTTTATCAGGTTCCTCCAGAAAACCCGGCCCCACGTCTTCCTTCTCCCACGGCAGAGGCGTACTATAAAGGCACGCGGCAAGCGGATTCTTCTTTGCCCATTCCTCGTACATCTTCTTCTGCTCGGGCGTCCAATCCCTTTCCCGCAGTTCCTGCCCGCGCCTTCGCAACTCAGCGCCCCAAGCCTTGCATTCAGCGACCGGAATCAAAGCGTAGGCGGTCTCTCTCAGCTTGCGCCTCCTTCCCCAGAAACTCTCAGTGATCTGTGTCACCTGAAAATAGAAGACCGTAAGGCGACCTTCCTTTAGCCGCTTGTGAACTCCCGCCCGTGTAACAGGCGCGAACATGGACACCCCACCAGGCGACACACACCCGTTCTCGAACGCGTCGTTGATTGCGTCGAACCATGCGCCTGCCTGTTCCTCACTGCCTTCAGCGTAGTAGCAACGCGTCCCCTTGTCGGCCTCACCGATGATCAGCAACAGCGCCTTGGGAATTTCGACGTAAGGAAACACGGTTTCCATAACGTCAACCAACATATATATAAGTTGATATTCTGTCAACTACAAAAAACAGAACAACAGGGACGGGCGACCTGCGCCAGTTTTTCTTAAATCTTTTCCCCACCCGAGAAGCTTGGCGCAGATGGACCCCGTCTTGGGCTGCACGCGCTGAACTTTCACTCCGCCTTGCCCCGCCGTAGCCCTAATGCCTTCACGGCGAAGGGCGGGTACGCCCCCGCGCATTGCGCCCATGCCGACCGCCTGCGGTCACTCGCGTCAACCACCTCACCCCCCTCAGCAGAGGTTTCCATGTCTATCCCGGCTCGACGGCCGGCCGGCCCCGGGCTACACTGCGCGGCATGCCACTTTCGTGGAACGAAATTCGCCATCGCGCCCGGCTTTAGCAAAGAATGGAAGCCGAGTCAGACGAGACGCGCCTGTGCCGTTTCAGGTGCAACCGAAACCCGCGAAGCCGCCGAGCGCCAAACATTCTGAAACGACTTCTTCAACGTCTTCGGCGTTTCGAGTACATGAGAAGCAGATCACCGGGGACCAAGTAGGCCAACTTGAAGCTCTGATTTGTGGGAAAGGCGTATAAGAGAGAAACTCCGCTCGGTTTTGGTTCTGCTCTGCGTTCTGATCGTTGGGGCAATTGTTTTTAAGGCTTGCGGGCCAGAAAGAAAACGTTAGACCAATCTTTGATCACAGCGGCCTCCGAGGGCAATACAGCCGCTGTACGCAGTTTGCTGGCGAGAGGTGCTAATGCCAAACGCAAAATCTGGAGATGGCGAGTCTGCACCCGGGTGTAGCAATCTTAATGAAACACCCCGACACAGCCGTTGAGCTGATTGCTCACGGTGCCGTTGGACGCCAATTGCTGAAGCCGCTCCAACCAAGCCGACGCATCACAGAAAAATGCTATCCTGCAGTTCGCGCGCAAGTGGATTTTTCGAGGGTGCGGTTGTGATCGTTGCCCCGCCCAAATGTACCGACGCGCCACCCGCATCACTTGCACGGCTTGCCTCCTGTCCATCGGAACGTTGACCACCTCCGCCCAAGGCATCGCCTGCACGTTGTGGATTCCCCACTCGATTATGGCAGCACGAGACTTCTCCCTTTCATAGCCACGATTAGAGCGGATATCCTCGCCCCGGTGTATCGGCGACAGTTCTGCTAGACTCACATAGCGGACTTGGGGAGGGGTTTCTCCCTCACCGAATAACAGCACCTTCACTGACTTACGGCAGTGTTGTCGTTGTAGTAGCGATCTAGATCCTAACGAGCCAGCCTCAGGTTCATCAAGGCGTAGTGACCGTCGCTGTGTTGGAGTACGCAGAGTTGCCGATCGCGTTGGAGGCCAGCACCCTGTAGTAATATTTCTTCTTTGCCAGAGCCGTGGTATCGGTGTGGGTCGTCACGTTCGCTCCAACCGAGACTGTCGTTAGTCCCTTCGTGAAGCCAGCATTCGTTGCTCTCTGGATACTGAAGCCGGTCTCGTTGTTGGAGTTGTCAGCCCACGTCAAACTCACTGTCGTTGAACTGGTCGCAGTGGCAACCAGATTCGAAGGCGGTGCAGGAGCAGCCGTTGTAATCATTGCGGTATTTGACGGCAGGGAGTCGCCGGAAGCGTTGAAGGCGATCACCCGATAGCTATAGGTTGTGGCAGATACAACCGTGGTATCATTATAAGTTGCGACGCCTGCCGCATTCGTTCCGATTGCGACGAAGGCGCCGAGCCCAGTAGCCCGCTCGATCCGAAACCCAGTTTCGTTGTTCGAATTATCCGTCCAACTGAGGTTGACCTGGGTGGTTGCGGCCACGGTGGCGGCCAGATCCAAAGGCGTAGACACTAGCGTAACGTAGTTTGTTGCACCCGTCATCACAAATGGGCGCATCATGTCGTTCTCTTCATGACCCAGCAGGTGACAGTGCCAAGCGTATTCCCACCCGAAGTTGGTCATTTCGTTGGTTACGATAATTGGATTATTATTCTGCGGGTCGACACCGGTGAAACCATTCGTAGAGCCGAGCGGCATCGCCGGATTCAAAGGCCTTACGCTGTCGGGAACCGAGAATGGCAGCGAGGGGACACTCGGTCGTAACGCAACAATAACATCTTCCAGGGGGTTCATCCTGACGGTTTCCTTCCAGCCAAGTTCGTTGGGATCCGGCGGTCTCAACATCCCGTCCCAGCCGACTCGGTTGATCAATTGCACGTTCACCAAGTGAAAGTGGATGGCATGAGTGTCCACGCCGTTATGAGTAATCTTCCAAATCTGGGTCTCGCCATCAGGGACCGTTTCGGTGGGCGGATCGACATAACCGAGGGGGATCGTCGTCTGTGTAAGGGCGGTGGTGAACGGCAGTTCTACGCCCAGCGTGGCATTCATCCGCCCACGAGAATCGAACAACTCTTGTATCGCCTTGTTCTGAACCGGAAGCGACCGCGGCACACCATTAGTGTCGGTGAAGCTGAAGTTGGGGGAATCCAATGAACCGGTAAAGATCTGTCCATACGAGTTGCTGACGGCCCCGTAAGCCACTTCCGGCACAAAGGGCGCGGGTTGTGACGAGGCAAAGGCGGTCGGCAACGCTCTTTGCAGTGCGGCCAGATCAAAGGGAGTAGGGCGAGCTTTCCCAACACGGAATTGCATAATGGTCCGGGTGTTAGGGCCATAGCCCGGCAGTGTTGTGTGTGTGCCGCCGCTCGCGGTCTGGTCCGGGTCGCCAGTGTAATAGTCGTAACGCTCGTCAAACGCCGGCACCGGCGCAGGCGCGTCATTGTAGAGAATGATCTTGGAGCCGGGCTTAACTTGGGAGAAGTCAATGATGACATCCGCCCGTTCCGCCGGGCCGATAAAGAGTGCGTGATCGCTGACATTCAAAACCACGACGTCTCTGCGGTTGTAGTCATAGCCGATTGGCTGGTTGGTGATCACCACCGGCGTTGGCAGGAAACCGCCTTCTGTGCCAATCTGGATCATCATTGGCCCCGCTGTGGCCGGATCCGGCACGCCCCCGTCCCTTCCATCCGTTGGCCAGGTCGGTGGGTAGGCGGCATTAAAAACCGCAGGCACCATTTTGACTTCCGTACCCTTGGATAGCCCCTTGGGTACCCGCGCCTTGGAGTCAGCATGATATAATTGCAGGTTGAGAGAACGGTCATTGCAGACATTCAAGATCCGGAACCGGTAGGCTTTGGGCTGCACATCAAGGTAAGGATATGCGGTACCGTTGACAACGGGTGTGTCCATGAAAGCTTCCGGCACGATGGATATCTCTGGCAGCGGAGCTGATACAGAAAACACGGGCCAGAACCATGGGCCATAGTCCCACCGGCCCATAGGATTGAACCCACCTGGTACAGTCGGATCTTGGTTCGGCATGTAAACATGAGGGAACCAGAGATTACCCATCCCGCCCCAATTAGCCGTATCCCAGAGAGGATCTGTGGCAGCCAGCATGGTAGCGTCAGGCACAAAGGTCTTGTCCTGAATGATCAGAGGAATCTGCTCAGCGGGGATGATTCCGGAAGCGACCAGCTCCTGTTCCACCGGGTCCTGCAACACGTAACCAGCAGCCTCACCGGCGTAGACATTGAGGCGGGTTATGCCATAAGCATGGTCGTGGTAGAACATCAGCCGGGCGCTCTGTTGGTTGGAGTAATAATAAGTCGCCGACCCCGGCCCCGGATCCGGCATGTCGGGGACATTTTGCTGACTCATGCCTTTCGGGTAGGAGGTCACTTCTCCTGCAGGTGTAATCCATTGGTGGGGCGTTCCATCGCTGATCCACGGAGTGAAGCCTCCATGAAGATGAATGACAGCACGATTCTGCGTGTAATTCTCCATCATGTTCGTGTCAGTCCCCATTCCCGCCCCCATAACCGTGGTATCCACCGGTAGAAAGAGGTTGCCGTTGGTACCCGTACCAAGCATGTTGCTGAACTTGATGCGCGTAGGTCTGTCACGCTGGGCGATAATTATAGGTCCCAGATAATGAGCTGCCCCGTCAGCCGCAGGATTAAGATCCTTGTAGCCCCGCAGTTTGGTGGCGGGCAGGTCTGAATGCATTCGCTGGGTGTAGTCGATCAACCCGATTTGGTAATAATCGGATCCCGGATACGTATTCGTGTCCGCAATCGCAATGGGGAGATACTGCCCGAGGTTGTTTGTGCCGGCAAACCCCAGCCTCGGCAAGGAATCCACGAATTTCCTAAGGATAGGGCTGTTGGCGTAGTTGGGGACGTTATAGTTGACAGCCGGGTTCGGTCCAGACGCGGCGTAGCCGTGGCTAATCCCCCATAAAAAAGCGGCTACTCCAAATGCCAAATTCACAGAGATTGAGAATCTTCGCGTATTCATACTTCTTCCCCTCCCATTGATGTGATCTGTTGTTTATTCGCCTAGATCAGCTTCGGAAGCGTGGCAGGCACGATTGGACTGAACCCTATTCGTACTTTCGCCGGAACTCTTCGCCCTCATGGGAATTAGTATAATTGATAACTTCGCCGCTGTCTATCGGATGTGAGGCTTGTTTTTTTCTGGGGCTATCCCCTGCTCCATGCAGCGCCTTTCCCCGGTTCCCGTTCGAAATTCTCCGACGGCCTATACACACCAACCTTCTCGGCAGCGCACTCAGCGCCATTCGTGTTTTGGGTATTTTCGCTGCAGTTCTTGTTTCAGCTTTGGGTAGGTCTCTTTCCAGAACGTGGCAAGGTTGTCCGTCACCTGTACGGGGCGATGGTTGGGCGCCAGTACCTGGATACAAACGGGCACACGATGGTCGGCAATCCGGAGCCCTTCCTTGACGCTGTATAAATCCTGAATTCGCGCCGCAATGGTCGGCGGCTTGTCCGGGGCATAGACTAATTTGAGCCGTTTTGGTGGCGTAGCCATCTTGACTCGCGTCCGTTGTGGCAATTCGATCCATTCAGGCGCGTGTTTCTCGACCCATGCCTGTTGCTGCGGTGATAGCCAGCCTTTGACCACCGGCCAAACAGGTTTGTCCTTGATTTCCTTGTAGCTTACCGCGCCGTGGCAGATGCGCTTGAGCATGGACATTCTCTCTTCCGCCGTGATCGCAGGCAACCCGAGTTCAGGCATCCAGTCGTGCAACCGATTCACGCGCACGATCCACTGTTCGACGGCTTCGTTCCAATTCTTCAAGATGCACCGACCCGCTTTCACCTCGTGCGCCAGAATGTTCGCCGCCTCATCCGTCGGCACATTGTCGGAGCGTTCGGCGGCCAGGACCAAATCACGGAACCGTTTCTGCCGCTCGGCAAACACCCGCCGCAACGTCGCCTCATATACAACTTTCTGCGTCTCCTGAAAATCGTTGTGGAACAACTCCCGCAGCCATTCCTCCTTGATCGCCGTTGCCAGACTCAGCAGCACATTCAACTTACGATCCTTGCCCGTGCCGGTTTGCACCTCGCGCACCTCCGCTGCCACCAGCAACGGCGCATTCTGCACTGTGCTTTCCCGCGCCAGCAGACCATGCCGGCCATGCACCAGTTCGCACCGCAATGTCCCGACATCCACGCGGCGGGCCAGATGATCCGTGAAACCAACAAACAAACACTTTTGCACCGCCTCGCGGTTCAAAGGCTTCTCACTCGTGTCCAGTCCTTCGCGTTCTGCGATTCGCAAAAACTGTTCGTACAACGGACCGACCTGCCGCGCCGTTTGCGCGTGGATGCCAAGCCGGCGACAGCGCTCGACGTTGAATCCGTTCCGTTCCGCGTACCGCCATGCCCGCATCAGCACGAAGAAATCCGATTCCGTCTCGCCGCCGAACAGATCGTCGCGCGCGTCGGCGACCGTGCGCCCCTGGCTGTGCACCAGCAACTCACGTCCTTGCGTAAGCGCCGCGATAAGCGCGATGGGGCGAACGCAGCCTAGTTCCTGTGCCTCCAGCAACATCCGCGCGTACCGCGGATGCAACGGAAACGCCAGCATCCGGCGACCGAGTTCCGTGATGCGGCATTGGTGGTCAATCGCTCCTAAATCCTCCAGCAACATCTCCGCACGTTCCAATGCCCGCGGGTCAGGTGGCTCCAGCCAGCGGAACGTCTTCACGTCATCCACGCCGCTGGCCTTGAGCGTTAGTACGATCTCCGACAAGTCCAGCCGTTTAACTTCGGGCAATTCCTGCACCGAGCGCGTCTCGTGATCGCGTTCCGTCCACAGCCGCAGACAATGTCCCGGCGCAGTTCGTCCCGCGCGGCCAGTGCGTTGGTCGGCAGAGGCGCGGCTGATCTTTTCGACGAGCAACGTGTTGATACCGCGATATGGGTCGTAACGCGGGATCCGGGCCAGTCCGCTGTCCACGACCAGCCGCACACCGTCGATCGTCAGCGAGGTTTCGGCGACGTTGGTGGCGACAACAACCTTGCGCTGGTCGTATCTAGCGACGGCAGCGTCCTGATCGTTTGGCGGCAAGTCGCCGTGCAACGGCAGCGCGATGAACTGTCCGCCCAGCATGTCCCGCACCGCCTGCACAGCGCGGCTGATCTCGTACGCGCCGGGCATGAACACCAGCGCGTCGCCCTCGGTATGCTGGCGCACGAGCCGAGACAGTTCTTCAGCGGCGACATCCCAGATCGGCATGTCGCCGACAGGTTTCGGCAGATATTCGATATCTACGGAATGCATGCGACCTTGCGAAGACAACACCGCGCATGGTTGGAGGTATTTCTCCACCGCGCCGACATCGAGCGTGGCTGACATGACGATGATGATCAGGTCCGGCCGCGACGACTCCTGAATTTGCAGCGCCCTGGCCAGCGTAATGTCGCCGTAAAGATGGCGTTCGTGAAACTCGTCGAAAATGACCGCATTGATGCCGCGCAGTTCGGGATCCGCAAGCATCTGGCGCAGCAGCACACCCTCGGTGACGTACCTAATCCGCGTGGCCGGCGAGGTCACGTTATCGAGTCGAATCTGGTAACCGACTTCCGCGCCGAGTCTCGCGCCGCGGGCTTGAGCGACCCACGTCGCCAGCATCCGTGTCGCCAACCGCCGCGGCTGCAAGATCACAACCTGTCCGTTGCTGAGCAGTCCGCCGTCGAGCAGCATCTGCGGCACCTGCGTGGATTTGCCGGAACCGGTCGGAGCAGTGATGATTAGACGCCGCTGTCTCGCCAGTGTGGCGAGCAAGGAGTCGCGAAGTTCAAAAATGGGCAGTTGAAGGCCCTGCATCGCCGCGCAGCATACCACAATCTTGGACTGAAAACCGCGAGCCCCGAATTCGATTCGGGCCGGTTGTCGCAGTGTCACGGCTGGAATGCCGCTCCTAGGGAAGCGATGTGCTCGGCTCCTGTTGCAGTAACAAGTTGTGCAGGCTAGAATGGGCTGGCAATGGTCGAAAAGCTGCATCATCACGTCTATGTCGTGCTGCTGGATGCGGCGGTGCTGCAGGAGTGGCGGGTGTTGACGGCGAACCCGAAGCGTGATCCCGCGGAACCATGCGTGTACGTTGGGATGACGGGGATTCCGCCCATCGAGCGGTTCCAAAACCACAAGAATGGTTACAAGGCATCGCATTACGTCCAGAAGTATGGAGTGAGACTGTTGCCGGAGTTGTACGAGTACCTGAACCCGATGCCGTTCGAAGCGGCCTGCCAGATGGAGAAGGAATTGGCAGGGGAACTCCGGGAACAGGGCTATACCGTTTGCGGCGGGACGTGACGGGACTGCGGATGCACGCCGCCCCGAATTCGATTCTGGGCCAGTTTCGCGTCGAGCGCGAAATACTCGCTTGTCACGCGCAGAGTTTTTCGACAAAGTGCGGTGGGCGTGAAGATGCAGCAACAAAAGGAAAGAATTATGTCGAAAGAAACAGTCGTAACCGGAGCCAAAGGTTGGGTGGCGTACCGTCCCGAGATCAAGGTGCTCGATTGCACGATCCGCGATGGCGGGTTGATGAACGATCACAAGTTCGAACTTAAGTTTGTCAAAGCCGTCTATGACACCTGCATGGCGGCGGGGGTCGACTACATGGAGGTTGGGTACAAGGCGTCGAAACGACTGTACTCGCGGACGAAGTACGGGATGTGGAAGTTCTGCGATGAGGAAGACATTCGGCGCGTCGTCGGTGAAAAGAGTAAGTCGTTGAAACTCTCGGTCATGGCGGACGCGGAGCGAACAGACTATCACACGGACATTCTGCCGCGGGAGAAGAGTGTGGCGGACATGGTGCGCGTGGCGACCTACATTTACCAGATTCCGGCCGCGCTCGACATGCTGAAAGACGCGCACGACAAAGGATACGAGACGACTGTCAACCTGATGGCCGTTTCCACGGTGCCGGACTGCGAACTCGACAATGCGCTGGAAGCGCTCGCGGCGTCTAAGGTGGGAACACTCTACGTAGTGGACAGTTTTGGCTCGATGTACAGCGAACAGATTCGCGCCCTAATGAAGAAGTTTCTGGGGTTCGCAAAACCAGCAGGCAAGGAAGTGGGTATCCATACGCACAACAACCTGCAGTTGGCGTACGCGAATATCATCGAGGGGATCATCATGGGTGCGAACCGTCTCGACGCTAGCATCGCGGGCTTGGGACGTGGAGCAGGGAACTGTCCGATGGAGTTGTTGCTGAGTTTTCTGCACAACCCGAAGTTCCAGTTGCGGCCGGTGTTGGAGTGCATTCAGAATCATGTCGAGCCGCTCCGCGAGAAACTAGGGTGGGGATTTGCGATCCCCTACATGATCACGGGCCACCTCAACCAGCACCCGAAGGCGGCGATGGAATTAATGGAGAGCAAGAAACACAAAGACATCGTGGACTTCTTCGACTCGTTGACTGTGGAACAATGACACTTTTCGCGCTTGTTGCGGGCGAGTTTTTTTGCGAAAGTGCGCGCACATAATCGGAGACGACATGAGGAGGGTCGAGTTCAAAAACAAGATTCTGATGGTGGGCTACGGGGCGGTGGCGCAGTGCACGCTGCCGATCCTGGCGAAGCTGGTTAAGGTGCCGCTCCAGAACGTTACGGTGATCGATTTTGAGGACCGCAGTGAGTCGCTCAAGGACTGGACGAAACAGGGTGTGAAGTTCGTCCGCGACCGCATGACCCAGGAAAACCTCGGCAAGTTACTTGGCAAGTATCTCGTTGCGGGCGACCTGCTGATTGATCTGGCGTGGAACATCGATTGTTGTGAGATCCTCCAGTGGTGCCACGATAAGAACGTGCTCTACATGAACACATCGGTGGAACTGTGGGATCCGTATGCCGGTCCACCTGATCAACACCCGACTGAGCGGACGCTGTATTGGCGGCACATCCATATCCGCGAGATGAAAGCGAAATGGAAGAAGCCGGGGCCGTCCGCGGTAGTGGAACACGGCGCCAATCCCGGTTTAATCTCGCATTTCACAAAGCAAGGACTGCTCGACATCGCGGAGCAATTGCTCGCCGACAGGAAAGTCAAAGGCAAGGATGAGGAGGAAATCCGTCAGCTCGTCAAGGAGCAGACGTTCAACCAGTTGGCGATGAAACTCGGCGTGAAGGTGATCCATTGCAGCGAGCGCGACACGCAAATTGCCAGCAAACCGAAGCAGGTGGATGAATTCGTCAACACGTGGAGCGTGGAAGGTTTTCGCGAGGAAGGCACGACGACGGCTGAGATGGGTTGGGGGACTCACGAGAAGGAATTGCCGGCACTGGCATACGAACACAAGGAAGGCCCGCGCAACCAAATCTGCCTTGCACGGATGGGCATGAACACCTGGGTCTCATCGTTGGTGCCAAATTACCGCATCCACGGGATGGTCGTCCGGCACGGCGAAGCGTTCACGATTTCGGACAAGCTCACGGTCTGGAAAAACGGCAAAGCGATTTACCGTCCGACAATGCATTACGCGTACTGCCCATGTGACGCGGCAATCGCGTCGTTGAACGAGTTGCGCGGATGCGATTATAAGCTCCAGTCGAACGTACGGATCATGTATGACGAAATCACCAGCGGTTCAGACATTCTTGGGGCACTGTTGATGGGTCACGCATACAACTCATGGTGGACCGGCAGCGACCTCAGCATCGAGGAATCGCGGCGGCTCGTGCCCCACCAGAACGCGACAACGATGCAGGTGGCTATTTCGGCCGTGGCGGCGTCGATGTGGATGATTGAGAACCCGGCGATGGGCGTTTGCGTGCCCGACGATTTGCCGCACGAGTACATCCTCGACATCGCGAAGCCTTATCTCGGCAAGTTTATCTCGATCCCATCGGACTGGACGCCGCTGAAGCATTACACCAATACGTTTGACGGTTATAACAACCCCTCCATTGACTGGGACGATCCGTGGCAGTTTAAGAACTTCCTGATCACCGATGGAGATTAAGATGGTCACGCGCGGTACGCTGAAGAAACTCGCGAAGGAACTCGGCACTCCACTGTTCGTAGTGGACCATGATGCGCTGCGGAGCAACTACGCCACGTTCAAGAAGTATCTCCCGCGCGTGCAGGCCTACTACGCGGTCAAGGCCAACTCCGATCCCGCCATCGTCAAAACGTTGTACGAGTCGGGCGCGAGTTTCGACGTGGCCTCAATGCCGGAATTCAAGATCGCCCACGAGTACATCAAAGACATGCCACCAAAGCAGCGGCAGGATTGGATTTGGGACAAAATCATTTATGCCAATCCCATCAAGGCCAATGAGACGCTGCAGGAACTCGACCCATACAAGCCGCTGGTGACCTACGACAACTACGAGGAGATCAACAAAATCAAGAAGTACGCGCCGCACGCCGGCCTCGCGCTGCGCCTCCGAGTGCCGAACACAGGCGCCATGGCCGAACTCTCCTCGAAATTCGGAGCTGCGCCCGGTGAAGCCGTTGATCTTATCCTTGCCGCGGAGAAGGCGGGACTGGTGGTCGAAGGCTTGAGTTTTCACGTTGGCAGTCAGACCACGAACTTCGAAAACTATGTCCAGGCGATTAATCTCGCCGCGAACGTGTTCCAGGAAGCGAAAGACCGGGGCTACACCAAAATGAATCTGCTCGATATCGGAGGCGGTTTTCCCGCGCCGTATGATCCCACGGTCAAGCCGTTCCGCGTGCTGGCGAAGATCATAAACCGGGAAATTGATCGGCTGTTCCCGAAGAACATTCAGATCCTGGCTGAGCCCGGACGATTCCTCGTCGCAACAGCCGCAGTAGCTGTTTCGAAAATCGTCGGCAAGGCGGTGCGCGACGGGAAACTCTGTTACTATATCGACGATGGCGTTTATCACACGTTTTCGGGCGTCATATTCGACCACTGCCATTACCACCTGAAGGCGTTCAACAAGGGGCCGACGCAGATCTGTTCGGTGTTCGGTCCGACTTGCGACGCGCTCGATGTGGTTTCCATGGCCGAGGAACTCCCCGCCGACCTTGAGCTTGGCGACCTGCTTTACAGCGAGAACATCGGCGCCTACAGCCACGCCTCGTCCACGTGCTTCAACGGTTTCCCGCCGGCGAAAGCAGTCCACATCAACCAGTAGATGTGATAAGAATTAATGAAAGTGGAATGCAGCAAAGAAAGGAAGGGATGCAGAAATGAAAGGTAATGATAGGTTGATAAAGGTGTTGAACGGATTGTTGGCGGAGGAATTGACGGCGATCAATCAGTATATTGTGCATGCCGAAATGGCCGAGAACTGGGGCTATGGCAAACTCAAAAAATTAATGCGCTCTCACGCCATTGACGAGATGAAGCACGCCGAAAAGCTGATTGAACGGATCCTGTTCCTCGAAGGGAAGCCGGTGGTTAGCAAGCTCAATACGATCAACATTGGTTCCGATGTCCCTCAGCAGCTTGCCAATGATCTCTCCGCCGAAATGACCGCGGTCAAACACTACAACAGTGCCATCACTGTGGCGGTGGATGTTGGCGATAATGCGACCAAGGAAATACTGGATGGAATCCTCAAGGACGAAGACGGCCACGTGAATGAGATTGAAGAAAAACTGGATCAAGTCAACCAGATGGGTATCCAGAACTTTCTTGCGACTCAGACCGGAGAATAATCTCGATAGAGATTAGGAAGGCCCACCAAGCGCCGTGCCGTACGGCCTTCCGCTTTCGGCTCCAGGCCGCCGGTGAGCGCAACCGTTTGGCGTGAAAGACGGAAAATGAGGCCGAGAAAAATAGTGGTAAACGACCTCATGCAAGAGAACTACCGGTATCTGTTGACTAAACCGACCGGCAGGGTTTTCCATCCAGACTTCAAGCCCGAGTTGACGCCGAGGCAAATGCTTCAGATGGGGTGTTCGGGGGGAATACATGACGGACTGCCAGAAGGAATTCCCCAGGAGCTGGTTTGGAAGAGCAATCCTTTCTCCGGAACGGCACGACCCGGCGTTGAACTATTTTGGGGTCAACGCATCCAAACCCTTGTCCTACTGGCGGCAAGAGGGATGGATTTATCATGAGGACCCCAGAGGCTGGTTTCAATGGTACTGCCGGTACTACATGGGCAGACGCTGTCCGGATGATGAGCGCCAGATCAAGAGATGGAAAGCCATGTGGCCCAAATTCAAAAGCATTGCAAAAACAGGGATTTGAACTGCCGACGAAAACAGAGACAAGCGCTGCTTCACTGGGCCTACGATAGCAGGAAGATGTGGTTGCCCGAACCGCCGCATCGAGCATATCGTCGCATGAGCACCGAAAGCTCACGCTAGCCGTTGCTGCAAGTCGTGCAGTTCAGAATCGCGTTAGGGGTTGGCATCCAGCGCTTTCGCAATCTCAAGCCGTGGCGCCGCGTGGCGCCCAGTCAGGCTGAGGTTGAACACCCCGTCTGGCGTCAGCGGCATTCGTTAACTCCTGATAGAAATGGAGTTTTGGCAGAACGGCAGCCGCGCTGGCCTCGATAAGCGCGTGACACACGGCCAGTTCTTGTTCGCGAAGACGAACGTTCTCGCGCACGACCATCTCGAGGTCGTCGATATTGTATAGGTAAACGTTGTCGAGTTGCTGCACGTCGGCATCGATGTCACGTGGCACGGCAATGTCGATAAGGAACAGTGGACGATTCCGCCGCGCTCGCATGATGGCTTCGATGTCGGCGCGACTCAGGATCGTCCGCGGGCAACCCGTCGAGCTGACAACGATGTCGGCCTCTGTCATGGCCGACAACAGATTGTCGAACCGGATCGCGCGCCCGCTGAACTCCGTGGCCAGTTGTTGCGCGCGATCGAAAGCGCGATTTGACACGAGAATGGATTTGGCGCCTTTCTTCGCAAAATGGCGTACGCACATTTCACCCATCTGGCCTGCGCCGATAATGATTACCGTTTGCTTCGACAGGTCGTGGCGGAAAATCTTTTCTGCCAATTCCACCGCCACACTCCCAACTGAAGTCGCGCCACGCCCAATGCTGGTGTGTGCGCGGATTTTCTTCGCCGTTTGGAGGGCCTTTTGAAATGCGCGATTCAGCACGGCGGCCGTTAAGCCCGCGGCGTGTGCCGCCTCGTAGGCTTGTTTGACTTGGCCGGTGATCTCTGTTTCGCCGATGACGAGGGAATCCAAACCGCTAGCCACATTGAACAGATGCCGTAGCGCCGCCGTGTTCTCGTGGAGATAAACATGTCGGCGCAGGTTAAGTGGTTTGGTGGTCAGGAAATTGAACAGGCGGTCGGCATCGGCACCGGGAGACGGTCCCGCAGCGTAAATCTCCACGCGGTTGCAGGTGGACAGCAAAACAACTTCCGCCAACCTCGCGCCGAGCCGGACTCGGCAGGCAATACAGGACGCCTTCGAGGGCGTGACCGCGAGTTGCTCGCGCAACTCAACGGGCGCCGTCTTGAAGCTCAGACCCGCGACAAAGAGTTTCACGACGTGGTGCTCCTCTTCCGGCGAGTGTCCAGCCACGGATTGGTGTGAGAGACGAGCCACGGCGAATACATAGCACTGGTACCGCCGGAGTCAACGGATGTTTTTAGCGATGCGCCATCATTTTTCGTTGCTGATAACAGTTGAGCCGACTATATTCTGCGCGTCAAATCTGGCGGTGCGCCCATAGCTCAATTGGATAGAGCGTTGGTCTACGGAACCAAAGGTTGCAGGTTCAACTCCTGCTGGGCGCGCCATTTCCTCGGCTGACTCGCGGGGACAGTAGGCAAGTCGCTTTCAAC
>Ga0182027_10001262_pt1 | contig 42407 bp, 34 predicted proteins | sample 712E1DmetaG_FD_121300 | JGI IMG/M metagenome (GOLD analysis project Ga0182027, IMG submission 121300) | Permafrost microbial communities from Stordalen Mire, Sweden - 712E1D metaG (Illumina Assembly) | ecosystem: Environmental > Terrestrial > Soil > Wetlands > Permafrost | place: Sweden...
AAACGGGTCATAGGGAACCTCCTTATGACCCGACAATAGCTTGATTAGGGCAGTCCTGTGGGCAATACGCACGCGCAGCGTCCGCCGCACGGGCGGCTTCGTTCAAGTCCCCTTCTGGGAAGGCGGAAGTTAACATCAGGCTTGCCGATTTTCGCCCGGATGAGGGGCAACGGTCCCCCCGCATAGGGACTCTGCCTTAAGTTAGCGCTTATGGGCCGCTGGCCTGGGCTGTTGTGTTAGGTCGCCCCTTTGGGGCTGGGAAGTGCGAACCTCAGTTTCGATATCACTTCGTCAAATTAGGACACTCCCCCTCAAAAAGGACTCAAAAAGGGCTCTTGACAATCTAGGCTTTATATGATAGCCTAGCATGTGATGCAAAGCTGTTGTGCCATGAGCGCCGAGACCTCGCGGAGGACTCCCCCATCCTTCTTTCCATATCAACGATATGACATTGCCTACCCTTTGCCACGACTACCGTAGAAACTTTATAAGTGAATGAACGACGCGGGAATGTCTATGAAAACAAAGGGTCGACTTTCCACAGTTCTATGGTAAAGCGGGAATGTCTATGAAAAAAAAGATACTTAGGCATTAAAAACGGGAATGCTATTGAAAAGACATGTAGTTAGCCCGCATTTCTCACAACAGGTCTGGAAGGGCGGGGCTTCAGCCCCGCCGTTACAAGGCCTTCGTGACTATTCCTGTGTCCCGTGCCCCGCGGTCGCCGCGGCGACCGCGGGGCACGGGACCAACAGGGGGGCGGGAGCGGCGATTTCGGCGGGGCTGAAGCCCCGCCCTTCCGGCAGCCCCTAAGAGCGTCAAAACGTGGTGAGAAATCCGGGTTAGTGCCTGGTAGGTGGTAAGTCGTAGGGGGTGGGTGGGGGAGAAGGACCGGTGAACCGCAATAAACGTGGTACGATTTACTGCGCTGCTGGGGATGGGCGAGATGGCACGGTACAGCATATCCAACGACGATTGTCTCACCTGGATGGACCGGCATCCGGAGAATTCCTGCCATGCGATTGTGACCGACCCACCCTATGGTCTCAAAGAGTACAGCAGCGTTGAAAAGGAGAAGTTGCGAAACGGCAAGGGTGGAGTGTGGCGCATTCCGCCTTCGTTCGATGGGTGCAGGCGGAGCCCGCTTCCGCGGTTTACTGTGCTGACAGAAAAGGACAGAGAAAAGCTGCGCGGCTTCTTCCTGAGTTTTGCACAGCGAGCTGTCCGCACCCTCGTCCCGGGTGGGCACCTGATGATTGCGGCGAATCCTCTCCTCTCGCACTTAGTCTATCAACCGCTTATGGATGCCGGCTTCGAGAAGCGGGGGGAGATTATCCGCTTGGTAAAGACGCTTCGCGGAGGAGACAGGCCCAAGAATGCCCACAGCGAGTTCGGGGATGTGACTGTTATGGCGAGGTCCTGCTGGGAGCCCTGGGGAGTCTTTCGAAAACCCTGCGAGGGGCGCGTCCAGGACAACCTCCGCAAGTGGAAGACGGGCGGGCTTCGACGCGTATCGCACCAGAGGCCATTCGAGGATGTCATACGTTCCGCGCCCACTCGGCCCGAGGAACGAGCGGTTGCGCCGCACCCTTCTCTCAAACCCCAAGCATTCATGCGGCAGATGGTTCGGGCCTCACTTCCACTGGGGACTGGAGTCGTGCTTGACCCTTTCATGGGTGGCGGTTCTACGATAGCGTGGGGATCGAAATCGATCCGGTCTTCTTCAAGATTGCGGAGCAAGCGATCCCGCGTCTGGCCGAGCTCGAAGCCGAATTCGTAAGTTGAGGGGTACTGTTCCGTTCATGCACGTTAGGTTGAAGTCGCTTCCACTAAACCTGCTTAGCAACAGAAGAGTGCGCCTGATAATTGCTTCACTCCAGGCTCCGAGCCCCTCCCAACTAACTAACCCCTCACCCGGCCCGCTCCGGCTGGTGAAAGCGCCGGCAGCGGGCACCCTCTCCCCGGGGAGAGGGCGGTTTTCCTAATTTCAACGCGCCCTAGAAATGACAGCCCTCTCCCTGGGGAGAGGGTGCCCGACGGAGGTCTGTACCGTCCGGTACAGACCGGAGGAGGGCGAGTGAGGGGTTTCTCCATTCCATGAAGTTAGGAACGCGCCAAGCTCATTTCCCCACGCAAAACGTCGAGAAGATGATATCCAACACATCGTCCACATAGGTTGCGCCGGTGATTTGATCGAGTGGGCGAAGGGCCTCATACAGATCGAGCAGAAGCATCTCGTGGGGCAGGTGTTGCTCGGCCGCCTGACGGGCCTTGGCGAGCGCCTGAAGCGAATCCTGGAGAAGTTGTTGATGGCGCAAGTTGGTGATGAACTCGCCCTCGAGTCCCAGGTCGCGCGCGGGTGCGGCGATCTCCAGGATTTTCTCTTTGAGGTCGGGAATTCCATCGCCAGTTAAGGCGGAGGTCCAGACAACCTGCGCAGGACTCACCTCTGAAAGGGGAGGGCTCTGGCCTCCGGCGGACGGGCCGAGTCCGCCCCCACTTTCCGGCGACGCGTCCAACTCCCCTGTGGCCGTCAAGAACGCATCCAAGTCCGCGCTCGATATCTTGGGCGGAAGGTCGGATTTGTTGCAAGCTACCAGCAGCGCACCCAGCGGGCGCACCTTGCATAGCAGGCTCGAATCTTCGTCGGTCCAAGCTTGGGAGGCGTCAACCACCAGGAGCCGCAGGTCGGAATCGGCGATGGCCTGAAAGGACTTCTCCACGCCGATTCTTTCCGCCTCATCCTCCGCCGGACGGATGCCCGCCGTATCCACGAAGCGCAGCGGTATGCCTCCAAGGTTGGCGGTTTCGGCCACCAGGTCCCGTGTGGTCCCGGGAGTCGAAGTCACTATGGCACGCTCTTCATTAAGGAGACGGTTAAACAGGCTCGACTTGCCGACGTTGGGACGGCCCACAATGGCCAAGCTCAGTCCCTCGCGAACAATCCTGCCGTATGCGTAGCCTTGCACCAACTTCTCGAGGTCGGCGCGGATGCTGTCGATGCGGGCGAGTACCTCCTGCCACTCCATGACGGCCACATCATCTTCGGCAAAGTCAATGCCGGCCTCCAGCCTGGCGATGAGTTCGAGCAAAACCTGTTTGTGCGGTTTCAGGCGAGAGGAGACCGCGCCTTCGAGCTGTTGTGCTGCAACGCGGGCCTGATAGAGGGTGCGCGACTCGATGAGGTCGCGAACCGCTTCCGCTTGCGTCAGGTCGATGCGCCCGTTCAGAAACCCCCGCAGGGTGAACTCGCCCGGCTCAGCAGCGCGTGCCCCGTGGCCAAGGCAGCATTCCACCAGGTATCGAAGGATTACCGGAGCGCCATGGCAGGAAATCTCCACCACGTCTTCCGCCGTGTAGGAGTGAGGACGCCGGAAACAAGTGAGCACAACCTGGTCCAGAACCTTGCCGCCCTGCGGATCGCAAAACTCGCCCAGCATGGCCCGCTGGGTTTGCAGCGGCAAGTTCGGAAGGCGGATGAGCCTGCGGGTGATTTCGATCGCCTGACTTCCCGACAAGCGCACTACCCCCAGGCCGCCGCGGCCCGGCGGCGTGGCAACGGCCACGATCGTGTCTTCATGCGTCATGCGAAACCGCGCTGTAGCGGCGGTCTACAACGACACCCTGCGGCTCCGCCACCCGTTGTGCGGAAAGGCTTCGAAGCTGTGAAAAAATCGAGTTGTAGGGGCGGCCCTTGTGGCCGCCCTGGGGCAACCATCCCGCGCCTGCGGGACACCTACGACGCGCCGCCAAAACGCGATTTTTTCACAGCTTCTTCGCCTTTTCGAAAGATGTGCGTCCTTAACATCCTCCTCCGCACAGGCTGGAAGGCTCGGCCTTCCAGCCTGTGCGGAGGAGGACGGAGGTTTGGGCAGTGGACGGAAAGCCGGAGGCTTTCCGCAAGACGGGGCGGCAGAGCCGCGCTGAGCACTGTCTGAGCTGCTATTTCGGCAGAATCACAACTTTGCGCTCGGGGCCCACGCCTTCGCTTACGGTGCGGAGGTCTGGCCGGTCTCTCAGCGCCAGATGAATGATGCGCCTCTCGCGTGGATTCATGGGGCCTAAGGCAAAGGGAGCGCCGCTACCCACCACCCGTTCTGCGGCGACTTGCGCAGTGAGTTTTAGTTCTTCAACGCGCTGCCGCCGCCAGTCGTTGCACTCGAAGGCGAATTTTCCGAGGTGCTCTTCCCGCAACCGCGCCGCCTTCAGGACCACGTGCTCGAGGGCGTCCAAAAGGGCTCCATTCCTCTCCAAGAGGAGGTCGGCGTCCGCGCCCGTAAAATCTACAACGTACTCCGGTGACTCAACCTCCGATGACTCCTCGAGCAGGGGGTGAATTGCAAAGGAGAGCGCCAACCCGCCCTGTTGGATGATCTGATTCAGAAGAGAGTCAATCGCTGCAAGGTAGTTCTCCACCCAGTGGGTTGAGGGCTGTGCGGCAGGCGGCGTATCCATTGAAGGCCAGTCTTTCACCTCTGGCGTGTTGTTGGTGCCGGGAGGGTCTGGGGGATGGACATGAATTTGTTGATTATAACTTGCTGTAAAATCCCCACGATGTTGGCAGTCAGAAAATAGAGAACCAGGCCGCTGGCAAAATTATAAAACATGATGCCGAAAACAAGCGGCATCAACATCATCATACGTTGCTGGGAGGGATCAACGCTGGCCACCGGAGTCATTTTCTGCATGATGAACATGGTGATGACCATCACCGTGGGCAGAATAGGGGGAAAAAATGGAATCCCAAAGGGATGGAATTTATCCGGCGCCGCAAGATCCGTGACCCAGAGTATCCAGGGAGCGTGGCGTAGTTCGATAGGCAGGTCAAGCACCCGGTAAAAGCCGTAAAGAAAGGGCATTTGGAGGGCCATCGGCAAACAGCCGCCCAGGGGATTGACGCCGTGCTCCTTGTAGAGTTTCATGACCTCTTCGTTCATGCGCTGCTTGCGTGGATCGTTGAACTTGGTGCCCTTGTATTTATCCTGGATGCTCTTTACCAGCGGGGCAACACGCTGCATCTCCTGCGCCGAGCGAATACTTTTCAATTTCAAGGGAAACATGGCGAAGTTAATGAGCAAGGTGAGGATCACAATCGCCCAGCCGTAGTTGTGCACCCAGCGCTCGTAGATGAAGCGCAGGCCGAGGAAAAGTGGTTTGGCAACGAAGGCGAACCATCCGAAGTCCACCAGGGAATCCAGGGGGGGATTTTGGGCGCGCAGCACCTCCAGGTCTTTCGGCCCCACGAACATCCGAAAGGCCAAAGGCTTCGGCTGCGCCTGCCCCAACTGTGCGTAGAGCGGGCTGGGCCGATCAGAATCCTTCCCCGTCCAGTCCGTGGGAGTCCAGGTCTGCCGGCCAAGCCGAAAGGTCTCGTCGAGCGAATCGGGCAAGAAAATTCCTGCGAAGTAGCGGTCTTCCAAGCCCGCGAGCTGAAATGGGGCGGGGACCAAGCGGTCGGTGGTCAGTTTCCGTTGCGCCACCGTGGTCAAATCACCCAGGGAACCGTAAACACCTTGCGTCAGGGTGTTCATAGTAGCGGGCGGCAAGGAGTGGTCTCCAAACCCGCCCGGCCATGCCACCTCCACGGGCAAGTAGCGGTTTCCTTCAACCACGCTCACTTCGGCGTGGACGTCATAACCCGTCCCTAAAGTGAACGACTTGTGCGCCTGCACCTTGCCATCGCTGTAAGTGAACTCGACCTTGACGGGTGGCTTCAGCGTCGCGCCGGTGGGCGTTGCAACATAGAGCGCGGAATTCAGCTTGCTCGCGAGTTCGCCATCGGCAAGGCTCAAGCTCATAGGGAAGCCGAGCTTTCCGCACGCTTCGTCATCGATGAGATCCAGGGGGGCTTCTTTTGCGTCGCGGTATTTCTTGAGTATTAAACTCTCCACGACCGCGCCCCGCGTGGAAAAGGTCACCTTATAGAGGTTGCTTTCGACGACGATGTCTTCCGACTTACTGCCTTCAATAACCGGAATGGTAGGAGAAAGCCTGGGGCTTGTGGCGGCGGATGTTTTCTCCGTAGCCGGTTGGGTCTGCGCCGTGGAAATGGGCTTGGAAGATGGCGAAGGGGGCGGCTCCTTAACAAAGAAAACGCGCCAAAGCAACAACACCACGAAGCAGAGTGCGAAGGCCGCCAGCACCCGTTTTTCTTGGTCCACGAAAGGTCCTCAAATCTCAGGTCCCAAGTGTCGTGTTCAGGACCGTAAGGGCGGTTTGCGTACCGCCCACACGAAACGAACACGTTGGGCCCGGCAACTGTAAACGTGTAATCAGGGCACTGGGTCGAAGCCATGCCCCCCGTACGGCCTGCACCGCATGAGCCGGTCAAGCGCCAAACGAATTCCCCGCCAAGCGCCCCACCTCTCAACCGCTTCGTAAGCGTAAGCTGAGCAGGACGGGTAGAAACGGCAGGAAGACGGTAGGAGCGGAGAAAGGCAAGCCTGGTAGAACTTAATCAGACCCAGCGTAATGAACTTCACTTGCCTTGCAACTCCTCCGAAACCCGCGGAGGAGGCTGGTTGGGGAAAAGCTTCAGAACTTCCCCTTCCAGAGTCCGAAATGGGACCTCTGCCACCGACTCGCGGGGATTCACCAGTATGTCCCAGCCGCCCGGCAGGTGCTCGCGGTGCAGTCGAAATACCTCTCGCAAACGGCGCCTCAGCCGATTGCGCAATACGGCATTCCCCAGGCGCCTTGGCGTGGTGACCCCAAAACGAGATTGCAGTAACCCATTGGGTCGAATGAAGACCGTGCATAATGGGGCGCTCCGGCGATGCCCTGTGTCATAGACCCGCCGAAACTCGCCTCGGCGGAGCAGCCGGGAACTCTTGGGAAAAGCTTGAGATGCCAATTGAGCTCTTATGGAGTCAGGCGCTCACGGCCCTTTAGACGCCGACGCTTTATCACGTTGCGGCCTCCCGGGGTTCTCATGCGCTCGCGGAATCCATGTGTCTTGGCTCGGCGCCTACGGTTAGGTTGAAAGGTCCGTTTCAAACGGCCACACTCCCTGTTAGATTTCAGCCCTCAAGGGCAGTCTAGAACCATAACCCGTTGCACCACACGAAGTCAAGCAAACGCAAATGAAGATTGACAATTGCCTTCGATTCCCATAGGATACAGATGAGGTGAGAATATGAATTACGTCCCCGAGCCCGTACCTGATGACTTGCCTTCACCCGCGGTGTAGTCTAACCTCCGCTCAGTCAAAGGATTTGATTCGCTCCCCAGCCTTCTGCAGGTGGTTCTCGTAGGCTTCGAACGGCAGTCCTTTCTCCAAGGCCTCGGTGCAGAGAGAAATTCCTTCGATAACCTCCTGTTTATCCCTGCCGTACACGATTAGGACAAACCCTTCGGTATCGAGAGGTTCCATGGCATCTGGCCGGTGCTCCCGAGCCTCCTTGATATACGCCCTGGCTTTTTCCTCGTATTCTGGTTTTTGCGCGTCGGCGTAGTAATAAGCGAGGCTGTTCAAAACGCCGTACTTGTACTTTTCCCATCTCGGTCTGTCCGCCGCAATCCACTTCGGCTGACCGCCCGAGGTCACCAGCGCAAGCGTCTTTTCGGCGGTCTCGATGGCCTGCGGCAGCAGACGGATGGACCAGAACTTATAAGCCAGATTCATGTAGTTCCGCACCGTCCATAGGTAATTGGCTTCTGTGACCTTGCGGCCGCGAAGGGCCTCGCCAGCCCGCTTCCAATCTTCTTCTTGGGCGGATTTAAGAAGCGCCTCTACCGCTTTCTCCTCCTCGGACTCGCCGGATTCCTCTGCGACCTGGGTGGTCCGCTCCAGGCGCGGCTCGAAGACGGGCTGTAGCGACTTCGCCAGCGCGCTTTCAAGGCCGACAAATCCTGCTTTGACCCCCGCTTTCAACGTTGTATTAATCCCCTGCAAGCCGTCGTTGAAATCTCGCGAAAGCCTTTCCAGCCCTCCTTGCAGCGCGTCACCTAATTTGCTGGCGAAGTCCCGGCTGAAGGTTGCGAGTGGCTCCTCGGCGACGGACAATAGAAGAGCTCCAACCGTAACGGCCAACGCCACGAGACCCAGTTCGTGAAACAATACCTCCAGGATTGGGTACTTAACTCTCTGGGCATAGGATGCCACCACAAGCACAAAGAAGAAAAAAGCCGCTATCCAGACCGGTCCTTTAATGGTGAAGCTCAACCTGTTCACCCAGTGAGACTCTTCCCGTGAGGGCGGTTCCTCGGCGTGACCCCGGCTCTGACTTTGAGCGGTGCTGCGGGCAGCCTCCAACGCAGACCACTTCCCGGAGCCCTGCACCCCCAGGTTCTGCTTGATGGATGTCAGCGCTTTTTCGATGTTTTCGAGCCTGGACTCAACGCTCATCGCACCCCCCGCTCGGCCTGATTGAAGAAGCCCGCTGACTATAGCACACCAACAGGCAGGGGGCCGCTGATTCCTGTGGCCAATCACAAAGAACCGGTATTATTGTTGCGGAAATGAAAAACCGAAAAAAGAAAGTCGGGCTTGGGTTCTCGTTTGGATGTCTTGCGTTTCGGTTTCGTGATTTGCTTTCTTAGCATTAGTCCATCATGCCACGTTGAGCCGAGTAGTCGAGGACAAGAAAATTCAAACTGCACCACTACCCAAATCTTGCCAGCTTCCATTGTGGGGGTTACGCGAATCGCGCTGTGGATCCTCGCTAAATTGTAATAGGCGAAATACAGGGAGAGCGCAGCATAGTGATTCTCCCACTTCTTGCTGGATGCGGTGGCCAGGTGGTTGCGCCTGCTTATCTGCTCAATTCATCCACTACCGGCGGTTTGCGAGCCCAGCGCACAAACGCCTCCGCATAGGGACGGCCGCACTCCAGACCTCGCCAGCTATTGCAGATCGTGTAATGAGGAACAAGGTCGGGTTGTGTCTCCAACTCCTTCAATGCTGAGACCTTCTGCTCAAATACGTCGGTGGTGTCCACGTATTCGTCAGGGACGAAACCAACCCGGCTCGCCGTGCCGATGTTGGGCTCGAAGAAACGGATATCCCAGGATACACCTGCAAGCTGAGCGGCATGTATGACGCTCTGCGCGGTCCGCCAATGTGTGGGATACGTAAGTTCGTCCTTGAAATGGGTCAGGATGATATCGGGTTTGAAATCCGCCATTTCCTGGGCGAGCTTTTCCATACGGTCTGGGGTCATGTTCAGCGGATGATCGGAGAATCCCAACATCCGTCCTTCGGCGCCTACGACCTTGGCGGCGGCGAACGCCTCCTTCTCCCTTACACGCCGCACCTCCTCTATGGAGATACCGGGCCGTTTCTTATATAGCAGAGCGCTCTCATCCGTCTCTCCACACGTGAGCCAGATCACCCGCACGTTGCAGCCGGCGCGCGCCTGTTTGATAAGGGTACCCCCCGCTCGCGAGCAAAAGTCCGCGGGATGGGCGCTAACTGCCAAAATTCTGGGTTTCGTGTCCGCTTGACCACTGGGTTCGAAAGCGCTCGCCCCCCTGGCTGACGCGCCCAAAGCGAGCGAAGCGGTGACCATGAAATCCCGACGCTTCATTTTTCGTGCCTCCTGCATGTGAACTCAGGCGTGCATTTTCAATGTCAATAATGGGTTGAATGCCCCCTTGCCACGATTGCAAGTCTCAGCTTTTCCCAAAAAGTTCCGCCGCCATGATTTTCAGAGGGTTGGCGATGGCCGGCTTAAAATCCATCTTAGCCAGAACATCGCCGTCCAAGTCGATTCCCGGTGCGATCTCAACGAGCTCCAAGCCCGAATCGATCAGGCGAAACACCGCGCGTTCGGTAACGTAGAGGACGCTCTTGCCTCTAAGCCGTGCATACGCGGCGCTGAACGTCAACTGCTCGACGGCCTTTACGAACTTCCTTGCGTTGCCTTCGGTTTCGATGCGGAGTCTGCCCTCGGCGAATGACGTTTTTAGACCGCCCGCCATAAATGTTGCAGTAAACACGACCTTCCTGGCGGTTTGAGAAATGTCCACCGAACCACCGACGCCGGCAATCCGGCCCGCAAACTTACTTGTGTTGACGTTTCCGTGCTCGTCGCACTGGGCCATTCCAAGGAATGCAATATCCAGCCCTCCGCCATCATAAAAATCGAACATATAAGGTTGGTCAACGATGGCCATGGGGTAGGCGGAAGCTCCAAAGCTCAGCCCACCGGCAGGAACGCCGCCTATCGGCCCGGCTTCAACGGTCAGGGTGAGTTTATCCAACTGATTCCTCTCCCTGGCAATCAAGGCTACACCTTCGGGCATCCCGATGCCCAGATTGATTACGTCGCCGGCTTTGCATTCCGCGAAGGCTCGCGCGGCGATGTAACGCCTCGGACCGTCCTCGACAGGCAAAAGGGTGAGACTAGAGGAGTCACCGGCCGTAACATAGGAAGAATTAAACTGCTCCGCGAATGTCTGCATGTGGTTCTCTTTGCGCCCCAGGACAACTGCGTCCACCAAAATGCCCGGGACGGTAATGCTCTTCGGGTCGCGGGAGAAATCTTCCACCATCCGCTCCACCTGCACGACAGTCATGCCTCCGGAATTCCTGGCGGCCTGGGCGATCGAAAGGGCTTCGCCGGTCATCACTTCATCCTCGAAAGATATGTTCCCGTAAGAGTCACTGGCAGTGCCGCGCAATAAGCCCACATGAATGGGAAAGCTCTTGTACCAAAGCCACTCCTTTCCCCCCAGCTCAATGAGCTGCACCATATCCTCGTTGGTGCGGCTGTTCAATTTTCCACCTTCGTGACGCGGATCAACAAAGGTGCCTAGCCCAATGTGGGTGATGGCTCCCGGGTTTCCTGAGGCGATTTCACGAAAGAGACGACTGATCACTCCCTGGGGAAAGTTGTAGGCCTCGATTTTGTTTTCCAAAGCCAACTTCCCGAGCTTTGGAGCAAGATTCCAATGACCGCCGATCACCCGCTTCAGCATTCCTTCGAACGCCAGGTGATTCATGCCGCGCGTTCTACCGTCACCCTGCCCGGCGGCGTAGACCAAGGTCAGATTGCTGGGCTTTCCTTCCTTTGCGAAGCGCTGTTCCAAGGCTAGGGTCAACTCCTCAGGATGGGCGCAGCCGACAAAACCTGAGACGGCTACCGTCGCACCGTCAGGAATCATGGCCACCGCTTCACCGGGCCGAAGGATTCTAACCTTGTTCATGTCAGTTCTTCTCGGGAGCGAGCAGGGAATTGCGTGCGCGCACTCTTCATCTGAGAAATGCTATATTCGAATTCATCATCGCTTCCGGCCAGCTCCCAGTTGAATTGCCCCCATAATACAACACCTTCGAATATCAGCGCATCGCCCTTTGAGCATCCGCGGATTGACTCAGGACCTTCCGGCGCATATCATAAGCAATGAAGATGAACAAGCAGACGCGAAAAACCGCGGAAGTTGTGTGTCCATGCTGCGGGGCGCGGCTGGAAGTGGACACGGAGCTTGGTAAGGTTCTCTTCCACGAACCGCCGCCAAGACCAGCCAGAGCTCCCAACTTGGATCACGCTTCTCAACTCCTGGAGAAAGAAGCTGAGCGCCGCGAAAGCCTCTTCAAACAAAGCGCTGAAGATGAAAAGATGAAATCCGAACTTCTTGACCGACGATTCAAAGAGGCATTCGAGAAGACCAAGGACCTGCCCACCGGACCTCCCCTCAAGGAAATCGACTTGGACTAACCGGTAAGTGTGCAAACCGCGACGCCTGCGGTGAAGCAGGGTTTTGGAACGCTGCTGGGCGGCGCTTCGCGTTTACGGTCTACCTTTCCTCGGGAAGCGGGCCTCGATGGTGGTGCGCATGCCGCCGCGGGTGGAGAACTCACCACGCACCACAGCCCACTTGGGGCGGCAGGCGCGGGCAACGTCGTCCAGGATGCGGTTCACGGCGTTCTCGTAGAAAATGCCCAAACTCCGGTACGCAAGGATATAGTACTTCAATGACTTCAACTCCAAGCACAGCTTGTCGGGAAGGTAATGAATGGTGATGGTCCCGAAATCCGGCAATCCGGTTCGCGGGCAGATCGACGTGTACTCGGGAATCGCAATTGTGATCTCATAGCCCCTGTATTGGTTGGGCCAAGTCTCGATCTCTGGCAGCTTTACGTGAACCCCCGCACCGGCGTGTTCAGCAGTATATTGGGGTTGATGAGTCTTCCCAGGCATATTTAATCTCCCTGGATTCAATAATAAACCAAAACCAGACTGTGGTAGTCAGGTAATTCGCAGTAATCATGCTGTCCAATCCCGAGAACTTCAAATAACAGATTTTTGGCTATTTTCTTATTTTCGATATAAGTGGTTTATTCTTAATGGCTTGAAATATAAGCGAAAATTTCAGTTGACATTCTCATGCTCAAGTTTCATTATAGGGTGAAACTAATGGATGGATTTTGTCATCTAAAATTGTTGAACTGGGTAATAAGCTAGGTTGGGCACTCATCTACTTGAGGAGGAATTCAGGATATGGGCAAGATAATTGGAATTGACCTTGGGACTACCAACTCCGTAGTGGCAGTAATGGAGGGCGGGGATCCCGTCGTCATAACTAACCCTGAGGGAGGACGCACCACGCCGTCGGTCGTCGCCTTTACGAAGTCCGGCGAGCGGCTGGTTGGGCAAGTGGCAAAGCGGCAGGCCATCACCAACCCTGAAAATACTGTTTTTTCGATTAAGCGCTTCATGGGTCGTAGGTTCAATGAGGTGCAGAGCGAAATTAAGACCGTCCCGTATAAGGTTGTGTCGGGACCCAATGGTGACGCTCGCGTGGTCGCTCAGGGTAAGGAATACAACCCTCCGGAAATCTCCGCCATAATCCTTCAGAAAATGAAGGATGCGGCTGAGCAATACCTTGGCGAGAAGGTGACCCAAGCGGTCATCACCGTCCCAGCTTATTTCAACGACTCCCAGCGCCAGGCCACCAAGGACGCCGGAAAAGTCGCCGGCTTGGAAGTCCTGCGCATCGTGAACGAGCCCACAGCGGCCGCGCTGGCCTACGGTTTGGACAAGAAGCGGGACGAGACAATAGCCGTTTACGACTTTGGGGGCGGCACCTTCGATATTTCAATCCTCGAGGTTGGAGAGGGCGTAGTGGAGGTGAAGTCCACGAACGGCGATACGCACCTGGGCGGCGACGACATCGACAAACGCATTATGGACTGGATTGTGGACGAGTTCCGCAAGGACCAGGGCATCGATCTTTCCAAGGACCGCATGGCGCTGCAACGCCTCAAAGAAGCTGCGGAGAAAGCCAAGATGGAACTTTCCACGGTCCTGGAAACTGACATCAATTTGCCGTTCGTCACTGCGGATGCATCGGGTCCAAAGCACCTGAACCTAAAGCTATCCCGGGGACGCTTCGAACAGATGTGCGAGGACATCTTCCAACGTTCCGTGGGCCCGGTGAAGCAGGCGCTTTCCGACGCCGGCCTGACTCCAGACAAGATTGATGAGGTCGTGCTGGTGGGCGGGTCCACGCGCATCCCGCGCGTGCAGCAGGTCGTCAAGGACATTTTCCATGGGAAGGAGCCGCACAAAGGCGTTAACCCGGACGAGGTGGTGGCGGTGGGCGCGGCGGTCCAGGCGGGCGTGCTGGGCGGCGAAGTGAAGGACTTGCTGCTGCTGGACGTGACTCCCCTGACGCTGGGCGTTGAAACCCTGGGCGGCGTGATGACTCCGCTCATCCAGCGCAACACCACGATTCCGACAAGAAAGAATGAGACCTTCTCTACGGCTGCGGAGAGCCAGACTTCGGTTGAAATTCATGTTCTGCAAGGCGAGCGTCAGATGGCGCGCGACAACCGGACGCTGGGCAAGTTCCACCTGGTGGGTATTCCGCCTGCGCCGAGGGGCATCCCGCAGATTGAGGTGATATTTGATATCGACGCCAATGGCATTCTGAACGTTTCCGCCAAGGACCTGGGGACGGGTCAAGAGCAGAAGATAACGATCACTTCTTCGAGCGGGCTCAGCAAGGAGGAAGTGGAGCGCATGACCAAGGAAGGCGAGGTCCACGTGGATGAAGACCGGCGGCGCAAGGAAGAAGTTGAAGTCAAGAACAAGGCCGACTCCATGGTGTACTCCGTGGAGAAGCTGCTGAAGGAAAACCGCGACAAGATTTCTGAAGGCGACGCCAAGAACATTGAATCCGCCCTGGAAGATGCCAAGAAAACGCTCCAGGAAGGCGACATCTCGAAAATCAACGCGGCTGTGGACCGGCTGACGTCAGCCTCGCACAAGCTGGCAGAAGCGATGTACAAGCAGGCGTCTACCGCGCGCGCGGCGCAAGAGGCCCCTGGCGCCGCCCCCGGTGCTGCGAGCTCGGCCAGCGGCGCGGCGGGCGCCCAGGACAAGTCGAAGGGTGATGGCGAAGTGATCGACGCGGAAGTGGTGGATGGCGACGATAAGAAGAAAAACTGAGAGGAAGCAGTCGACAGTTGACAGTCCACAGTCGACAGCTAAGTGATCGGAAGCGATGGATACTGAGAGGCACAGTTTAAGGTTGAAAGGCTAACCCTCGGAAGGAGAGTCAGGACAACAGTCTACGGGCCAAAGGATGAAAGTCGGAGAGGCTGCCTCACGTCCGTTCTTACTGTGGACCGTCGACTGTTGACTGTGAACCGCTCTTATGGAACATCGAGCCCAAATGGGAGTGGAATGTCCTCAATGCCATTGGAGGCAATTCATCGAGCTAAGTTTAGACCAGGGGATTATGGATACTCCTGTGGCCAGAGAGATCCAACACCAATTACAGGAATGGTTGCGCTCCCGGTGCCCGGACCATTTGGGCGCGATTATGGAGAAGATGAAGAACTAGGGGCTAGGGACCGGCGCAGAGGTTGCAAAGCAGAAAGGCACCGGTTCAAAGAATCAGGATCATGCCATGATCCAAATTGCACTGCCTGAAGTGAAGATCGGCGAGTTCTGCCGGAAGTGGAAGATTGCTGAATTTGCCCTGTTCGGTTCCGTTTTGCGGGGAGATTTCCGGTCGAGCAGCGACATCGACGTATTAGTGAGCTTTGAGCCGCGCGCCCAGTGGAGTCTCATGGATGTGGTCGAGATGCAGAACGAACTGGAGACAATCCTGGGTCGCAAGGTCGACTTGGTAGAGCGAAGTGCCATCGAGCGGAGCGAGAATTACATTCGTCGCCGATATATCTTGGATTCAGCGGAACCTGTTTATGTGGCGCGATGACGCTAGGCTTCTGGACATGCTTCTGGCGGCGAAGGAATTGAGCAAGTATACCGAGGGTGTCACGTTGGAGGAATTTGATCGCAACCGGCTCCTCCAGCATGCTGTCATCCGGTTGATTGGGATTGTCGGAGAGGCGGCTCGAAACATCTCGGCCGAATTCAAGACAGCTCATCCCGAAATCTCCTGGTCCGGGATTGTCAGCATGTGGAACCGGTTGGTGCACGAGTACTTCCGTGTTGCCTCGGATAAGGTTTGGGAGGTTGTAAAGAAGGAAATGCCTGAATTGATCGCACTGATCGAGCCGCTGGTGCCGCCGGAGGAACCGAATGCGGACGCCTCAGGTGAGGGTGTGGAATGAAGGTGCAGGGTAAGGATGTGATCGTTGAGCGTGGCGTGAAGATGAAGCCGGTGAAAGGTTGGAGATTGGTCACCCCAAGAGGAGGAAATCGCGGCTTCAAGGCGTCTCTATTAAAGGCCTTCTCGTCGAGGGGCGAGCGCTTCGCCATCTTTCGTGTACTGGGGTACCCCCGGAGTGAATAGCTTGGCCCCGTCCCGGCGGGTGCAGCAACGTCGACCGTGAGCACAATCTCAGCAGGGGGAACTGGCAGCTAATATCATGCCCGTTGGCACACAAAAAGATTACTACGCGATCTTGGGCGTCAGCCGCGATGCCAAGTCGCAGGAAATCCGCAAGGCTTACCGGCGCTTGGCGCGCAAGTACCACCCTGACGTCAACCCGGGAAACAAGACGGCAGAAGAAAAGTTCAAGGAACTATCGCAGGCTTACGAAATATTGGGTGACGAAAAGAAGCGCCAAGTCTATGACCAGTACGGCTTCTATTCAGATAATATTCCTCCCGGCGGCCCTGGGCCGGGCGCTGCGACAAGTGCTGGCGCCCCTGGGGTCGATTTCTCAGGCTTTGATTTCTCGAACCTCGACAACAGCGATGCAGAAACCGAAAGACGCGGAGGCTTTCGCGATATTTTCTCGCAGTTGTTCAATCGCTCAGGCGAGCCTGAAGAGGAAGCTGAGGGCCCACAAAAGGGACGCGACCTCGAACATCAAATGCACCTTGGGTTCTGGGACGCCATTCGCGGAACGCAGGTGCGGATAACCATCGGGCGGCAGGAGACCTGCCCGACGTGCAAAGGAACGGGATCTGCGGCAGGTGCGCCCATCACCTGCACGGTTTGCGGCGGGACCGGAAAGACCACACGCCAAGCAGGCACGATGCGATTCAACGTGACGTGCCCACAGTGTGGCGGAACGGGCCGCCAGCGGCGTCCCTGCCAGGCATGCGGCGCCTCGGGTTTCGTACGAAAACCTGAGTCTTTCGAGGTGCGCATACCTCCCGGTGTCGATACCGGCTCTCGCGTCCGCGTGCCGGGAAAGGGAAATGCCGGCGCCCACGGAGGGCCTGCGGGTGATTTGTACATTGTCACCGAGGTCGAGCCGCATCCCATTTTCGAACGCAAGGGCGACAACATTTACGTTAAAGTCCCGGTAACTGTATCGGAGGCGGCCTTGGGAGCGAAGGTGGAAGTGCCGAGCCTGGTGGGGCCCTCCACGATCAAGATTCCACCCGGAACGCAGAGCGGGCAGAAGCTACGGCTTCGCGGGAAGGGCGCGCCCTCGCTACGCAGCGAAGCGCGAGGGGACCAGTTCGTGGAGGTCCAGGTTATGGTTCCTCGAGTGGCGGATGAAAGGACCAGGGAAATTCTCCGCGAACTCGCGCACCTGAACCCGGAAGACCCGAGGCGAGAATTAAAGAAGTACATTTGAAGGTTAAAGGATAAAGGCTAAGCGTTCGGGGTTTGTTTTCGACTTTCGACTCTCGACTTTGAGCTTTTGCAATGAGCCCTCGCGGCAGAAAAACTCGTGGCAAGACCGGTTACATGATCAGCGCGGTGGCGGAGATGTACAACATCCACCCGCAAACGCTGCGTTTATACGAGCGGGAAGGGTTGCTGGTGCCTTCACGCACCAACGGTAACACCCGCCTCTATGGTGATGAAGACCTGGAACGGCTGGAGGCCATCCTGAACTTGGCGCGCGACCTGGGGGTTAACCTGGCAGGAATTGAAATTATCCTGAACATGCGCGATCGCATGCAGAAGATGCAGGTGGAGATGCAGGCTTTCGTCGAGTATGTGCAGAAGGTGATCTTGAACCCTCCGCCCCTGGATCAGGAGCACATCCAGAACGCCTTGGTGCGCCTCGTCCCGCCCTATTTGATCCGAACCCGCACCGCATCGAAGTAAAAGGGATTGGAAAAGCCAGGCAGCGGATACTCTTACCCCCTGAACTGAATTATTCCTCCTCCTTACCACCGGGCATGGATTACAATGCAATTTCAGGATAGGACATGCCTCGAAAAGACTGTCCCCAATGCGAAGGAACGGGCTGGAAGCCAATTGAAATCGACGGCGTCCGGCGGGTGACCCGGTGCGACTGCTATGACGTGGAGCGCGCGGAGCTTCTGCTCCGCCAAGCGCACATTCCGGAAAGATATGAGAACTGCGCCTTTGAGAATTTTGATATTCGTAGGGATAACCAGAGCCTGAGATGGGCGAAGCTGAACGCTGAGAATTTTGTCAAGGAATACCCGACGGATTTTGGCCTGCTCTTTGTCGGCCCCACGGGCGTGGGAAAGACCCACCTGGCCGTTGCCGTCCTGAGGGAGTTGATCTTGCGCAAAGGGGTGGAGTGCCTCTTTTATGATTTCCACGACCTGCTGAAAGCGATTCGGGACAGTTACAACCCGGTTTCCCAGAACTCAGAGCTTTCAATTCTCCAGCCGGTGCTGGAGGTGGAAGTGCTGGTGTTGGATGAACTGGCGTCCTGGAACCCCAGTGACTGGGTGAAAGAGACCTTGCAGCATATTATCAACTCACGTTATAACCACAAGAAGGTCACTCTCATCACTACAACGCTTCCTTTCGGTGAGTCCACAGGTCATCGTGAAGTCCGCGCCCCATCGGGAGACGTCGTCCCCAGTCTGGAATTCAATTTGAACCAGCTCGGAATCACTCTCCGCTCACGGCTCTACGAAATGTGCAAGCTGGTTGAAATGAACTCTGACGACTACCGCAAAGCCATCAAACAGGCGGCCTACAAGTTTCATGCCGAATAGACTCCTGGCGAGGGTCGGCCTTGATGTCCGTTGGGTTAGGGTTGCTGCTTTGCATTGACTTCCCTTTCCACGCAACGGTAGAATACTGTTTCCTTCGTGGCCCTGCGTCGGGTACCTGGAGAGGAGGCCAGCGGATGTCCGCTGACGAAAAAGTTAGCAGTTTGCAAGAGGCAGCGACTGAGCCCGGAGCTCAGTGCGATTTAATGGAACCCCAATCGAGGAGTCCTGAAACCAGCGAAGTGACAAGTCTGATGGAGGGGATGGAGGCTTTATCCACTCCCTCGATCACCGCGGGTGAAATCCTCCAGGGACAAGTGCTCAAGATTACGGACACCGAAGTGATGGTGGACGTTGGGCTAAAGTGTGAGGCGCAGGTAGCGCGCAACGAGTTCCTTACGCTTGACGGACATTTGAGAATTGAGCCGGGTGATACGGTAGACCTCTGGATTGAGAGTTACGACGAGGCCTCCGGCACGGTCACCGTTTCCTATCAGAAGGCTTTGCGTCGCAAGACCTGGGATGGAGTCGAGCGGGCATTCCAGGACCAGAGCAATATCACCTGCCGCGTGGTGGATCGTATCAAGGGCGGCCTGATGGTGGATATTGGGGTTCCGGCTTTCCTTCCAGCTTCCCATGCCGACGTGCGGGTGCACGTCAACCTGGATGAACTCAAGGGCCAGGAATTCGCCTGCAAGGTCATCAAGGTTAACCGCAAGAAGAACAATGTGGTGGTCAGCCGCAAAGCTTCGATTGAAGAAGAGCTGAATCGACGCAAGGCTGAATTGGCGGGACGCTTGGTGGAGGGCGCAGAAATTGACGGCAAGGTCAAGAACCTCACCGACTACGGCGTCTTTGTTGACCTCGGCGGAATCGACGGGCTTCTGCACATCACGGACCTTTCCTGGGGAAGAATTGGACATCCCTCAGAGGTCGTCCAGGTGGGTCAGGAAATCAAGGTGAAGGTGCTCAAGCACGATCCCGAAGGGGGGCGGATTTCTCTGGGTTTGAAACAGCTCACTCCCGATCCGTGGGAGACGGTTGCGGCCACCTATCATGCCGGAGACCGTGTAACGGGCCGCGTGGTGAGTCTTGCCGATTACGGCGCTTTTGTGGAACTCGAGCCCGGCGTGGAAGGGCTCATTCACATCTCGGAGATGAGCTGGAGCAAGCGACTGCGTCATCCGTCCAAAATCCTCAAGCTCGAGGAGCGAGTGGAGGTGGGAGTGCTGGACGTCGATCCCGTGAAGCGACGCATCTCGCTTAGCCTGAAGACGACTCTTCCCGATCCCTGGACGCAGGTGGGAGACCGGTTCGCGGAGGGCTCGTTGGTTCACGGCCGGGTCCGCAACCTGACGGAATTCGGTGCTTTCGTCGAAATCGAAGACGGAGTCGACGGCTTGATTCACATTTCCAATATGTCCTGGAATAAGAATGTGAAGCACCCGTCTGAAGTCTTAAAGAAGGGGCAGATGGTTGATGCCGTGGTTCTGGTTTTGGACCTGGCAAATCGGCGCCTGGCCCTGGGTCTGAAACAGCTCGAGGAAGATCCCCGGCAGGCATTCTTCTCCAAGGTTAGTGTGGGGGATAAGCTGCGAGGTAAAGTGACGCGAGTAGCGCCTTTCGGCGCGTTTGTCGAGCTCGAAGAAGGGATCGAGGGTCTCTGTCATGTTTCCGAGTTTGAAGATGAGCACGGCCGAGGTGAGGGCGCGAAGCTCGAAGTTGGGAGTGAATTCGAATTCCGTGTGATTCGCGTGAACGCCCGCGAGCGGAAAATCGCGTTAAGCATGAAGGAGTTGACGGTAGTGGCGGAAATCGAGAAACCCAAAGAACCGGTGAGACAATCCACCATGGCCGAGGCGCTCTCTTCCGCAGGTATTAACCCGTTGGAGTACTCCTCTTCGTCATCGGTAGTTGAGCCGTGACTCGACAAGAAGGCCCGCGGGAGAAACTGTTCAGCCGTGAGCGAAGCTGCCTGAGCGACGCCCATGAGAGCCGGTAGTCCCGGACACTTCGCACCAGGAGTTAAACATGACTAAAGCAGAACTGATTGAGGATGTTTCGCGGGCCGTAGAGATGAGCCGCAAGGACTCCGAGATCATCGTTGAAACAATCTTCGAGAGCATCGTGAAATCGCTTCGGGTGGGCGATAAGGTCGAAATACGGGGCTTCGGCAGCTTTCGCACCCGCCAACGCAAGCCCCGGATCGGGCGCAACCCAAAGACCGGCGTCCGTGTGGACGTGCCCGCAAAGAAGATTCCCTACTTTAATCCCAGCAAGGAGTTGAAGGATCTCGTCAACAGTGCGGCGGTGGCCGCCACGCCTTCCTCGCCCCCGGCTGCCCCGCCCCCCGCCGAGCCTTCGGGCCCGGCCTCTGCTTAGGGAGCACTCTCGCCTTTCAGGATGGTATCCGGATTATGGACTATCTTTGGAGTCCTTGGCGGTTTCGCTACGTCAGCCAGGCCAACCAGAGTGGTGGCTGCGTCTTCTGCGAGAAGGCTGCGGCCGAGCGTTCGCGCGACCGCGAGAACCTGCTCCTGTACCGTGCCCGCTTTAATTTCATTCTTCTCAACCTCTATCCGTACACGACCGGCCACTCGATGGTGATCCCCTACGCCCACCTTGCCAGCCTCGAGGAGGTCGAACTCGCCACGCTGGCCGAGATGATGGAGTTGGCACGGCGGCTCCAGGCCGCATTAAGAGATTGCTATCACCCCGAAGGGTATAATCTGGGTATGAATCTAGGAAGTTGTGCAGGCGCCGGCGTGGCGGATCACTTGCACATGCACCTGCTCCCCCGCTGGACGGGAGATTCCAATTTCATGACGGCCATCGGGGAGACTCGCGTCCTGCCCCAAGACCTCTTCACCACCTACGATAAGCTGGCTCCTTACTTTGCCCCGGGCAGTTGATGCACCGCTCAGCACGGAGACCGGGGCCCTATGGCCCGCTGAGCTCCGTTACTCCGGCCGTGTTGATTTGGAATTCAAGCCCTTCGGCGCCTCCCGTGGTGTTAGGGAACTCCTGCCGTGCCCGCGCCACCAGGCTATCCACGTACGCATCATCGCTGTCGGGGTCGTGGTGGAACAGCACCAGTCGCTTCACACCTCGCTCCTGGGCGATGCGCACGCCCTCCTGCCATGAGCTGTGCCCCCATCCTTTCTTTTCGCCTTCCGACTGTTGAGGCGTGTACTGGGAGTCATACAACAGAACGTCGGCATCCTGCGCCAGGGTACGCATGGCGCGATCGTGGAAGGCGGAGCCCGGCTCGGTGTCCGTCGCCAGGACAACCGCGCCACCATCCGCCTCGATCCGGTAGCCAACGCATCCCTGGGGATGATTGAGCGGCGCGGAGGTGATCACTGCCCCGTTAATATTGACGGGGGCCTCCCCCAATTCGATAAAGTGGCGCTCCGCTCCCATGACGCTCATGCCTACCGGAAAGTAGGGACTCACCATCATGCCTTCGATGGTTTGCTGTAACTCGGACCCTCGGCGCAGACAGGAGTAGAAAAAGAAAGTGTTGCCCTTTTTGTAAAGAGGAAGAAAAAACGGAATCCCCTGAAGGTGGTCCCAGTGGAAATGTGTGAGGAAGATATAAGCCTGCACCGGCCGGTCACCGAATTCACCGACAATGCTCTTGCCCAGCGCCCTCAGCCCGCTGCCACAGTCCAGGATGATGAGGGTGTCGTTGTCGAGCCTGACCTCGACGCACGACGTATTGCCGCCGTACCGCCCGTTCCCTCTTTCCGGGGTCGGCGTTGTACCACGCACACCCCAGAGTCTGACCTTCATGGTTCACCACCTTGGCTCAGCCGGAATCCGGCATCGGTTGAAATAGACCTGCGGCCGGTAAACATACAGCCCTCTGTCGTTCTTGACTCGAGGGCAGGCCCTGAAACAGTTCTTATCTTATATAGGCTAGCAATCCTAATACCGGGTGTCTACCCTATTCTTCCTAGCGCACGGGTTAATCCCGAGGGGTTAACTTTATTGCCAATAGCCCTCATTTCTCACCATGATTGGACATTCTTAGGGTGCGGCCGGAAGGGCGGGGCTGAAGAGTCTGTGTGAAAACTCGTGTCTGGCATTGGCTAGGCTGGACCCCCGCTTCCGCGGGGGTGACAGCGTTTGATTTAGGGGCTGTATTCCGACCTGTCATTCCCGCGAAAGCGGGGGTCCAGCCTAGCCAATGCCAGACACGAGTTTTCACACAGACTCTTCAGCCCCGCCCTTCCAATCGCGTGGTGAGAAATGCGGGATAGGGGAATGAGTTTGTTCGCTGCCTTGACCCCGCCGGCGCGGAGCGGCTAGAATCCGATTCAGCCGGTGAGGGATATGAAACTTCGATTTTCCACCCCATTCGATCCGAACGACGAGTCGGAGCGCTTCCTTGCGTCGTTCCCCTCCCGCTCTGCGGTGTTTGCACTTTTTCCCTCCGATTCGGCAGTTCCTTCCCCACCGTACCTCAGCCGCACGAGGGACCTGCGCCGCCGCTTGGGCCGGCTTTTGTCTCCCAAGCGGGGAATCTCGCGGATGTTCAACCTGCGGGGGTTCGCCCGCCGGGTTGAATGGCAGATCGTGGGGTCGGCTTTTGAGGCTCAATGGCTGAATTATCTTCTTAATAAGCAGTATTACCCCCGCCAGTACCGCCTCCGCCTGCGCCTCAAACCTCCGGCGCTTCTCAAGCTTAACTTGCGTAACCGCTTCCCGCGCTGTTATCCCACTCGCCGCTTGCTGAAAGATGGGTCTTATTACTACGGCCCTTTTCCTTCGTTGGCTGCCGCCGAGCGTTTTGCTGCGGAATTCCTGGACTTCTTCAAGATCCGCCGCTGTATCGAAGAGTTGGATCCCAACCCTTCCCATCCCGGTTGCATCTACTCGCAGATGAAGATGTGTCTTGCGCCTTGCTTTGCCGGTTGCACGGATGACGAATACGATAATGAAGTGGGGCGGGTTGTGGAATTCCTGGATGGCCAGGGCCAGGCGCTGCTCCGTGCGCTCGCGGAGGAGCGCACCCAGGCGTCCCAAGCGCTCGAATTCGAACACGCCGCCAAGATCCACGCCAAGATCGAGAAAGTTAACGGAGTGCTCCGACAGAAATCTGAACTGGCGCGCAACCTGCTCGAGCTTCACGCGCTGGTAATGCAGAAGGGCGGGGAAGAGAAGAGCGTGCTTTTCTTCCGCGTGTGGCAGGGCGAATTGCGCGGGCCCGTGGCGCTTTCGCTTGACGAGAACGTGCCCTCGCCCGTTCCCCTTGACCAGCAACTCCATAACTTGCTGGATTCTCTCGCGGGCGACTCTCCGCCGGCATTCCCCACCCAAGCCCTTTCGCGGCCCTCGCCCCCTGACGGCCCCGCCCTCGAACCGATGAGGCAGAGTCCCGCCCCACCGCTCACTTCCACAGCCCGCCCTGTTCATTCGCGGACGTATCGTGCCGAATTCGTTCCTGCTGTTCCGCCCTGGGAACACTTGAGCCTGCTGGCGCGCTGGTATTACAGCAGCTTCCGCGAGGGTGAATTGGTCACGCTGAACGCCGATCGGACAATTCCCCACACTCGCCTGATCCGCATCTGCCGCAAGATCCTTGCTCTGTAGGAATTGAATCATTGATTCATTGCACAAACCGTTGTTTGACTGCAAGGTCCGAGCAACCTACAATGACTTAAGGCAATGGACGATGCCTGACACGTTTCTTTCCATAACCACGCCGCCTCCGCGTCGGCGGCCCTCGCCGCCCAGGGTCAGCAGCCGCAAAGTCTTCGGCCAGTTTGTATTTGTGATTCTCTTGCTTCTTTCTGCCGGAGCGGGTGCGCTGGCGGGGCTGGTCTTTGTCTATTCGTCTGACCTGCCACAGATTCGCGAGCTGGAGGATTACCGGCCGGACGTGATGACGGACCTTTACTCGGACGACGGCACCATCATCGGAAGCTTTGCGCTGGAACGGCGCGTCATTGTGACCTATAACCAGATTCCCCCGATGATGAGAGACGCGGTCATCTCCATTGAAGACCGTCACTTCGAGAACCACTGGGGTATCGATGTGCTGCGCATCGTGCGCGCGGCGCTTACGGACCTGACGCAGTGGCGGAGAGCTCAGGGGGCCAGCACCCTTACCCAGCAGCTTAGCAAGAAGCTGTTCCTGACGCCGGAGAAAAGCTTCCGGCGTAAAATCCAAGAAGCCTTGATGGCCATTCAAATTGAGCGGCACTTCACCAAGTCCCAAATCTTTACCATGTACGCGAACCAAGTAGATCTGGGGCATGGGAATTTTGGTTACGAGGCCGCCGCGCAGTTCTTCTTGGGCAAGCACCTGGACCAGTTGACGCTCCCGGAAGCCGCGCTGTTGGCGGGAATCCCCAAGTCGCCCACGGGCTACTCGCCCCTCGTGCATCCCGAAGCCGCGCGCCGGCGCCGCAATCAGGTGCTGCTTGCCATGCTCGAGAACGGGAGGATCTCACAGGAGCAATACCGAGAGGCAGCCAACACCCCCCTCAAGTTGAATATCCAGAAATGGAATTACACCCTGGCGCCCTACTTTGTGGAAGAGGTCCGCCAGTTCCTCGAAAAGAAGTACGGGCCGGAAGCCGTCCACGAACAGGGCCTCCACGTTTACACAACGCTCAACATCAAGAAGCAGAAGATGGCACAGGCAGCCCTTCAAGAGGGGCTGCGCGAGGATGATAAACGTCGCGGTTGGCGCGGCCCCGAGAAGAACATCCTGAAAACCGTCCTCACCCTTGCCGATGGTGAGCCTGTGACGCTCGAAACCTACACGGACGCCGACTGGAAGCTAGCCTTCCAGCCGGGTGATTTGGTGCACGGACTGGTGATGCAAGTGAGCCCGGACCATGCCCTCGTCCGGTTTGGTGACGCCACGGCGCATGTCACCCCCCCGGATTTTGCCTGGACCAAGAAGACCCAGGCGAGCGATCTTTTTACCCCCGGCGATGTGGACTTGTTTCAAGTCAAGGAAATCAAAGGAGCGAAGCTTCACGTGACCCTTGATCAGTATCCCACCGTCCAAGGGGCAATGTTGGTGATTGACAATGCCACCGGCGCCATCCAGGCCATGATCGGAGGATACGACTGGAACGAAAGCAAGTACAACCGGGCCACCCAGGCGCAACGGCAAGTGGGCTCTTCTTTCAAGGTATACGTTTATTCGCAGGCAATACTCGATGGCATGTCGCCCTTTGACACCATTCTGGATGCGCCGATCGGTTACAACACCTCGTCCGGTTGGTGGTCCCCGCACAACTACGATGAAAAATTCGAAGGGACCATCACGCTGCTGCACGCGCTGGCCGAGTCGCGCAATGTTCCTGCGGTTCGGTTGCTGGCAAGAATCGGGGTGGATAGCGTCATAAGATTGTGCCGCAAGTTTGGCCTCACCTCACGGCTGGTTCCCAACCTGCCCCTGGCGCTTGGCGCCTCGGATCTGACCCTGCTCGAGCACACCTCTGCTTTCACCACCTTCCCGAACGATGGTGTTCACATTACGCCTCGTATGGTCTCCCATGTGACCAACTATGACGGGCGAGTGATCGACGATTTTCAGCCGGAAGTCACGGACGTTCTTCCGGCTTCGGTTGCACGCCTCATGGTTTCGATGTTGCGGGAGGTCTTCAATTCCGGGACGGCGGTGCGGGCCAAGCCGTTGGCCCAGAAATACCCCTTGGCTGGCAAGACGGGCACCACCAACGATTTCACGGACGCGTGGTTTCTCGGCTTTACCCCCTCCATCACCTGCAGCGTTTACGTGGGCTTCGATGACCACCAGACGCTGGGCGATAAGGAAGAAGGAGCGCGTGTGGCGCTGCCCATCTGGGCCCAGTTTATGAGCGAGGCCTTGAAGGACCGACCCGTCGATGGCTTCCCGCACTCGCCGCTCCTGACCAATCCCGACCAAGTGAAGGGGATTCTCGCCAGCGCGGGTGAGCTATTGCCGGGGGGAAGCCCGCTCAGCGTGGCCGAAACCAACGCCCATCCGGCGTCAGGGCCGGAAGAACGAAGCGCTGACCAGCCGAAGCTGAAAGCCGCCACTCCGCCAGCTTCCGCAGGGTCAACCTCATCAGTCCCCAGCCGGGCAGTAACACCTGTGTCCTCTACGCCCGCTGGAGGTGCGGTTGCGCCCGCCAAGGCGAAACCCAAAGCTGTGCCCGCGCCGACAGACACGAAACCCTCTTCCTCCTCTGACGGCGCCAAAGCCGGACCAAATCCTCATCCGAATATGGCGCCCGGGGCTAGTCCTGCAACGCATTGAGTGGGTTGCGATCCTCATCATCGTCGTGCAGCCGCATAGAACGAACCTCCGGCCGGTTTTGGTCTTATAAGAATGACCTGAGTGAACTGAGGATTCCCCGCCCAACTCACACGGCGCCGATGCCGGGACCATTCAGGTGAGAAGTATCCATGGTCCCGTCCGTAATATGAAAGATGCCCGGAAAACGGTCTTCCCAGCCCTTGTTGGCCGCGGGCAAATACTGCCGTGAATTAGCTTCAATCGCTTGGACATCCGGCACGTGCGCGGCGAGACTCGCGGATTGAATCAGGGAAGCGCCGGGGCAGGTCAGGTCCTGCACGCACAGGAACATCTTGTTCTTTTCCGCCACCGAAGAGAGGATCATCATCGTGCTCTGTCCCTTGCAGGCTTTCAAAGCTGCGCCCGTGTAACCCATTTGACGCGCGAGCATCAGCGCTTCAAGGTCGGTCAAGGACTCATCGATGACCACGGGTTTCAGTTTTGCGGCCTCGAACATTACATTCTGCCGGTGAGTTTTCAGATCGCGCGCCGTGGGCTGTTCTACATACTGAATCCGCGCGAACCCTCCGGGCGTCTTCTCTTTCACCAGGTGCAGAAAATCGACGAGGTGCTGAACGTCGGGGCAGCGCTCGTTGAAGTCGAGCGAGTAGACCCAGCCGGTGACCCCGCGCTTTTCCTCCGTCTCAGTGGCTACGCGGTCGACGTCGACCACGCGCTCCGAATCCCATTTCAAGTCGTCGCCATTCAACTTGATTTTGAAGTGGGTCAGCCCGTTATAGTTGATCCATTCGGGAAGCGTCTCCGGCAAGCCGTCGTTGACGCGTTGCTTGATGTCGGAATCCACCAGCGGATCGATGGCTGAAACCAGGTGGTACAGCGGCAGGCGGGGTTTGGGTTCCTTCAAAAGGTACTTTTCCGGGTACTCTCCTTTGTATTCCGGCCCCACGTAGTAGGAGAGGTCGTGATTCATGAACTCGGGTCCATAGGTGTGGTAACAATTCACGCCGTGCAGCTTGCCGTAGGCATCGTGGACCGCTGCATCAAAGGCGCTCGCGGTAACCAGAGTGCAAAGCTTGGGGATGGGTTCGGCCAGCTTTGACTCCTGCGATATTTCTTCGGCAGCCTTCAAGTACTGGGGTTCGAGCGCCCAGTTGAGGTCAATGGGGTGGCCGTATTCTTTATAGCGCCCGGTCAGTGTGGCGATGCGCCCCGCCATGGTTTTCATGGCGGCCAGGGTTGTGTCGAAGGGAAGAATCCTGGAAGGAAATGACCAAGCATTCGCGAGCGGCATCTCGCCGAAGCCCTTGGTGGTCTTGCCGCTCAATGCGCTTACGGCGCAGGTCACATTCAGGAGGGTGATCCTCGGGGTCACCACTCCCCCGAATTTGATGGGCACGCGGAGGGCAAAGTCCTTGAATTCGATACTCACATCTTCAATGCGGATGTCGGTTCTTCCGGGCGCACTCGCCTTAAGGATTGCGGGCGTGCACGCCAGGGCTGCCGTGGTGGATTTGAGAAATGTGCGCCGTTCGACTCTCCCCATAATGGCCTCACGTTGACTGTCGTCGGGTGGCCGGAGGGACGGGGCTTCAGAGCTTGCGGCTACGCCCAGTCGCGGTCCCGGGTGAATCCATTCGCCAGCATTTCCTGGACATGGGCGACGTCGTCACGGATCTGCCAGTCGAACATCCCCACGGCGAGAAAATCGCCTCCGTGCTCGAAAGCGAGGCGGAAACCTTCCTGGGGTTTCACCCGGCCAGCTCCCAGGACTTTGAAGGCGATCCAGGGCTTCTTGATGGATCGCATGAAGATGCCAAGCTCGGCCGCTTCGCTACAGTAGTAATTCACCCGGTTGATCGTCACCATATAGAAATCCGGATCAATTCTGGCCTGAACGCAGGCACGCGCGGTATCCAGCAGGTGGGCGCCAATACCTGCCATGATTCCGACCTTCTTGAAGCCTTCCACAATTTCGCCGATCTCGTCTACTTTCCCGGTTTTGACGAGCCCATCCGTGATCCCGCCGTGGAGATAAACGGCAATGGCGCCATTGTCGCGGGCGCGCTTGGCATTTTCCACGGGGGAGCCCTGCTCGGGCGCGGAGGTGGCAATCCACTGGAGGGTTCCGCCGCGCTCCTTCTTGAACATATTGTAATGACTGATGATGCGGTCATCGGCGCGCATCAGGAGCGTGTTGATCCCGTTCTGTTCCGCCAGCGTCAGGGTTTCAAGGATCTTAGGGGTGTTGAAATATTGTTTCATGAAGTCTGCTTGATAGACGAGCTCGCCCGCGTGGGCAATCCCTGAAACCGGATCACCGCCGATGATGAGCCGGGAAACCTCGTATTTGCCGAATTTTCCACGCTGTAGACCCGTTACAGGCTCCTTCGCCTTGGCTTGCTGCGTGGGGGCCATCATATGTGCCATTAGAGCTTTACGTTCATAGCTGACTCCCCCCACGAGAGCAGCGGAAACACCCAGCGAATTCATGAGCAGGTCGCGACGGCCGAATTTTCTAATTTTTTCACCCTTTCAAATCGATACGATAGCAATTAGGTGGAAAATGCCCACACCAACCCACTCCCGCCACCCCGGCGCAAACCGCCTCGAGCAAGGGTTTGTGGCGACGCCGCCCTCGAGCGGCGTCCACAAGCCGCGGCTCGTCGCGAGCGGTTGCGGTGGAAACCCTTCGTAGGACCGCCCGCGCCGCCCGCAAGAGTTCCTTCTTGGCTCTTTCAATCCCCACTTTCGCCGGGTTCGAAGCCCCTGCCACAGCCTTGGCGAGAATGCGCCCGCGCTCGTCACCCAGCCATGCTTGGGTCCGGCTACCACCGCCATCGATACCAAGGAAAAGAGCCATATCCTAAGACCAGCACGACCATTATGCGCGATTTGTCGCGCATATTTCCAGTGGGTCCACTTTTCGGTAGTGGGTCAGTTTGGTGCTGTAGCGGCGAGTTTACCTCGCCAAATGGCGGCGTAAAGCCGCCTCTACATCAAATTGACCCGCTACCCGCTTTTCACCTTCGCCTCTTGAATGGTGCCGGCTCATTGGCTCCTTTAGAACTGTCTCCAGCCGTTTCGGGACATCACATTAAGCGCGCATCACTTCAGAGTCATCGCGAAATGCCCGATCTGCAAGGGAAACCTGCGAATCAAGATGGGCTCAGATGATTAGCTTGAAAAGGGCAACTTGATTGGCGGCGGCGAGGCTGACAGTGAGTGTGCGATCTCTATGGCAGAGTTCCGGTCGTGTACCCCAAGCTTGGCAAAAACATTCGACGCCCTACGGCGTGCTCAACGTTTGCAGGGACGGTGGTGACTTGGAAGTGGGTTTCTGCGCCCTCCAGGAGCTTGCCGAATATCTCACTGTTTTCGCCGAGGGCAAGCAGGTTGCCTGCGACCGAATCGTCCTCAAACCCATGGAGGTCTACCAACACAGCTTTCCGGTCGCGATCAAAGAGGGCCAACTTCGCGTGGATCTGGGCGACAAGCTCTCCTATACGGACGATCCCATTGCCGGCCTGTTGAAGCGTCCGTTCCACTTCCACAATATCGACGAGAGCAGCGTCGAATGCCTCTACCAGTCGGCGGAGCGCGACGAGAAGAGCCGGAGTTACGATTCAGCCTTGCGCAAGTATGAGTCTGTTGTGCAGCGCGAGCCGCTCCACGTGCGCGCCTTGACGCGGCTTGCCGAACTCTATTGCCGGAGGGCTGAGTACGAGAAGGCGCTCAAGTACGCGCGCAAGGCATTGGATACCGCCATGTACGACGCCGATGCCAATTACATCTACGGCATCATCGCCCGGCGAATGGGTAACTTGGTGGATGCCAAGGAGACGCTGGGATGGGCGGCGCGCTCGATGAAGTATCGCTCAGCGGCTTACGGCGAGCTGGGCAGCATTTATCTCACGGAGGGCAAATTCGATCTCGCGCAGGAGTATCTCAACCGTTCCCTCACTTACGATGCTTATAACATCAGAACCTACCAAATCCTGGCCACTGCGCTCCGCTTGCAGAATCAACCCGATAAGGCGCGCGAGGCTTTGAACAAGATCCTCGATCTCGATCCCTTGAGCCATTTTGCGCGCTTCGAGCAGCATCTGCTCGATCCCTGCCCGAGCTCGCTCGACAATTTCAAATCCATGATCCGCAATGAATTCCCGCACGAGGCCTATCTCGAGATCGCCGCCTATTACACCAACCTGCGGCTGGACGACGACGCGCTGCGCGTGCTGGAAGCCGCCCCGGACCAAGCCACGGTGCGGTATTGGCAGGCGTACCTGCTGCGGAAGAAATCCCCAGAGCGGAGCAGGGAGGTACTCGAGCACGCCGCCGCCCTTTCGCCCTATCTGGTATTCCCTTTCCGCGAAGAGTCGGTTCCGGTATTTCAGTGGGCCGCGATGGCGCAACCCAACGATTGGAAGCCTAAGTACTACCTGGGATTGATCTATTGGGGAATGCAGCGGAACGGAGACGCCTTGCAGATGTTGAGCGAGTGCGGTGAACAACCCGACTATGCGCCGGCCTATATCTGCCGGGCATTTCTCGAAAGGGGCGCCAATTCCCAGAAGGCACGAGCAGACTATGAGAGGGCTTACTGCATCGATAAAAAAGACTGGAGAACCGCCTGCCACTTGGCGAATTATTACCTCGAAACTGGGATGAACGACGAGGCTCTGAAGGTGGCCATCGATGCTTTCGAACAATTCCCCAAGCAAGAGGCGGTCAGAACTCTGCTGGCCAGGACAAACTTGATTAACGGCAAGTATCAGGACTGTTACGCCGTGCTGGCGGAGACCTCCATCCTGCCCTATGAGTTCCAGGCCGACGTGCACCAAATGTGGGTGCAAAGTCTGGTCACTCAGGCGCTCGCGGACATGAGGAAGGGCCGGTATCAAGAGGCAATCGAACGGCTGGAAGCCTCGCGCGAATTCCCGGAGCGGCTGGGAATGGGCAAGCCGGCCGATCCTGATTACAGGACGCAAGATTACCGCGAGGCCTGGTGCTATGAAAAGTTGAACATGTCGGCCAAGGCGGAGGAAGCGCGAGCAAGGGTCAAGGCTTGGATCTCCCGCCATCCGGGGCAGGCGACGCCGATATTCAGAGCCAACGTGTCGAAGAGTGGGGTCGCCCCTCACTCCCGGCGCAGCCAGATCTTAAGGCGCTGCAAGCACTGAACGGATTGGACCGAGGCGGCTTCAGATGGACCGTGTCGCGCTAACCTGGAGTGTAACGGATGTCCTGACAACCACTGCAAAGGGTGTCATGGCACCGTACACTGAAGCCCGACGCTACGAAAACCATCGCGTTCCCGGGCATTCACCCACACTCGCCAGCCCCTCCGGCAGCCCCCAAAAGCGTCCAAGCGCACTGAACAATCCGGGTTAAACCCTGGGCGTCGTGTAAGGTTTCCGATGCTCCCTAGTCAGATAGGCGTTTGCTTCCTTGTCATGCCCAAAGGTTTCTGTCTTGGGATCGAAGCTTACGTCCCGGCGGAGGCGCGTGCAGATGTTTCCCAAGTGGCAAACGGTGGTGGATAGCCGGCCGACCTCGATATCGGCATTGGGTTTCTGGCGGCTGCGCACGCAATCCAGAAAATTTTTCTCATGCAAGCCATTCGACCTCATGTCCTTGGCCGCCGCACTAGGCCCGGCGCTACCATCCTCGAAATAGACGTCCCAGCCGTCGTGGGAAAGCACGAGCGTGGCGTCGGCGCCGATAAATGCGATACCATCGTGATGTCCATATACGGGATGGTGTTGGGCAAAGCTGCGTAATTCCCAAGTCAGCATGAGGTCGCCGTATTCGTAAGTAAGGACCTGGGTGTCGGGAACCTCCTTCGCATCCTTGAGCCAGTAAATCCCGGAATTGCCGGAAACGCGGGTGGGAAGGGAATTCTCCAGGCCGCCCCGCAGCGTCTGAATCCCCCAAAGAGCCACATCAAGCATATGCACGCCCTGATTGCCCAGTTCAGTGTTTCCGTAATCCCAAAAGAACCGCCAGGTGTAGTGGAAACGGTTGACGTTGAAGGGCCTCTTGGGCGCCGGCCCGAGCCAAACGTCGTAGTCCACGGTCGCCGGTGGATCGCTGTCGGGCGGGTTACCAATGCTCGGGCGCAACTGGCACATCCAGGTGTTGATTTCGCATATTTTCCCTAGCTTCCCGGTTTTCAGGTATTCAATCGCACTTTGGAAGAACGGAGCGCTCCTGTTCTGCGTGCCGACCTGGCCAATCCGCTTGTATTTACGCACGGCATCGCGAACCAGTTGCCCATCGTGGATGGTTTGCGTCAGTGGTTTTTCGATATAGATGTCCTTTCCAGCTTGGCACGCCAGGATTCCAATCCGCGCGTGCCAGTGGTCGGGCGTGGCTATGATGACGCCATCGATGTCTTTGTCGTCCAACAATCGCTGGAAGTCCTTGGTGGTGCCGGGCGCCTTGCCTTGGGCCTTTTCAAAGTCCGGGTTGACTTTATCGAGAACGTCCTGGTCAATGTCGCAGAAGGTCTTGATCTCAGCCCCCACGGAAATGGCACGCAAGGCGTCACCCTTGCCCTGATTGTGGCCTCCAATCAGACCCAGCACCACCTTCTCATTTGCGCCCATGGCACGCGGGTTCCAATTCAAAAAGGAGCCGGCAGCCAGCGCAGAAGCCGCTCCTATCTTTTTAACAAAAGTTCTGCGGGTTTCCTCTGCCATAAAGTTCCTCCTTGTGTCTTCGAAGTGATGTGATAGCTAGCCGCCCCCATAGGGTTTCCATAAAGGGCACGGATATGATCATTTCAAGAATTCGTCAATGTATGCGTCGTCTTGGGCATCCGCGAAGTCCATGGTATCACCCAGAATATAGCGGTACTGATATGGACCGCGAAGGGCAACAACCCGGTTCATCCAGTTCGCCGGGTCCGTCCACATGACCGGCCTGTCCCCCATGGCTTTGGTAAGATCGTCAAGGTCCCAATGAAGCGCAAAGCCGGGAATCACAGCATCAAACAGATCGGTGTTCAGTGTGTTCTCGAGAGCGGCTCTCAGGCTATAGGGGCTTCGATCCAGCCAGACCTTGGCGATTCGCGAGTCCGCCGCAGCCGCCAGCAAAAGCCAGACCCCTTTTACACCCCGGGCCCCACAATGAATAGAGGCCGGGTCGACGTCACTGCGCGCTGATAGAAGATCCACTCCGCGTAGAATGTCGTGGGCCCGCATGGCCGGCAGATTTAGCCCAATCTGGTTGGCCCGCGAATTGGTGATCCAATTTCCGACAAATGGCGCGTGGGTATCTTCTCCCGGCGAGTCACGCGGCTCCAGCGTGAGAACCACGTGGCTTTTCTTTGCCATCCTATTCGCCAGGGAATCCGTGGATGGGGCCTGGAAATATACGCCATTATCCGCCACCAGCAACACCGCTGGCTTTCGGCCCGAGGGGGAAGAAGGGATGTAAAGTTTCCCTTCGATTTCAACTCCGGGCTCACTTTCGAAGCGAATATGCTGACGTTTAACTTCCGGAGTGTTCGACTCGTCCAACACCTTCGTTTCCGGGGAGGAGCCATCCGAGGGAATCTGCAGCCTATGGAGTTCAGCCTGCAGTTCAGGGATTGTTCCCTGCCGTTTTTTGGCATGGAAATCGTCAAGGATCAGTTGGTAGAGTTTGCGGCTCCCCGGGATATCTTCGACGTGGCCAGTGGGTGTGACCAGCAGTTCGAAATTTCCATAGAGATGGACAGGCTGTTCATGAAAATCACCCTGGCCGTCCTTGAGCCAGCGGATCATCCACTGATAGACCGCTTCTCGACTTACCAGGGGAGTGCCGTGGGGACCCGGCCCGACGAAAAAGCCGATCCTATCCTCGGCTCCGTAAATGCCGTACCAATGCCGAGCTTCCTCATAAACCAGCCGAGCCCCGGCGGGCGTGAAGTAGTCATCTTCGGTTGCCTGGATGAGCCAGGGCGTGGGCGCGGTGACTTCCACATAATCCGCCACATCGAGGCCTCGCGCCAGAAATTGGGGGAAGCTCATTTCGGTATCGGGGTCAGGGCCGGCAAACAACAACTGATAGGAATTGGGATAGCAGGCGGGCACGACCGTTTTAAGCCTCGGATCCAGAGCGCCAATGAAGGTCGTCAATGCCCCACCCCCCGAGCAACCCGCGGCGCCAAGACGTGTGGAGTCCACATCAGGCCGGCTGATCAGGTAGTCGATGCCTCGCTTCGCATCCCAAATAAAGAAGCGGGCCGCACTCTCGCCAATCAGAATGCTCTGGGCTCCGGCCTGGATATGCTCGGGAACTGACCACCCCCCCAAGGGTCCCGAGAGTTGCGGATCGTACGATTGCTCCCGTTCGCCTTGACCAATAGGGTCGGCAGCCAGCACCACAAAGCCTTTCAAAGCCAGATTGGCGGCCGCTCTCTGCGGCTCGGACTTTCCCTCCTGGGTATGGCCGGATTGAAAAAGAATCGCGGGGTAACGGCCCGGCCGGTTGGGCCGGTAGAGATCACCGGTGACATAGAAATTCGGAAGGCTCTGGAAGAGCACCTTCTCGATGGTGTAACCCTCGGCCTGAATCTGCCCCGTGATCCTGGAATTCAGCGGCCCGTTGTAGTCAGGCAGACCGCCCAAGAGTTCCAGAAGCGTTTCGCGGACCTTTTGTTTGCGGCGTTCCGCATCGGCAATGGTGTGGATTTGGTCTATCGCCCTCTGCCGCGCTTGGAGTTGCCGCTGCGCAATCTGGTTCATCCAGCGGAGAAGGGGGTCGCGAACGGGCTCCTGCGCAAAAACCGGGATGGGGATGAGGAACGTTGCGCACAGTAAGGCGATGTTCGTCAGTTTCATGGGGCGCTTCCACGCTTTGACGGGGTTGCCGGAAGGGCGGGGCTTCAGCCCCGCCCTTCCGGCAACCCCGTGGTGAACATTCCGGGCTAAAAGCTTGCGCTCGCGGCTGGTCCAATAAGCCGCCGCGCGTTATCCTCCCATATAGCTTTTTTGGGGGCCTCGTCCAGGCCGGATTCCTGCACTTTGAGGAGAGCCGATTCAAAATAAAAGAAAGGATAATACGATCCGAAAAGCACTCGCGAAAGCGGAATCTCGTGGACGATGCGACCGACTCCGGCGACCCCTTCCACCATGGAGATTTCAGTGTAGACGTCGCCCGCGGACAATGCCGCCCGATATTGTTCCTTACCGATGTTTGAAGTGCAGTTCAAAAGCTCCATCCGCAGGTCCGGCGTACTTTCCACCACTTGCGCGAGGTGAGAAATATCTACTGGAGATACACGCATAAGCGGCGTCTGCGTACGCACATCCTCCATGCATAAAGCCAACTGTACGACCATCCGGCGGGCGGACGCCAACTTCAACAACTCCGCAAAGACCGGATCGTCAAGGTTATATCCATGATAGTTCGGATGCAGGCGGATTCCCGGCATCTTATGCTCTTCCTGGCACCGTCGCACGTCTTCCTGCCAGTCGGGAAGCTTGGGGTTTATTGATCCAAAGGGAACGAGCATGCCTTGGCCGTAGGTACGGCAAGCTTGGGTGAGGCGGATGTTTACGCCGGCGATATCCCTGTGCAGCATTCCGTCGAAGCTGCCTGCCCACGCTTGCGCGACGTTTCGCTTGCGCAGCTTGGCCACCAGATCCGCGGGCTCGTCGCCCTCTAAGCGCCGAAATGGCCAGCGGGAAAGGTATACGTTGGTATCGATGATCATACCTGATAACCCTTCATCCGCAGGATCGGCGTCAATAACCGGCGAAGGTTTCCGCCCAGGATGAGTTTCTTATCGGATTCCGAGATGTTGGCGCCTTCAACCTTGGCGATCTGTGAGGCGAAACTCCGGCCTCCCACATCACTGCCATAGATCACTCTTTCCGCCCCCAATTCACGCACCGCCATCTCCACAAACCCCGACGTCGGATCAGATCCCGCGATTCCGGCGTACACATTCTTCGTGCTGCGGATGGCGCGAATCGCCAGTTCCCAGTTTCCTCCCGTGTGGGCGCATACGATCCGGAGTTTGGGGTGGCGCTTGGCGAGCTCGACCACGTCGAACGGCGAAGATTCGCCAGGCTCATTACCGCCGGCTTTGAGAAATTCGTGTTGCAGGATGGGCAGATTCATGGCAACAGCCCGCTCGGCGATAGGATCCATTTCCGGAACGTTGCAGCGCGCCTCAGCCTCGATTTCCCCGATGCTGACCATGGGGCCGTCCCGCACACAGCGATCAAACTCTTGCAAGCTGAAGTCGAGATAGGCTGGGCTTAAATACACAGAGCCATAGGCGCGGTCGGGAAAGGCCTTCACAGCTCGCATGACTCGATCGTTTTCCTCGCAAAACTGGTCCGGGGTCGGGTGCATATCAGCCGAATACCCCTGGGAAAGGATGAGCCGCTCCACCCCCAATCGGTCCATGCACTTTACCAGGAAAGCCATTCGTTCCTCGGGGGTATCGCCGGGCACCGCAGCAAGATGGGAGTGCTGGTCCCAAATCCGCATGTTCCCGCCTAATCCCGAGTCGTTAGAGGACCCCCAGGGCTCAGCCCGAACAAGCGTCATGGAGTAGCCTGCGCAAAGACTCTTCAGCAGGGTCCGCCGATTTAGCATTGGGGCGCCTTCAATTGATGCCCTATGTGATGACAGAGACCAAGGTTTACCGGCGCCTTGGGCAGCTTCTGGCTATCGACGCAGGCGAGCATGGAAACTTCCTTTTCCTGCCAGAGATTCACACCCGCATAAACTTAGCACAGATGACTGCGGATGCCCGAAGTTTTGCATGGAAGCGTCGAGATTTGGATGCTGGGTTGGATTTCCTTTAGCTTTCTTGCCCGAGCCCGGTGGCTCGGATCATTGATGCTTAATCACCAAGCTGAACCTGTAGAAAGCCACAGGTGAAGAGACGGCTCTCGAACCAACTCATGATGGACTGCCTTCCCATGCGTCAAGTCAAGAAACTGAGAATGGCTGGTGGATGCGGGGGTGCCGGCGCCTATCGGAAGTAGTCCCAACCTGCCGGCTCAAGTGTATGGACTTTGCCTTCGGGCATGACCAGCTTTATGCTCTTTGAGGCTTCAATTTCTCCGACCATATAAAGAGGCCGCCCATGAAACCCCGAGGGAAGACGTGAAACCTTCCTTTGCGGGACTGTGAAGAGCAGTTGATAATCTTCGCCCCCGTGGAGTGCCAATTGGAGGGAATCCGCTGCCCCAGGCAGATTTGGACCGGGGATCTTGGCAGCCCACAACCGCGCGCCCACGCCGCTGGCAGCGCAAAGCCGGAAGAGGTCTGTGGAGAGTCCGTCACTCAAATCCATCAGCGCCGAAGCCATGCTGTGCCCGGAAAGAAACCTCCCCAGCGCACATTGTGGCTCTGGATAAAGATGAGCATGCACGGCCTCTCTGGCTGCCGCCTTCGCACGGAGACGGGAGCCTCCACGCTTGCTCTGGAGCAGGCGAAGGCCGAGCGCTGAAAGTCCCAACGGGCCGCTCACAAAGATCTGGTCCCCGCTGCGGGCGCCGGACCGCCGCAATGCTTTGCCTTTGGGGACCTCCCCGGCTACCAGCACGTCAATGAAAGTCCTTCCGGGAACCAAGGCGGTATCCCCTCCGACCAATTGAACGCCGAAGCGACGCGCCAGCGCCTGCATTCCACGGTAGAACCCGGAAACCCAATCGCGCCTTATCTGCTTCGAAATGGCTAAGGATACCAACACGTAACGGGGGACGCCACCCATCGCTGCCACGTCGCTCAGAGAGCGGGCAAGCGCCCGGTGACCCACAGCCTCCGCCGGGTGCAACCGGCGGGTGAAGTGGACACCCTCGATCGACATGTCGGTTGTCAGGATGAGTTCGTGCCCGCGCTTTACGGCCAAGAGCGCCGCATCGTCGCCAATCCCGAGGTTCACCCCTTTTTCAAGCCTTGAAGAGCGCGCCCTTTCATGTCCGCGTGCAGGCGCCGCCAGTAGCTGGAGCCACTGTACGAATTCGTTTTCAGTTAGAAACAAATCTCCACTCATAAGGCATTTGCGAGCCAAGAGCCCGACCTTTATGTCCGGGTGGGGAGAAGTCAAGAGTCAAACCTCTTGCCCTCCGCAACCAGCTCGAGCACCCCCCTGTTGTAACCAATAACCGATAACCGACGGCGAATGATCTTGGTCCAGCCAGACTAGATAAAATCGTTTTCCCTCTCCTTCCAGGTAGGAACATATTGGTCCGCCGGGAATTCTGGCACCGGAACTTCTGACCGGAAATTTTGACGCTTGACATGCGCTCTCATGTTAAATAAGATGTCAGCCGATATACCTAGGTAAGAGTTTTTATAAGGTCCGTTCCCGACGTCCCTAACGGTCGACCGATAGGGAATTCATAGCAAGAAATAATCACCGACGGGAGAACTAATAGTGGAAAAGAAGTTTTTTGCCTTTCTCATTTTTCCTGGCACCCATGGCAGGCTGCACAAGATTCAATTGCCATTTTACATCATTCATTTCGTTTTGGCATTCAGCGTAGTTGGAATCATGACCGTAGCAGCTTTGGCCAACAGTTATGCCAGAATGCTTCTGAAGGTTTCGAATTACAATAGTGTTCGGAGCGAGCGCGAAGCCCTGAAGACGCAATACCGGTCGTTGGAAAGCACGGTAACCAGTACCAATGCCAAGCTGGACTCATTGCAGTCGCTGGCCGCGGAGGTTGCGTTGAGCTACGGTTTTGGAGACGCGCGGCGACCACGCTTCCCCGCCGCTGTGCTGGCTCTCGCCACGCAGACGAATGCAACCGTGGACTCCAGTTTTCGCGCCTCATTATACGCGTTTGACCTGATCCGCAGGGCTTCCCTGGAACCGGTGGGGAGTGCCTCGGGGCGCGGCATGTTTTCGAATCTTCATATCGATCGAACCACCGTACCGTCACTCTGGCCTGTGCGCGGGCAAATCTCCGCCGGCTTCGGGCAGCGAATGGATCCATTCAGTGGCGAGGGTGCATTTCACGCTGGGGTGGACATTTCAGTTCCCTTCGGTACGAGGGTGCTGACCACTGCCGACGGAATTGTCCTGGAAGCCGGTCCCGAATCCGGTTATGGCAACGAAATCCTGATCGACCACGGCTACGGGTTGACTACCAAGTATGGGCACTTGAGCAGGATTTTCGTAGTGGTCGGCCAGGAACTGAAACGCGGGCAAGCCATTGGCGCGGTGGGTATGACCGGGAGGACTACAGGACCGCACCTGCACTACGAGGTGCACATTCACGATGCGCCGGTGAACCCAACGAAGTACCTGCACGGCTAATCCAGCTCAGGAAACCGTATCATTTTCCAGCCCGCCAAAATGCCGGTTTGGTTCCACCTTGTTCTGCTGGCTTGGGTCGCTACGGTTGCCATTCCGGGCCTGGACGCAAGTCAGATCGCGGACGTCCCGCCTCGGGACCAAGCCACCGAGGATCGAGTGGTCATTGCTGTGGGGGGGGGATGTCCTTCCAGAATCCTCCTGGGAAGGTGCTCAGGACGCCTTTCACTTCCTAGACGCTGTGCGCGCCCAGTTTGCCCAGACTGACTTGGTATTCGTTAATCTCGAAGAGCCGATCACGAGTTCAAAGCAAGTGACACCCTTCAAGAGTCAGTCGGAGGTGGCAGCAAAACGCGATTACATCCTAAAGGCGCGGAACTCTGAGATACCGCGGGCGTTGAAGCAGGCGGGTGTTGGCTTGGTGGGGCTGGCCAACAATCACATGATGGATTTCACCTTGGTGGGCCTGCGCGATACGTTGCAGGCCTTTCACCAAGCAGAACTCCCCCATGGGAGGCGCGGGGTTCAAGCTCGATGCCGAGCGGCCTTTCATTCTTCAAAAGCACGGCCGCCACATGGCGCTACTGGCCTTCTCGGACGTCGTCCCGCGCAACTCCGGCGCCATGGAGACTCACTTGGGGATCGCTTCTGCCAAAGGCGAGCGGGACTTGGCCGACGCCATCCGGAAAGCGCGCCGCCGGGCTGACTTCGTGGTTCTGATGATGCACTGGGGTGGCCAAGGCAGCCACCTCATCATCCCGCGCCAGCGTCATCTGGCGCGGGCAGCCGTGGAAGCAGGGAGTGATGTCATCGTGGGAATGCACCCTCACGTCCTCCAGGGTATCGAATACTTTGGACACGTTCCGGTGTTGTATTCCATCGGGAACTTCGCCTTTGCCTCTAAGCGTCCCGCCTCTCAGGAATGTGTGCTGGTGAAGCTGAAGTTTGGTCCGAAGCGCCTTGAGGAAGTTGGGCTGGTCCCCGTGGTTATTTCCCCGAGCGGGATCCCTGCCCCGGCGGGACAGGAACAAGGGAAGGAAATCCTCGGCCACCTGGACGGCTTTTGCCGGATGTTCAACACCCAGGTGGAAGGGGGGCGGCTCATGGCCTCCTCCCCCCGCGAGCGGCTGGTTTACGAGATACCAGAGCAGAAGGGCGGCCATCTTGCTCCCCGGCGCCGGCCGGCTCGACGGCCATCAAGCCACAAGGGCAGCGCGCAAAGGTCCTGAGCGGCCAAGAGCGCAGGTGGTTGGCGGGAAGTGGAAAAATGTATTATGGGCCTTGCAATTCAGAGTCCGCTCGGGTATAATTGGTTGGTTTGGGCGGCTGGCGTAGCTCAGCCGGTAGAGCATCTGATTTGTAATCAGAGGGTCGGGGGTTCGAATCCCTTCGCCAGCTCCAGCTCGAGCGCACACAGCCGCGTGAATGGCCGGCGGGTGCTGGTCGAATTTTCGGGAGCGGGTTTTATCAAATCTGAAAAGTGCTCAGCCTTGCGCGGGAATGGCGGTGTCCCCGCGTCCAACCGCAGACACGAACTACTTGGCTCAAACCAACGAGGCCCGAACACGGAGCGGAAGGGCGTGCCTGTCCTTGCCAGCGGGCGCGGAAACGAGTTACGGACAGGTGGCTGAGTGGTCAAAAGCAGCAGACTGTAAATCTGCCGACCCCTGCGGTCTACGGAGGTTCGAACCCTCCCCTGTCCACCGGAAAGGCAGTGGCGGGTGACAAGTGACGAGCCAAACAATCTACCTCTCGGGTTCTTGCTCGTCACTCGTCACTCATCACTGAAGTTCGGGGCGGGAGTAACTCAATGGTAGAGTCACAGCCTTCCAAGCTGTTGGTCGCGGGTTCGATTCCCGTCTCCCGCTCCAGAAATGTAGTGACGAGCGACAAGTGATGAGCGACGAGTCCAAAACGCCAGTTCTGCTTGCTTGTCATTCTTCACTTGTCACTGGTTACTGTTATTGTGGGCCGATGTAGCTCAGTTGGTAGAGCACGTCCTTGGTAAGGACGGGGTCAGCGGTTCAATTCCGCTCATCGGCTCCAGAGATTGCAAGGTCGGAGGTATCGATGGCAGATAATTTTGAGACGGTGAGGGAGCGTATCCGTCACCTATTCGATTCCGTCACCTATTCGATACATCGCCGAACAACCCGCGGCGGGAGGAGTTAGCGAAACTGCTTCCGTCGCTGAAGTCGCCGCAAGGGTATCTAAGCCTGGATAAGGTCGTAAACCGCCTCGGAATCTTCGGCGATGGCGGGGCTTACGCCCTGGGAGACACTTTTCCTTCGCTCGAAGCGACGTATTCTTCGCTCTCGCAAGAGGAAAAGGAGGCGTTGAACAGGTTCTATCTGTCGAACGTTGAGCAGTTCCAGGCTAGCCTGGGGGAAGCATAAGCCAAGACCACGACTTCCCGATTATTTGTCAGGGGGGGAGGCACACCGACCATGGCGAAAGAAAAATTTGATCGTTCGAAGCCGCACATGAACATAGGGACGATTGGGCACATCGATCACGGCAAGACGATGTTGACCTCGGCGATCACCAAGGTATTGGCGAAGGCGAACCC